>Ga0210057_1004234_pt1 | contig 19276 bp, 20 predicted proteins | sample CryGeyCG2114_010_2_FD_183968 | JGI IMG/M metagenome (GOLD analysis project Ga0210057, IMG submission 183968) | Groundwater microbial communities from aquifer - Crystal Geyser CG10_big_fil_rev_8/21/14_0.10 (SPAdes) (version 2) | ecosystem: Environmental > Aquatic > Deep subsurface > Groundwater ...
TTAAAGAGATGGCCACGGTGATAAAAAAAACGATGGAAAGCGATAAATATCTGGATGTGCCGCTTTTGGTTGATGTTTTGGCAGGTCAAAACTGGGTTGATATGGAAAGAATTAAAATTTAATCTTATCCTAATCCATACCAAAGGTCGACAAAAAATAAATTATAAATTAAAAATAATTTCAAATTATGATAAAAGCGACAACAGGAAAAAGCAACAATCTAGACGGAACCAAAGCCGGGGCCGAAGCCTGCCGGCAAGCTCTTGCTCAACTTGACCACAAGGCCGATTTAATAATCGTCTTTTCTACGGTTGGTTATAACCAACAAGAAATGCTTGCCGGAGTAAGGTCAATTTCCAAAGAAATTCCCCTGGTGGGATGTTCAGATTCCGGGGAGATTACCGGCGAGGGTCCGGTTTCAAAACACGTGGCAGTGATGGCTCTTAGTTCAGATACTATTGATTTTACAATTGGACTAGGAACCGGAGCTGATAAAGATTCTCATAAAGCCGGAGTAATGGCGGCTAAAGAGATTGAGAAAAAAGCCGAGAGAGAGACCGCTTTGTTTATGGCCATTACCGAAGGTTTAGCGGAAAATGGAGCGGCAATTCCCAGGGGGATTCAGGAAGTGTTTGGCAAAAACTTTCCAATTATGGGGGGCGCGGCCGGAGACGACTTTCTTTTTAAAAAGACTTACCAGTACTACAATGACCGGGTTTTGACTGGTGCCGTGATCGGACTCGGCCTTTCCGGGAAGTTCTCTTTTGGGGTAGGAGTGCGGCACGGCTGGGAACCGGTTGGTTTACCCATGAAAGTTACCAAAGCCGAAGGAGCAAAGCTGATTGAGATAAACAATCGGCCGGCGCTTTCTATTTATGAAGACTACTTTGGCAAAAAGGTCGAAGAATTAATTAAAAAACCGATCGCCAGAATGGCCTATACTTACCCTTTAGGAATGAGTGTTGAAGGAAGTTCGGAATTGTTAATTAGAGATGTGGTTATTGCCGATGAGAAGGGAGTGATTACTTGTGCAGCAGAAATTCCCGAAGGTTCAGAAATTAGATTAATGTTGGGCGATCCGGACAAAGCTATTCAGGCGGCTAAAGAGGCGGCGGAAAACGCCCTATCTCAACTCAAAGGAATAAAGCCAAAAGTGGTTTTTGTTTTTAACTGCATGGCTCGAAGTAAGCTCTTGGGAGCAAGAAAAGAAGAAGAGATTGCGGTTATTCAAGAAGTTCTGGGGAAAGAAGTTCCTTTAATTGGTTTTTACACTTACGGAGAACTAGCTCCCATGGCAGGAATTTTAGGGCCGGAATGTTTTTCGGTCTGGCACAACGAGACCATGGCTTTGATGGTTCTGGGATAAAAATACTAAGAAAGAAAGATTAGAATAAAAGTTTAAAGATTAAGCCCAATCGCTTAAGGGTTTTGGATAGTAAAAAAGAGTTTTGATAAAAAAGCAGCTACAAAAAAGAAAAATAAAGCACAAGACAATAATTATGGAGCGTTCAGAAATTAGTCAAAAAAGAGAAAAGGAACTTCAAGAAATGGATCGGGTTGCCAAGATGTTAATCAGAAGGGACTTTGTGTTGACTGAAACTAGAGAAAAAAGAGAAAAAGAGCTTGAAGTATTACAAAAAAGGACTAAAGAATTGGAAGAACTGCGAGAAGCTCTAACCAATATGCTGGAAGACGTCGAAGAGGCCAAAAGAAAAATCGCGGCCGAGGAAAACAAAACTAGAGCCGTCTTTATTAGTTTAACCGACGGACTGATTGTTTTTGATGAGGATAAAAAAGTCACCTTGGTTAATCCTCGAGCCGAAGAGATATTAGGTTTAAAAGAAAGACAGTTACAAGGACGAAAAATAAAAGAAAATCCTCAATTCCCCGTTTTATCCAAATTTTCTCAATTAATCGATCGGCCGGCAAAATGGACAGGCCAAAAATATGACCTGAATCTTAAAGAGCCGACCGGCCAATTTTTTGAGGTAACCGTCACTTCAGTAATTCAAGGAAAAGAAATAATCGGTCTGATGGCCATTCTGCATGATGTTAGTCGGGAGAAACAAATTGCCCGCACGAAAACCGAGTTCATTTCCATCGCTGCTCACCAATTGCGCACGCCGCTTTCAGCAACCAAGTGGATTTTAAAAATGCTGTTAGACGGCGATTTCGGCCCCTTGACCAGCAAACAGTCCGAATTCGCGACCAAGGGATATGAAATCAATGAAAGAATGATAGATTTGGTCAATGATCTTCTTGACGTTGCTCGTATTGAAGAAGGAAAATTTGGAATTGAGTTTACCCAGCAAAATTTTAACGAGTTTTTACGAGAGACCGTTGATTCTTTCCAACAACAGGCCGATATGAAAAAGATTGAACTTAAGTGTAATATTCCTGATGTTCCCCTGATTGCGCAATTTGATTCCCTCAAATTACAAATGGCCATCGCTAATTTAATAAAAAATGCCATAGATTACACTCCTGTCAGAGGACGGGTGAGAATCACTTCTAGCATTGAAGGAAATGCTGTAAAGGTCGCCATAAAAGATACCGGGGTGGGCATTCCCCAACAGCAGCAAAAAAGAATTTTTAGTAAATTCTTCCGTGGAGACAACGCGATCAGGATGCAAACGGAAGGCACCGGTCTAGGACTTTATCTGGCCAAAAATATCATTGAGAAACACGGAGGTAAGGTTTGGTTTGAGTCAGAGGAAGGAAAAGGAACTACTTTTTGGTTTACTTTACCCATCACTAGGCGTAAAATATGAAGAAGTTCAAAAAGTCGAAAAGTTAATTATCATTAACGGACTCCAACATAGCAAAAATAATTAAAATTAAAATAAGGTAGCGGGTTTGCCCTAAAAAAATGGAGAAAAAAAAGATTCTAATTATAGAAGATGAAAAGTATCTGCTGCAAGCCATCAAGTCCAAACTGGAATTGGAAGGTTATGCGGCCGTTTCGGCCGAAGACGGCGAACTGGGAGAAAAGATGATAGCCGAAGAAAAACCGGATTTGGTTCTTTTGGATATTCTTTTGCCAAAAAGAAACGGGTTTGATATTTTGAAAAATTTACAGAAAAAAGGAGACAAGACGCCTATAATTATTATTTCTAATTCCGGCCAGCCGGTTGAAATTGATAAGGTGCTGGAAATGGGCGTGGTGGACTATCTTGTTAAGGCCAATTTCAGTCCGGAGGAGGTAATTCAAAAAGTGGAAAAGGTTATTGGGCCGGGCGTTAAAGAAAAAAAAGAAGAAGAAATCAAAAAAAGAAGCAATGCAAAGAACAATGAGGCCGTTTTTTCAAAAGCGGGCGTTTCCGTTTTAATAGTGGAGGATGATGAATTTTTAAGGAAGGTTATTTCACATAAGTTGGCGTCCGAAGGTTTTAAGGTTTTTGAAGCAATTGACGCGCAGATAGCTCTGCAGCTTATAAAAAAAGAAAGACCTCATCTTATTTTGCTTGATTTAATTTTACCCGGGATTGACGGTTTCGGATTTTTGGAAATGATTAAAAAAGATCCAAATTTGGGCGATATTCCGGTTATTGTTTTGAGCAATCTTGGCCAAAAAGAAGATCAGGATCGCGCCATGGCCGCCGGCGCTGTTGATTATCTTATAAAGGCCAATTTTACCCCGGCTGAAATAGTGCAAAAAGTGAGGGATGCCGTCAGAAAAAATTATTTATGATTTTTTTGATATACGGTACGGATAAAGATAAAAGCCATGAATTTTTGGAAAGACTCATGGCTCGGTTTTTGAAAGGCAAAAATTTTTTTTCTTTGCATCGTTTGGACGAGGAATCTTTTTCCGAGTCGGTTTTTAACGGATTGTTAAAAACAGATAGCTTGTTTTTGAATAAAAATCTTGTGGTGGCCAAGCGATTATTTCAGAATTTTGCCGCCGCCGATTACATACTTTCAAATTTGGAAATACTTGGTTCTTCCGGGAATGTTTTTGTTTTTTGGGAAGAAAAAATAAAAGACGATTTTTTGAAAAAGATTAAGAAATACGCGGAAGTGAAAAAATTTGATTCCGCGGCAAGACCCGATTTTAAAAAGAAGAAGGAAGACGAAGAGTTGTTTAAAGTAGCGGATTTGGTTGCTTTGAGAAAAAAACAAGAGGCCTGGTTTTTGTACCAACGGATAATTATGAAAGGCGGACCGTGCGAGGAGGTTTTTTGGAAGATTTTGTGGCAGATGAAGGTTTTGGGCTTGATTAAAAGAGGGGGGGGACGAAAATTGCATCCTTTTGTTTTGGCTAAGGCAAAAAGAGCCGCAGGTTTATTCCAAGAGAAAGAGCTGGACGGTTTTTTAGGCGAGCTGGTTCAGATTTATCATGATTACAGAAATGGTACCGCCGATTTGGCCGTCGGGTTGGAGAGATTTATATTGAGAGTTTAATTGCTTTCATCAGCCGTGATTTTTTTCTGGCGGCGGCGTTTTTCTTTATCACTCCGCTCTTGCCGGCTTTGTCCAGCGCCTTGTAGGCGCCGGGGACCAGCTTTTCGGCTTCTTGTTTTTTACTTGAAGATAAAAGTTTCCGGATTTCTTTAATCTTTTTTTTGAAATCGTCTTTTCTTTTTACATTCTGTTTCTTCCTCTTTATGGACTGGCGCAGGGCCTTTTTCGCGGATTTTGTAATTGGCATGATTAGTTTTATTTATATCTGTCAATATTATCAGATATGTTAAAAAATGCAATATTGGGCTAATATGGAAATGTATGATATCGCAGTTGGCCGGCATAATTAAATTTAAAACCGATAAATTTATACTGGTTGATGTGGGTGGCGTTGGCTATCGCGTGTTTGTTTCTTTTGAAACACAAAAAAAGTTGCCGCGAAAAGGTGAAAAAGTGGAGATTTGGACGCATTTGCACGTCAGAGAAAATATTATGGCTTTGTATGGTTTTTTGAATTACGCCGAATTGGAATTTTTTGGAAGTCTTATTCAGATTTCAGGCATCGGTCCCAAAAGCGCCTTGGCTGTTTTGGCCGTGGCGCCTCTGGATGTTTTGAAAAAGGCCGTTTCTTCTGGAGATGTTTCTTACCTTACAAAAGTATCCGGCGTGGGTAAAAAACTGGCGGAAAAAATAGTTTTGGAGTTGAGAGACAAAGTTGGCTTAAAAGGAGCGGAAACAAAAGCAGGCGGCCTGAAAGAGGAGGAAGAGGCCATTGAGGCGCTTCAGGCGCTTGGTTATTCCTTAAAACAAAGCAGAGAGGCGCTGAGGGATTTGCCGAGAGACATAGAAGGCACGGAAAATATAATTAAAAAAGCATTGAGGCAAATGCATGAAGCATGAAGCATGAATCATGAAGCATAAAATATGTTAGATAAAATATTAAATTTTTTCAGGAGGTTGATACCCGGTAAAATTTTTAGGTTCTTCCAGCCTTTTTACCACTGGCTGTTGTCTTTTACTGCTGTTTTGGTTTATCGTTTTCCTTCGCGGAAGATTTTTATTGTCGGAGTGACGGGCACCAAGGGCAAGACGAGCGTACTGGAGATTATTAACGCCATTTTGGAAAAGGCCGAATATAAAACTGCGCTTGTTTCCACTTTGCGTTTTAAGGTGGCAAGAGAGACGGAGCGCAATGAACTTAAAATGACCATGCCCGGCCGATTTTTTCTGCAGAAATTTTTACGGCGAGCGGTGCGTGAAAAATGCCAGTATGCCCTTTTGGAAATGACTTCTCAGGGTACCTTGCAATCCCGCCACAGGTTTATCAAGCCCGACGCCATGATTTTTACGAATCTTGCGCCGGAACATCTTGAGTCCCATGGAGGTTTTGAGAAGTATAAAAAGGCCAAACTGCATATCTTTAAAACGCTTGAGAAATCCAATAAGAAAAGGAAAATTATTATAGTGAATGCGGATGATAAAAATGCGAAAGATTTTTTGAATTTTGACGTGGATGAAAAATGGGTTTACGGCCTTAAAAAAGATTTTGAAAAAAAAGAGGGTGTGAATGAATTAAGAATTACGAATTATGAATTACGAACAGAGGGATCCCATTTTGAAATTGGAGATAAAAAATTTACTTCCCGTCTTTTGGGCGAATTTAATCTTTATAATATACTGGCTGCAGTGGCCTTTGCCCGTTCACAGGCCATCGACTGGGAAAGTATTAGAAGCGCGATTGAAAAATTTCGGGGTATTCCGGGCAGGGTTGAGTTTATTGAGGAGGGGCAGGATTTTAAGGTGGTTGTGGACTATGCCCATACACCGGATTCTCTTCAGAAACTTTACGATGTTTTTCAGTCTTCCCGCAGGATTTGCGTATTGGGAGCGGCCGGTGGAGGCAGGGATAGGTGGAAGCGTGAAGAACTTGGCAAAATTGCCGCTGCCAATTGCGATGATATTATTCTGACCAACGAAGATCCCTATGATGAAAACCCGAAAGAAATTATTGGGCAGATTTCTAAAGGAATCAGTTCGCCCTTTAAATACAAAATTATTTTAAACCGCAGGGAGGCCATTGCCGAGGCTTTGAGAATAGCCAAGGCCGGAGACGCGGTTTTGATAACCGGTAAGGGCACCGATCCTTATATAATGGGGCCCAAGGGAACAAAGATAAAGTGGGATGAGGGAGAAGTGGTTCGCGAGGAACTGGGAAAAATAAAAAAATATGGTTGAATTTGAAGACATAAGAAAACCGGGCAGAGATTTTGGGTTTTTGATTTTGTTCCTTATTATCATCGGAGTTCTTTGGTATGCGCAAGGCGGATCAAGTAGATTTCCCAGCAGTCCTTTTTTAGACAATAATTCTGTTATCGTTCCGAACGTGGGTAATGACGTGGATGATGACGTGGATAATGATAATGGAGGCACTGATAACGGCGCTTTAGTCCCCGCTACCTCTCCGGAGGCCGATAGGGTTTCTCTTAAAATTGGTAAGGCCAAAGAAATCGATCCGCGAAAGGAATATGTGGAGATTAAGATTGAAAGAAATAACGACAAGCCGGTGGATATTACAGGTTGGAGGTTGGAATCATCTGTTAGTCGCGCGGGTTTTGAAATACCGTATGCTGTTTTGCGGCCCGGTGATACCGCGATCGTGTCCACCGGAGAAAGCCCGATTTCCGTCAGTTTTCATGTTAATGTGTGCAGCGGCTATTTTACGCAACACAAGGAGTTTTATCCGTCTTTGTCAAAAAAATGTCTATGGCCGAAAGATGAAGAATGGCCCGCTTCTCTTTCTTTTGAGTGTCTGGATTATATAGACACTTTGCCTCGCTGTACCGCTAATATAACACACCCCTTTTCTTTGCAAGACAACGATTGCATCATGGCCATAAACAGCCGGCTTAGTTATAACGGCTGTGTAGAAGCTCACAAAAACGATGAAAATTTTTTTGAAGATGAATGGAGGATTTATTTAGGCAGAAGCAGTGAGTTGTGGCGACAGAGCCACGAAACGATTGTGTTGAAAGACCTCGACGGTAGGGTGGTTGACTCGCTTTCTTATTGAATATAAAGACAGCCCCGCTTGGGGCTGTTTTGTTAATTTTTATCTTTTTCCGTTTCTTTTTTTATTTTTGCCGGCTGGTGTTTATCCAGATTATTTTCAAATTCGTGTAAACGCATCCAGATGCTTCTTAGCTCGGTGATGGTTGTCCAGTTATTGATGAATAAGGAGAAACAAGTGCGAACTTGATCAAATGAATTCGACACTTTTTGCAAGATTCCTAATGTTATAAGGCCGCTAAAGAGTCCGTGTCCCATAATGATGTATGGAGTGAGAACCATTGTTTGGTTGAATAATCCTCGCCATACGTCAAAATATCCGTAATGCAGAAATAAGCGGTGGTAGTTGAATTTTATCCCGACAAATAATTCGGTCAATGTTTTCACGGACGCACGGGTTATTTTATCGTCTTCGCCGTAAACAAGTTCTTTCCGAAACGCCGCTTCAACTTTTTGATTGTTATATTCAAGTCCCGGCAATCTAGAACCGACATACCAAGATATGGTCATGCCGCCCAGGCTGACTATCAGCGCTATCCATACCAGAAAACCCGGGATATATGTGGCGGTTAAGGTTTCTTGAATCGCGGGAACAGCAAAAATTATCTTGCTCAACCACCACGTAGCAGGAACAATTATAATGAACGGTACAATTAATGCGGTCAATTTCGTTCTTTTTCCTAAGCTAAGAACTTTAGCGACTTTAATGAAAAAAGGAGATTTGAAAAATAAGACTATTATATTTTTAGAGTTTGCCGCCAATGGAATAAATGCAATAAATAGTACAATTTGTATCAATATAAGCGGGTTTTTCCCGATAACGGGGATTGTGGAAACATCGACCCCCTTGCTTAAATGCCATAAAATCGGGAGGAATGCTATTAATGTCATTGTGGCTTCGGCAACTTGTATTCCTAGAGATTCAATAATGCGCGCGAACCGAAACGCGTCTTCTTGGATGCGCTGGCTTGCTCCTTCGATTTCTTCTTTGACATTTCGCCATCTGGGAATGTAATTGAATGTTATTGCTTCGCGCCAGCGCAATGAGTATAAACGGGTAAAATAACTTGTGATTGTGGCCAATAAAACGTATGGTATGGCAATATACAGGAACTGTATCAGACCATCGTAAAATTTCGGTACGCCCGTCAATCCGTATTTGGACGATTCTTGCAAAAGGTCGTAGAAAATTCCATACCAAGTGTTCAGTCGTACCGACATTTGGACTTGGAAAAATAAAGATAGCAGTATGAACGCGATTCCTCCGTAAGCCCACGGCACCCATTTTTTGCTCCAAAAAAATGCTTTTATCAATTTTTATCACCACCTTTATTTACTTGGTATAACGATTTTAATCTTTTCAGGCAAATTTGTATTAAGGAAAGTATCTTTTTCCGGATTGATGTAGGTAAAATGTTTAAAAGTGGGAATTGGGCATGTTTTGTTATTTTTTTGGTTAGAAGATAAAAAGAATGTCAAAAACGAAACAATTACAATTACAATAGATACAATAGAGTGTTTTATCTCTCTTCACCTCTTTTGTTTGTCAAAGAACTTTGGATTTTCTACATCAAAGCAGGTTTTGGGTATCTTAACAATAGATATCCAAAGATATCCAATACAACGATAATTTTACGATCGTAGAGTTGTCGTTGTATTAATTCAATTCAAACAAAATAATTCCGGCTGCAACTGTTACGTTTAATGATTCTTTTTTTCCTAGCATCGGGATTTCTATGATTTGAGCGCATTTTTTAAGGATTTGTTTGGAAAGCCCGCGTACTTCGTTTCCGAATATTAGCGCCAGCGGGTATTTGGGTCTGAATTTTTTGTAATTTATCGCTTTTTTATCCTGTTCCACTCCAACTATCGAGGTCTCACCTCGATAGTTTAGTTTTTTGATTAAAGTGGTGATATTTCTATGCTTTTCCCAAGGGATAAATTTTTCCGCGCCGAGCGCGGTTTTGGCAATCTCTTTTTTGCTTTTTCCGAAAATATCAATCGGCGAAGGGGTGTAGCCGGTTAAATATATCTTCCCTGCTCCTGCCGCGTCGGCGGTTCTAAAAATAGAGCCGACATTATGAAGGCTCCTGATGTTGTGCAAAATGAGATAAATTTCTTTTTTCATTTGTCCGCCCAGTAGGAATCGAACCTACAACCTTATCCTTAAGAGGGATCTGCTCTGCCTGATTGAGCTATGGGCGGTTACGTGTGTCTGTCTGCCACTGTGCAGGCGCAGAAAGCATCGGGTTTTATTATTGCTTCAAAACCATAACCTTTTACCATTCCCACTATGCCATCAATAAATTCACGCGTGGGGCCGTTTCTGCCTATATCAATGTGCACGTTTATTTTATTGTCCCAAAAAAATTCTTCTCCCAATTTATCTTTGAGTCGGCTTTTGATTTCCTGCACGAGCGTTATGGATTGTATTGCCTCTTTGTAAATGCGTTCACGAAGAGTTGGACAGTTTATTCTTTCTGTTTTTGTCCAAAAATATCTCCCTCCGTTGCCTATTCTTAAAATAGTTACAGCGGTTACAAAAAAAGGATTGGTAATACCCGGAGAATCCGTGCCCACCGTAATTTGGTAGTAGGCTTGCTTCCTTTCCTTTATGTAAAGCATGATTTGTTCCGTCAGTTGGTCGAAAGTCAGGCGTTCTCTTATGTTTTTGTTGTGAAAAAATACGGCCATGTTTGTTTGTTTACAATATATAAATTATATTATAAAGCAATCAATGTGTTTTTTACAAGGCTTGTTTTGTTTTTCGGTTTTGTAAATATGAGGTATAATTAATAGGTATGGGTTTTTTTGTCGAAAAAAGAAATAACTTATTTTTAAGGTTTTTTCCTTTTCCTGAATATTTAAGGATGTCGGCTGTTGGTATTGATATTTCGGACAGGAGCATAAAATATACCGCTATAAAAAACATGGGCGGAGATTTAAGATTAAAAAATTACGGGTATAAATCCGTTGAGCCGGGTGTGGTGGAGAAGGGTGAAATAAAAAATAAAGTGCGTCTTGCGGAAATTTTAAAAACAGTGAAACAATCTTTGGATGATTTTTTTATCACCGTTTCGTTGCCGGAAGAAAAGGCTTTTTTGAAAGTGATTGACCTTCCTCCCGTGAAAAAAGAAAAAATAAGAGAAAGTTTGAGACTGCAGCTTGAGGAAACAGTGCCGTTTTCCCCGGAAAACATTATTTTTGATTTTGATGTTTTGGAAGAATCTTCTGACGGATGGAAAGTTGTTTTTTCTGCTTTTCCCAAAAAAATCGCGGAGGATTATGCGAAAGTTTTTGAACATGTGGGTTTTTTCCCCGTTTCTTTTGAGGTGGAGAGCCAGTCTCTTTTTAGATCTTTGGCCGACGTGGAAGAAAAAGGCGGCGTGATGATTATAGATTTCGGAAAAACTCGCACGTCTTTTGTAATCGGAGAAGATGGTTTTGTGAAATTTTCTTCCACCATAAATGTCGCGGGAGAACACTTGGATAAAATTTTATCTAAGGGTTTGAACATTGATGTTTTTGAGGCGGAAGAGATGAAGAGGAAGAACGTAAGTTTTGAGAGCGGTAAAGATAAACTTTTGACGAATATTTTACCCGTGATTTCCGTCATAAAAGATGAATCCGTGCGCATTTTAGATTATTGGCAGACGCATGGAGAAGAGCAGAGTTCTAAAAACAAAAAAATAGAAAAAATCATTCTTTGCGGCGGTGATTCAAGTATTCCCGGTCTGACTGAATATTTCAGTTATTATCTAAAGACATCTGTTGAATTGGGTAATCCGTGGGTAAACATAAATTCCTTTGAAAATTATGCGCCCGAAATGGAAAGAGCTGCCTCTTTGCGTTACGCGACTGCCCTGGGTTTGGCGATAAGGTCTTTTGACCGGGATTCTTTTTATGATTAATTTGCTTCCCGAAAAAAATAAAAAACGGGTGAGGAATGAAATTCTAAGACGATTGTTGGTTGTATTGGGATTTGGCGTTTCGATTATTTTAATTGTCCAAATAGTGTTTTTTCTTGTTGTGTATTTTTTGCTGGATTCGTACCTTGGTGATTATGCTGAACAAATTGCCGCTAGCGAAGATTCGGCGCGGGAAGAAAACTTGCATGATATGGAGTCTGAAATAACGCGTTTAAACGAAATGGTGCTTTCTTTCAAAGACAATCAAGATATCGTAAGGCCTTTTTCTGTGTACCTTTCGGCCTTGTTTGAGAGTGTTGGTGAAGGGATCGCGGTTGATGGTTTGATTTTTGAAACTACGCAGTTCGGTCAAGACCGGGGCCGTTTGAAATTGTTTTTGAGCGGTCATGCCGGCACAAGGGGAAAATTAATTTCTTTTGTTGAGCAATTGGAATCAAATGAGGAATTTGTATCGGTGGATTTACCGGTTTCCAATTTGTTGGCCGAAAAGGATATTAATTTTTCTTTAACCGTAAACATAAGGAATAATTAGAATGTTTCTGTCTAGTAAAAAATTGTTAATTACGGCGGGGGTGGTGTTTTTCGTTATCTTATTTTTGGTTTTCTTTCTGGTGTTTTTGGATTTTCGCATTGCCGTCCAAAAAAAAATGGTCGTTGAAAGCAAAAAAGAGATGGCTCTTTACGATAAGCGGATAAATAACCTGAAGGAAATTAAAAAATCTCTGGCGAGAAATCAGGAGAATTATAGCAAGATGGAGAGTGTTTTTTTGGAAGAGGACTCCTTGGTTGTTTTTATACAGGAAATGGAATCTCTGGCCCGGCATTGCGGAGCGGCGCTTGATATAAAGGGTGTGGTTTTTAATTCTCAGAACAATAAGTATCCTTCTTTTACAATTTTTTTGAAGGGTTCTTTTTCTTCCATTTATAATTATTTGTATTTGTTGGAGAACAGCAAATATCAGGTGGCTTTCGGGCGTTTAAATTTGCAAGAAGAGGGAGATGGGTCCTGGGGCGCGAGTTTAGTTCTTAATTTTTTGAGTTTCTCCCCCTAAAAAATAATACCAACAATGCGAACATATACGAATACTACGAATAAAATGCCCACACAAATAATAGAAAAAATTAAAAACATAAAAATCAACCGACTTTTATTGTGGCAATGGGGGGTTGTTGTTTTTTTGCTTTTAGTCGTTATAATATTGACGATAAACATCCATTTGCTTATCCGCCTTGAAAGCGAAATAACGGAAGATGATGTCGGAATTGTTTTTGTTCCTGAACAGATTGAAGAAAAGTTGTTGCGTGATGCGATTTTGAGGATTGCGGAAAAAGAGAAAAACTTTGAAGACGCGCTTTCAGTGTCCCCATAGCTCAATGGATAGAGTAGCGGCCTTCTAAGCCGTTGATCCAGGTTCGAATCCTGGTGGGGACGTAAGGGGTGCATGGAAAGGGGCGCGTAGCTCAATCGGCAGAGCGTCGCGTTTACACCGCGAAGGTACCGGGTTCGAAACCTGGCGCGCCCATGTTATAATGGTTTTATGGAAGAGGAAATAAAAAAAATATTGAATAAAAATCTTGCGGTTTCCGAAGAAACGCTTAAGATTATAAAAAAGATTCACAGAGTCCAGAGCGTCGGCCGATTTTTGAAAGTTTTTAAATGGTTAATGATAGCCGCTTTGTCTTTTGGTTTTTATTATTATGTTCAGCCTTATTTTGAAACACTTTGGGGGACATTGAGGGATATACCATTTCCGCCGCGGTAGCTCAGTGGTAGAGCACTTCTCTGAAAAAGAAGGGGTCGTGAGTTCGATTCTCACCCGTGGCACCACGTAGGAAAAGTCAATGCCTCGCCCCGTCTCGGGCGGGACCCGGCAGCCAAATCGTACGGATTTTTCGGGGCAAAAAGAAATTCCCGATTCCGTTAGAACCAGAAAAGAAAAATTTTTCAAACACTCCCAAGAGACGGCACTTGCCGCCTCTTGACTTTTGTGGCTTAATATGATATCTTTGAGTATTATCGGAATTATAGAAAACCGATAGTTTCTGTCACGAAAGAGTCGTGGTAACGCACATTCCAAACCAATAGGAGGTGACCCTTGAAAAAGACAGGCATTGTTGCATTTGCGTTTGGGGTTCCGAGCACTATTCTTTCAAATCGGCGCATCGCCGAAATCGCGTCGAAGAAAGCGCGGGAACTGAACAGCCGTGTCTACACCCAGCTTGACATTCGTGTCGAGGAAGGTGTTCCGGTGGAATACACCGAGGAAGAGCCCGGCAATTCACCGCCGACTCTGCGCATCGCGCGAGGAGCCGTCCAGTGGGCGAAGCGACACGGACTCACCGAGTTGTGGGTCGTAGCCGCCAAGCCGCATCTCTGGCGGGTTCTGCGAGACGTCCAGCAAGCCGTTCGCGAAGCTGGTGCGCGAATCGAAGTTCGTGTCTGTAAGGAAATCGAGCAGTACCCGGAGGATTCCTGGTTCTGTCCCGATTCCGCGCAAGACCGAGTTCGATCTCGTGAAGCATGGAACAAGAGGGAGCGGATTCTCAAACTCATGCCGTTCTTTCTCTACAAGCGCGCGGCGAGCTAAGGCGATGACCGCCACCAACCGAGCCCCTTGTGGTAACAACCACTTGGGGCTCAAATTTTTTATATTTTTTGAACTAAGAATTTTCATAAAAGCATTTGCCGCCTCAGCCAAAGGCTGAGAAAAATTTGTCATGCCAGAGGGCGGTGCGGCGAAATGCGTTCGGACTAATTCAAGAATACTGCATAAAATTTTTATTGAGTGGAAATAACGACAACGGTTGTCGTATTGACAACTACTCGTTTTTGATTTTTATCTTTTGTGTTTTTTCCTTGTCTATCTTCGGCAGCCGTATTTTTAGGACGCCGTTTTTGATTGTCGCGTCCACGTTGTCCGTGTCCACTTCCTGCGGCAGCATGATTGAGCGGGAGAAACTTCCCCAATAAAGTTCTTTATAGTAATAATTTTCTTCCGAGGTTTCTTTTGATTTTTGTCTTTTTCCGTTTATCGTGAGCATGTCTTTGTTTACGGATACGTCTATGTCTTCCGGTTTAACGCCCGCTATCATTGCTTCAATAACGATTTCTGTCGGCGTTTGGAACATGTCTATCGTTAATTGTCCGCTTTCTTCGTCTTCAAGCCAGCTCGGTTCTTTTATTGCCTTTGTTTCTTTTTCGTCGTTATCTTCCATTTCCTCTTCTTCGTCTATCGAACTATTGCCCGCCAATCTCTCAAAAAATGATTTTTTATTTTTTGGCATATGTTTTATTTTTTATGCTTTTAATTTTCTCGAAAATTACGAGAAGGACGATTACTAAAATCCATAGAGGGAAAAAGATTTGAAAAACTCCTTCCCCGTTACTTTTAATTATAAAATAATTAAAAAGAGCGTGCAACAAAGTTGCGAAGAAGAGTCCGCATAAAACGTTTCGCCGATAATTTTTTTTGTGGAAAAAGGCGAAAGCGATACTGGCGCCGACGGTGGCCGAACTTAAAATATGAATCAGGGTCGCGCCGGCAAATCTTAAATTGCCCGTTACAATTCCCGCCAAAAACCCATAGTTATTGATTATTTCTAGCAAGAAAATTACGTTTTCAAGCGCCGCAAAACCTAAAGCGGCCGTGATGAGATAAACTAACGCGTCTATTGGTTCGTCAAACTCTTTTTTGTTGAGCGCGATTTTTTTTGCCGCCAAATATTTTGAAATTTCTTCGGCGAAAGCCCACACGAATAATATTAGAAAACCTCCACCGGCCGCGGCCAGGCCGAGTTTTTTGAAAACATAGTAAGTTATTTGTTCCAACGGCAGCGCTAACGCTACTACCAGCATCCCTCCTAAAAAAGTCAGTATTAATAATCGCCGCGGTTCCGGATGTAATCGGTCTTCCTTTAACCAAAACCAAAGCCACAGGAGGGCGGGCAATATGCCGCCAACCATTGAAAAAAATAAAGTTGAAAAACTCATTTAATCTTGTGGGTATTTTGTTACGATTAGTAATTTTTTGTCTTTCATCGGTAGTTTAGACCAGATTTCTTCGGTGATGTGCGGCATAAACGGGTGCAGAAGTTTCAGACAGGTTGTAAGAACGTACGCCAAAACTTGTTTTGTTTCTTCGTCATCTTTTGTTTTTGAATATTCTATGTATTTGTCGGCAAACTCATGCCAGATGAATTCGTATAAATCGCGCAACGCTTGGCCGAATTTGAACGATTCAATATTTTGATTCGTGGATTGAACAAGTTTTTTCATTTGTTCGAGTATTTTTTCGTCTTCATTAGAAATTTTGTCATTGAAAATTGATTGGAAATTGTCTCGCTGTGCGAGATCCCGCGTAGCGGGAAAAATTGGTTGAAAATTCTCGTTTTGTGTTAGCACAAAACGAGCGATGTTCCATAATTTATTGCAGAATTTTTTACCGGCAATAACATGTTCTTCTGCCCAGTGTATGTCTTGGCTGCCCATTATTTGCCAGATAAGTCCGAAGCGCGTGGCATCGGCGCCGTATTGCTCTACGTATTTCATCGGGTCTATGCCGGTGCCTAAAGACTTTGACATTCTTTTGCCTTCTTTTGTAAGAATCGTGGGGTGGATTATCACATCTTTGAAGGGTTCGTGTCCTGTAAACTCCAGCCCTGAAAAAACCATCCGCGCTACCCACAAATTTATTATGTCTCTGGCTGTGGAAAGTGTGTTGGTGGGATAAAATTCTTTCAGGTCTTTTTCATTCATTGTGGCAAAAGGCCATAATGCCGAAGAGAACCAAGTATCAAGCACGTCGGAGACTTGAATATAATTCTCAGGAGGATTGTCCCCGACGTAAATTTCTAAATCCGAATTTCTAATTTCTAAATTCTCGGGGTCGTTTTTGTTTTTAGAATTTTTAATTTGTGATTTATTTGGAAATTGGAAATTGGAAATTGAAAATTCTTTCTGTTTTTTATCGCAATAAAAAACAGGAAGCTGGTGTCCCCACCATAACTGGCGGGAAATACACCAGTCTTTTGGTTCGTCCTTTTCCGGTTTCAGCCAGTTTAAATAATTTTTTTCCCATTTTTTCGGATGGAAAACCACCTTGCCGGATTTTACCGCCTTTGCCGCTTTTTTGGCCAATTCTTTCATTTTTAAAAACCATTGTTTGGAAAGGATTGGTTCTGTGGCTGCGCCGCACCTGTAGCAGACCGAAAGATTATGTTTGTAGGGTTCTATTTTTTCAAGGATGCCGATTTTTTTCATATCTTCCACAATTTTCTCCCGCGCCTCTTTTATTTTCATCCCCGCGTATTTGCCTGCTAATTTTGTCATACGGCCGTCCGGTCCGATAACCTGTTTTTTTTCAAGGTTATGTTTCTCCCCTATTTCAAAATCATGCAGGTCGTGAGCCGGGGTTACTTTCATCGCGCCCGTGCCGAATTGAGAGTCTACCCCCCTGTCCGCGATAACCGGAATTTTTTTGTTAACAATTGGTAAAAATACTTCTTTACCTATTAGTTTTTTGTACCGTTCGTCTTTCGGGTTGACTGCCACGGCAGTATCGCCAAGCATTGTTTCCGGTCTTGTGGTGGCAACAATGATGTAGTCAGAATTTTGAATTTTGAATTTTGAATTTTGAATTTGTTTAGAGTTTAAAGTTTTGGATTTAGAGTTTCCGGATATTGGATATTTGATAAACCATAATTTTGTTTTTTCCTCTTTATATTCCAATTCTAGGTCGGATAAGCTTGTCTGGCATTTCGGGCACCAGTTTATTGTTTTTTCTCCTTGGTATATCCAGCCTTTTTTATAATAGTGAAGAAACGCTTTTTGTACCCATTTTTGGTATTCTTTGTCCATTGTGAAACGGCTGCGCGACCAATCGCAAGAACAGCCCAGTTTTTTAAATTGGTTTAAAATTTCGTTGCCGTATTTTTCTTTCCATTCCCAGATTTTTTCAACGAATTTTTCTCTGCCCAAATCGTGTCGTGTTTTCCCTTCTTTTTTTATGAGATTTTTTTCAACCGCGTTCTGCGTGGCAATGCCGGCGTGGTCCGTGCCCGGAAGCCAGAGGGTTTTGCGCCCCTCCATTCTTTTTTTGCGAATCAGAATGTCCTGAACGGAGGCGTTTAAGGCGTGGCCCATGTGAAGCGAGCCCGTGATGTTTGGGGGCGGAATAACAATGCTGTACGTTTCATTGGTTCCTTGCGGCTTAAAAGAGCCTGAATCTTCCCAGATTTTGTAAATTTTTTCTTCTATTTCTTTTGGGTTGTAGGGGCCTTCAATTTTGTTTGACATAAATAAATTTTATGCTAATCTTTTTCAGAATGTTCTTTAATTATTGCACAAAAAGGAGGTTTTACAAATTTTAAATTTTTAAGTTTCCTTGAGCTTTGATGGCCCGTTTTTTAACGGGCATTTTTTTGTATCTAAAATACGCCGCCAGCGCTATCATTGCCGCGTTGTCGCCGGTGTATTTTGAAGCAGGAAGCATGAAGCATGAAGCGTTAATACTTTTTTGAACGGTTTTTTTCATTTGAGAACGAAGTTCTTTGTTGGCCGCGACTCCTCCGGCAAGTATAATTGTTTTTGTTTTATATTCTTTGGCGGCGCGCAGGGTTTTGGAGATTAGCACGTCAATTACCGCCTGTTGAAATTCGGCGCAAATTTCTGGAACATGAAGCCTGAAACTTGAAGCATCCGATTTTTCTAATTCTTTAACTTTGTATAAAACGGCGGTTTTTAGGCCGGAAAAGGAGAAATCATAATCTTTTGAATTAATCATCGGTCTGGGCAGTTCAATTTTTTGTCTTCGCAAGACCTCAGGTCTTGCGAAGACTTTATATTGAAAGGCGGTTTTGGCGATGGCCGGGCCGCCTGGATATCCGAGATTCAACATCCGCGCCACTTTATCAAATGCCTCGCCGGCCGCATCGTCGCGTGTTTCGCCGAGTATTTTATATTTAAGCAGGTCTTTCACCAAAACAAGTTGGGTATGTCCACCGCTGACCAGCAATGCAATAATTGGAAATTGGAAATTCGAAATTTGAAATTCTCTGTTTTCTTTTAAGAAAACAGAGAAAAGATGGCCTTCGAGGTGATTTACACCGATTAGCGGCTTGCCCCATTTTTCTGCCAGTTCTTTTGCAAAATTTATTCCGGTCCAAAGCGCCGGTTCCAGTCCCGGCCCATTTGTGACAGCGATTAAGTTTACGTTTGGTTTTAATAAATCTGCTTCTTTCAGCGCTTTCTTTAATACGATAGGCAGATTTTTTATGTGTTCACGTTTTGCTAAACTGGGTACTACTCCCCCCCATTTTGCGTGGAGTTTCATCTGCGATGAAACGATATTGGATAAAATACGAAAACCAGTTTTTGAACCGGTTTTTTTTATTTCCAGAATAGCGATGGCGGTTTCATCGCATGAGGTTTCAATTGCCAGTATTTTCATTTTTTTTTCGTCCCGCGAGAAAAGCGATTTTGATCCTGTCAACCAGTATTACACCCGCGAGGTTAACGAGTATAATGATGAGCCATTCGGCAGGGGAAAGCGGGACAAATGAAAGAAGATTTTGCAGCGGGTTAATGTATATCGCTGCGACAACAACAAGGGCGCTTATGGCCACCGCGCCCGTTAACAGTTTGTTTGAGAATATATTTTTTCTGATGATTCCTTTTTTGAATGAACGGAGGGAAAGAGAGAGGAATAGGGATTCAAAACAGAGAAGTACCGTTGTCATGGTGCGCGTCAGGTTGAGGTCGTTCGTGAGCGAGAGAGCCGCGTAATAAAATGCAAACGCGACAATGCCGCTGATAAAAAAGGTAATTGCCATGAAAATAAGCGTTGGTTTGTGGGCGATTGATTCGCTTGGTTTGCGCG
>Ga0210057_1004235_pt1 | contig 19272 bp, 18 predicted proteins | sample CryGeyCG2114_010_2_FD_183968 | JGI IMG/M metagenome (GOLD analysis project Ga0210057, IMG submission 183968) | Groundwater microbial communities from aquifer - Crystal Geyser CG10_big_fil_rev_8/21/14_0.10 (SPAdes) (version 2) | ecosystem: Environmental > Aquatic > Deep subsurface > Groundwater ...
TTAATGTTGGTTGTATTCTTCTCATTGTAATCCTCCTTTTTTTTTTGTTTTGTGATAATCAATCAAAAAAGGGGATTATATTTTAATGTTTCTATATTCATTTATCACGGAGCTTTTAATCAAACCCCACATCCCAATTATAGGAAGAGATAAAGCTGAATGGTTGCATAATAAGATTCTGGAATTAGAACCTAAAAAAATATTAGAGTTAGGAACGGCAAATGGATATTCTGGATGTGTATTAGGAAGCGAAGGGGCAGAGTTAACAACCATAGAAATAGATCCAATAATAGCAGAGGAAGCAAAGCTAAACTTTGAAGAGTTTGAGATAAATGCAAATATTATAGTAGGAGATGGAGTTGAAGAAGTTAACAAATTAACAGAAAACGAAAACAATTTAGAAAGTTTTGATTTAATATTCATAGATTTCGCGAACAAGAAATACATTCAAGTTTTAGAGAATTGTATAAAATTAGTAAAAAATAAAGGGATTATTATCTCAGATAATATTCTAAGAGAAGATTGTGAAGAGTATAAAGATGAAGTTCTCAATCATCCAAGATTAAAGACAGAAATTATAGAAATAGATAATGGTATGAGTTATAGTGTGAGAACCTAAGCCCTTCCGTGACTCTCCCCTTCGATTACTCCGGAAGCTATCAAATGTGCAGTTCTTATTGGCTCAGGCATATGTCCTGAAGTCACAGATATTTTGATTATTTCTTTAGACTTCTCTGGAGAAATTCCTCTGCATTGAAAATATATCCCCCCATCCCCAACTTTGCATGAATAAATTTCTCCTGCTTTTGCTATCAGCTCAATTTTCTGTTCCCAATCCTCTACATTCATTAACGCTCTCTTAATATTTTCAAGATCTGGTTTGTTTCTCATAATAACTATAACTGAGAGATGAGTTCTTTCACTTAATCTTTGAATATCAACAACATTAAACCCTCCAACCGCAATCCCATCAAGCATAATAACTTGTAATTGATCTCTATGTTTTGATTTATTAACCATCTCTATCATCTTTGAGGTAGCGTCTTTGCCATCAACTAGGATATGAGTCGATACTATACCCTCTAAATAACTCCCTCCACGATAAATCGTTCCTAGAATCAGAATATCTTCTTTCTTCTTATGACTAAATGGGGAATCGTCTATTCCTATGATTCTAATCTCACTTTTAACTGTCCTTTTGTCTTCAAAGAAGATTTTCTCTTTTTTTATCATTTTAATATTAATATGAGGAACATAGGGTATATTAAAGCTTTCTAAATGAGTTAAGTTACTAATTTTTATGTGTATAAATATTGATGAGATTAATAATAAATATAGAAATACCTCCCAAAGATATTATAAAAAAATTCAACAATTAAAGGAAAAAACAGGGGAACTAATCTCTAGAATCATTGAAGATGCTATTAAGAAAGTTATCTGATATGATTAGTTATTTGCTACAATTCAAACCTTTCTCATTATAGTTAAAAATCCAGAATGACCTATAGGAGAGAATCTAGGACGTGCTTTTTCTCCTTCTATCTTCCATAATCTTTCTATAATTTCAATAGTTTTAAAATCAACAAAATAATCTTTATCTGAGTTCAATAAATCAAATTCATTACGTAACTTTACACTTTGTGTTATTTGAGTATTGAACACTGCTAAGAATCCCCCTCTCTTAAGAACTCTATGAGATTCTGTTAAACATTTCCAAGGTTCAAGTAAATCTAAAAACACGAGATCCGTACTATTGCTTTCCAAATTACTACTTTCTAGACTATTATCATCAACTTCTTTAAATCCATCATTAACAACATCACATTTGTTAAACTTGATATTATTCAAACCCAAGAACTTTGCATTATCTTTTGATATTTCCAAATGTTCTTCATTATTTTCAAAAGTATGAACTTCTTTGCAGAGATGTCCAAAATAACAACATCCCCCCCCAGAACCAGTTCCAGCATCAACTATTACTGAATCTTTTCCAATCCCAGTATCAACTACAACTCTTCCAAGAATTTCTAAAGGAACTAACTGTGCTTTTCTTTTTATTCTTCTGTACAAATCTATGAATGTGGAATCTATAACAAAAAATTTTCTTTTCATATTTGTTTCTACAAATCCTTCTTGAACACCCTTCTCATAATCTTCTTTACTTACCATTCCGTATTTGGTATGGAAATCTTCATTTTCTCTAGCTAAGAACTTCTTTCCAGATTCTTTATCTATTAATATTTTCATACTTTGTTTTACTAAAAAAAGAGTATATTAATGTTTTGGGGGTGTTGTAGAAATTGTTTATGTTGTGGAACTAACACCAGTTCTAGATAAAAAACAAAATGCGGAGAGAGGGATTCGAACCCGCGTAAGCACTAAGCTAATGGATTTTGAGTCCATCCCGTTTGACCACTCCGGCATCTCCGCACAAACATAATCTTATTCCTAAATCTAATTTAAAAAAGTATCTAAATAGATTATAATCTACTGTACTCACACAATATTATAATCCACATATATAATCTAAGAAAACAATCTCATTCAAACTGATTCAGCCTAGATTCAATCTCTTCAAGCTCTTTAGCTAACTTATTCACATGACTTCTATGACTAGAATCATCCCTAATTTTTTTTCTGCTCTTATTATGACTTCGGCTCACAGTATTAACTCTAGCTCCACTCTTAGGCATATCTCTCTTAAATTTACTAAATAATGAATCTATCTCCTTAACTATATTTTGTAGATTAGTTATCTTTGTTGCTTTCTCCATCCGTTTCAATCTAAAGTTATCATAACCCTTCAATACAAGAACTACCTCTCTCATTGATTCTAATACGGTCTTCCTAACAGAATTAGGATAGTTCACCCCAACATAAAATACATCTTTCATCTAAACACCTTCAGGTTCAAATAATGTTTTGTCTATATAATCTAATTTTACTTCCACCCCTTCAAGAGAAGCTTCCCATCTAGACAATTCTCTATCCTCTTCATTCTTTATCTCATTAATTTCTCCCATCAATTCTTTTGCCTGTTCAAGTTTCTTTTTAATCTGATTTATTACTCCAAGCACTTCTTTGTACTCCTCAACTTTTACATATATTGGCATTTCTTTTTCCATTTTCCACCTCAATAATATTTTGTATCAAACAGGTTTTTAAGAAAAACCTGGCAAAAACACGTATGTTTCGCTCCACTCAAGCATACTTCAAAATTTTGTTGCTCATAATTTAAATTATTCATATTGACTTTTTCTCAATAATATTTTGTCTCAAACAATTTTTTATCAATATACATCAATTTACTCTCTACTTCCTGCAACTCCTCACTCCATTTAATAAATCTGTGATCTTGTCTATCCTTCATCTCAAGAATAGAATCTAAGATCTCACTTCCTTCCCTAAAATCTTTCTTTATATCATTAATATCTTTTAATATTTCCTTAAATCCGCTAATGTTAACAAATAGAGGACCTTCTTTTTTATTATATCCTCTTTCAATTTTTTCATTAACTTCTTCTTCAAAATCAGGAGCTTCTGAGATATCTGGAAATTCAAATTTATCATTATGTGTACTTACTACTTCTTTATGATCCTCTATTTCATTAATTTTGTTAGGAATTGAGATGTTATTGATAGATTTCTTCTCTTTAACTCTATCCAAAGAAGGCAAAGGGGGAAGCGATTCAAAATCATTATCTAAATCTTTATTTTTGTTCAAATCATCATATTTTTTCTCAAAAGGATCTTCAAGCTCAGAAGGGACTTTAGTAAAATCACTATCTGGATAGAGTATAGGTAATGGAGGGAGAGAATCATAGTTTAAGTTTTGATTTTTAGGAGTATTATTATACCTAAAATTATTACTTTCAAAACTAGGTTGACTTTTAGCTTTCTTTGGTTTTTTCTCTAGAAATTTTAAAAATCCCATATAATCCCTCTTTTTCCACCTATCATAATATTTATTCAAATAAGTATATAAATATTGTTGTATCTCTTTATTTGAGTATATATTCTATTCTGTAAGTTGTGCTTCTAAAGCATCAATTGCATCTTCTAAAGTTTTAATATCATCTTCCAAATCATCTATTTTATTATTAGCTTTATCCAAATCACTCTTGAACTTGGCTTTCTCCTTATTAGCTTCCTCAAGAGAAAGAGACAATCGTGAATTCTCCTCTTCAAGATTTTCTTTCGCGGTTCTAACTTCAGAATATTGTGTGCTAAGATCTTCCTCACGTTGTTGTTTGATAGTAAGAGCCTCTTCTTTATCTTCAAGACTCGCGGAAGTAGATTCATACCTCTGCTCTAAAGTATCAAGTTCAGAAGATATTAATTCATTCTTATTAGACAAATCACTTAAAACGAAATGTGCATAAGCCCCCCCACTTACTAATATGATTAATATAATTATAAATAATCCGAAATATCCAATACCAAAATCTTTCTTCAGGATTCTCATTTATGTTTTTTCCTCCGTTTCTTAGCTAAGTTCAAATTAAATCTGAAATGATAAACTCCTAAACTAATAACTATTATTAAAACTAATACTATCAAAAAATGATTATTATTTAAATCTATATTTGATGTTTTTCTATTTAAAGCATTAATCTCAATCTTACATTCTTGTTTTAATCTAATACTATCAGTGTCTTCGCTATAAAGATTTATTTGATCACATAACTCTTGTGTCTTCTGTAATAATCTCCCATCATACCCATCATAAGTTTGAATTTTTTGTTCATCATCTGAACTTCTTATACTCTCTATATTTTCTTCTTCGTCTAAAATTGGAGTTTCAGTATCAGATAGAGTTTGTTTAGAGCCACCGCCACCGCCACCAGAACCCCCACTTCCCGGAGTACTTGGAGGAGAAGCAGGACAACTTAAATCAGAACCATTACAATCCTGATCAATCCCATCACCACATATTTCAGTTGCATTAGGATAAACTCCATTATTATTATCATTACAATCCATAGGAAGACAACTTCCGTCATTATCATCATCAACGCATAATTCAAAAGCACCAGAATTACGAAGACCAGTAATCTTATACCTTTCTCCAAGATTAGTACATGTGTAATTCTCATATTGTAAACTCGAACTTGAACAATCAAGAATATATTCATTAACACCATTACATTTAGAGCTTATTTCATTAATATCCTCAATTTCTGCATCTTTTATACAAATCGTATGGAGATTGGAATTAATATTATCTAAATAAATAGTCTTAGTTTCATTGGAATTATCAAATCTAGGTACTCCTTTAACAATCAATGAACCTCTATTTTCACTATTTCTTTGTTTAATCAATTCTATTTTTGATATGTTTAATTCTTTGCCTTCCTTAAATTCATGAAAGAATTCAAGAACATCTTTTCCATTGTCATCAAATTTTATCCTTTTCTTGCCTTCAAATATCTCACTAAGATTTATAGAATCCCCTATCAAATATCTTAATCTTGTGAAAGTGTCATACTTATCTTCATTAAAATCTCCGATTATTCTTTTATATTCTGGGATCTCAATAGACTCATTTAGGCTCTCATTTTTTTCTTCTCTAATAGGAGGTAATGCTTCAACATAAACATTGACAGGAATCAATATACTATCAATACTATCTGTTGCGACCACACTAAAACTATAATTCCCAGCATCTCCCCTAGTACTTATCCAAGCCCCACTATTCTCAAATGGATCCGGATAAATAATTCTAACACGATCTCCATCAGGATCGCTAACATTAACTCTTATTTGTGCGATTTGTTCCTCAATAATATTAATAGAAGAAACTTTTTGTGATATCGGTTTTCTATTCTCAACTTTGAATATATAAATCTCGCTATTCGCATGATTCCCCGAACTATCGTTTGCAATAAACTGCCATCCAATAATTTCTTGGTTGGATAGAAGTGAAGAGTCTATCGTGTAAATATACTCTCCTTCGCTTAACACAGTATCATAATTCCTCCATGAACCGGATGCATTATGTCTAACTAATACTTTGTCCACCCCAATATTATCTGTAACGCTTGCACTAAACAAAACATTCCTGTCATTATAAACTATTGATGGAGTTTGTGTTATTTGGGAGATATTCGGGGGAGTTAAATCTATTATTTCTCCTAATTTTAAAGTCTCAATCACTGGAGCATAATGTCCTGTTCCATCAAATAATAATTTCACAACTCCCCCATTATTATAAATAAATGAACGGCTCCAGTCTGCTTTAAAAAGATCTGACATTTCATTAAACAATAACTCGTTATTATAATATATTTTAAAAATTAAACCGTTACAATTATTTCCATTCTCATCAATACATTTCCCTGATAATGTTACTGTCTGCCCAGATGACGGTTTAGCAATATTTGATTTTAATCCGAAATCGACATTAATTTGTTTATTTGCAATAGGATGAAATTCATACATTATCTTATTATTTTCATCAATTTCTGCATTAATTCTTACATCTAATTTGTCTAATCTTAAGGTATTAATACTATATCTATATTCTCCTTTGTTAGGTTCTTCTTTAGATGCAGATTTCCAGTCCCCCTCACTATCTTTATACTCTAGATTAACTCTTCTTAATAATTTTGGAGAACTTATATTGAATTCAACATTATAATTGTCACCAAACCACGTATCGCCACCGATATAACTCAAGTATGGGGGATTTTGTCCATTAGAAAACCAAGCATCTATTGTTGTGTTAAGAACGGGATATGAGGGGTCTATATCTATAGTTGCTCTCAAATTTTTAGCATTTGCATATTGATTATATCCATTCCAATAAAAAATTTCTCTATTTGAAACGATAGTATTGGTGTCTGCATTCCTGACAACAACTCTTGGTTTTTCCAGATTATAAGTTTTGGAATTATATATGAATGAAGGAGATCTTGTAATGTAAGAGTTCTTATTCCCCCCCATCAAAGTTCTATCTCTCAATCTAATGTTATTAAGAGAATTAGAAAAATCAGGAAATGAATAAGGAGAACCAAGATACAATTCTAATTTTTCTCCAGATTTGGCTCTTATCCCTCTTGGCCATAACGAAGTTGGTTGATAATCCTCCGTACGAGCATTCCCAAAATAAATATTTAGAATACTATCGTTAGTATTGGTATGACTTATTTTGGTCATCGCCCAATGCCCATAACCGTTATCTTGTATATATCTAGTTTTTGTTATAGGAGCTCCGAGAGTTAGAAATGGAGTCAGAGCAAATGTGGAGGAAGGAGACACCCAAAATGTAACATCATCAAAATATTCAGACATATTGGTATGGAGATTATAATTATATTTATATTCTCCAAATTCGGATTTATCATATGAAAAATTAATCTCTTCCCCCGCCCGAATCTTATTTCCTACAAAATATATCTCCGGAGAATTTGCATACCGATTAATATTCCAGAGATGATCTGTATCCTTCCCTTTCCACAAACTCTTATGATATGTTTCCGGAATCCCCATAAAATAAACTTCTATTTCTTTATTGATATTGTCGTCTTCAGAAAGATATATCTTTTGATCTCCATGCATATGGAATGCAGATAAACCTTTGGTAATCACTAAATTTCGTTCTTTACCCTTTATTGTTGTAAGATAATAAAATTGAGAAATATCAATCTCATTCCCATCAAAATCTCTAGCAGGAATATCAAAAATAGGATAATCATTTCTTACAATAATCTTCTCTGTATCTTTTTGTACATCTACGCTCCCACTTATTATTGAGTGACTATTCTCTTCCCAGATATCGCTATTCCCAATAATATTATAATAGATAGTGCCATTCTGTTTTATTCTAAATGTGGAACTAGACTGGGTGGGGTAAACTGCTTCATAGAAACTAATATCTTTGTCATGTACAACAACAATAGAAGGGGAGAAAAGATCTCTACTATTTTTCTTATATTTTAATTTGAGTTCATAAACTCTAGAAAAATAGATGGGGATATTATAAGACTTTGAGTTATTTGTATATACTTTCACAATCCCCCCAAATTCTCCAAAGAGATTATCTAATCTAAGATTAACGTCTATAATCTTGCTCTCACCCTCATTAAGAGAAAATCCCGATTCTGAAAAAGAGAGAATGCCTTGAATCTCTGTCTTCCCATCACTGAAAGAACTAGATGTAAGAGTTACATTAAGAGGATCTCCTCCGAAATTAGTTATGTTTAATTTGAGAGTATTTGTGTTCGTATTCGCATTCCCAAAATTGAGTACTGAGGGAGAAAATAATAAATCACTCTCTAATGCCTTTTTAAGATTTAGTCTTCCCCCTCCTTGTGTATTAACACCATATCCCAAATCATCGGCACTTGAGATTAGTATTGATTTTATTTCTTGTGTGGTAAGCTGAGGATTTAATTGTTTAATTAAAGCAACAGCACCTGCAACATGGGGGGTTGCCATTGAAGTTCCAGAGATTGCGATATGATTCTCAAGACTAGGAGAACATCCTCTTGAACTCAACCATGAATCCCATTGAGCAGCACATATATTTACTCCTGGAGCGATTATTTCAGGCTTAACCATTAATGTAGATGTCGGTCCTCTTGAAGAAAAACTTGCTATTTTATCAGACTTATCTGTTGCTCCGACTGTTATGATATCATGTGCATTCCCAGGGCTCCCAATAGTCTCCGCCGAAGGTCCTGAATTACCTGCGGCAACAACCACAACAACCCCTGCATTCATTGCATTGTTTGATGCAACCCCCATAGGACTATCTGAGGTTCCTCCTCCTCCAAGACTCATACTGATTATGTCCGCACCATCATCAACCGCAGTTTCTATAGCTTTTATTATATTGGTAGAACTCCCACTTCCCCCACTATTGAGGACTTTGTACGCATAAATCTCTACATCTGGAGCTACTCCTCTCAACCCGCCATTGTTCAAATCTCCATCTCCTCCTGCAGTCGCCGCGACATGGGTACCATGTCCATGATCATCCATAGGATTATTGTCATTATTAACAAAATCATATCCTTTAGAAACTTTACATCCTGTTCCAAAACATCCCCCAACATCAGGATGAGTATAGTCCACTCCAGTATCAACAATAGCAATCTTAATCCCTTTCCCAGTTATGTTAACTCTTTCTTTCTCTAAATTCCATGCATAAGAAGTATTAATTATATCCAAACTCTCTCTAAGATTCGCTGTGACTAAAGTGGAGTAATGTATTTGCTTAACTCCCTCTAGAGTTTTGATATATTCGATTTGTTCTGGAGTAGCTTTTACAATAATTCCATTGAATACGGAATCTAACTCTGCATTTGTCTCAACTCCTAAAATATTGAGTTGTTCTTTAATCCCAAGTCTTTGTGAAGATAAGGTATTAATATATGATTGAATTTTTTGCTCAGAATTTTCTTTAAGTTGATACTCAATAATTGGTTCTCCTTCAAGTTCAACAAGTATCTCATCAGAGATTAATTGAACTTCTTGAGATAAAATTCCATTTTCATACGTATTGTATAAATTTAATATATCACCACCAAGATTAATATCAGAAACATCAATGTGAACATTTTTATCAATGTTACTACTTTTGTTATTATTACTATTTTTAATTAGAGAGAATGATTTTCCATTAAGGGAATATGTTTCTATTTCAGAACCTTCGTGATCAGTAATAATCTTGGTTAATCCTCCGAATCCTACCGCTTCTGAATTTGATTCATACATATTTCTTGGTCTTACATATCCGCTTAGATTCTCTCCATGTAACAGATTCAATGTATTTTTCACATCTAATATAGGATATCCTCCAACCAATACTCCTGCTCTTTTCAAAGCAGTTATTATATCCTCAGTATTGTATATCTCATTCCTCCTAAACATCTCATCTTGTCTTATCAATGCAATCGCTCCTGAGACATGAGGGGTTGCCATTGAAGTTCCTGAAGATGAAGAATATCTATTATTTCTTGAAGTGCTCTCAATACTTTCCCCCGGAGCGAGAATATCTAATAAATTCCCAACATTAGAATATTCTTCCAAACTCAATTCTTCTCCAAATGCTCCAACAGATATTGAATATGGAGAACATGAAGGGAATCCGATTCCTCCCCTATAATATTCATTTCCTGATGAAAATACAGGAATTATATTATTATTGAGAGAATTGTTTAATGAAGTATCAAATAATGAAGGACATTCCTCAACATTTGAATATTTTTCTCCGTCACTAAAAGATCCAGATATTGAAACCACATTAAATTCTTCTTTCTTAGATATACAATAATCTATCCCCGCCAAGATATCAGATCCAAGACATCTTCCCAAAAAATCACAAGTTTTTACCGCAATAATGTTACTTTCTGGGGCAACTCCTCTGACATCACCATCTGCCCCCACTATCCCTGCGATTTTCGTACCATGGCTAATGAAAGAATCGTCTTGTGCAGAATCATCTCTTATCTCCACATTTGGGCAACATCCACCATTCCCAAGATTGGAAACTTCGCAGAAACATTGTTGATCAATAATTCTATCCCCAAACGCTTTGTGATTATCAACTCCCGTATCAATAATACAAACAGAATTGTCTTTTCCGGTAAGTATGATTTCTGTATTATTAATATTAGATTTTGATATCCCATTAATCAAACCAATACTTTCGCTAAGATCAAGAGTAAGTATAGGATCCATATAAATAGCTTTGATATTTTTATTTTTCTTTAATTCCTCAAGACCTTCCGAAGAGATTTCTGCGGAAATCATATTATTAGAATCATAACTTTGTTTTACAGAGATATGGAGATCTTCGTGATGTGCCTTAACGAATGATGAAATAGAAGCACCTATACTTGTTTTGGTTTTTGAACTTAAATTATTGGAATTATCTACAATCTCTTTAATATTTTTACGTCCTTCCGAATCATCAACCTCAATTATAACTTTTGCTCTATTTTTTTTATATAACTCATTCACTAAACTCGGATCTATAAAAATTTCGGGTGTTTCATTTAATTCAATATCACCTATGACAAAGAAATTTATTTTATTGAAGTTAGTATCAATTCCATCATTAAATTTAAGAACCAATTCTATTGTTCCTCTCAAATCTTTCGAAGGGATTAATTTAAGTTCATTATTTTCCAATGAGAAATATTTTTGTGATTCTTGTGGAACCTCAAATAAAATTCTGTCGTATTCCAAGTCGTTGACATATTCTTCAAGATTAATCTTAAATTCTTTTACATTATCCACAATGAAAATATTTCTCCCGTTCCAATATGGAGGGGTGTTTTCTGAATTTGATGCTAAGTAATTTAATGAATCAAGATAGATATTTCCTTGTACAAATATTTGTAATGTAATATTTTTTTCATCCAATGTTAAATTGCACGTTTCTTCACAAACATTAATGAAAGAATTATTTTCTAAATTATTTGAATCTAAAACAAGATATTTAGAACCACCTATAAGAGCATATATCTGAGTGTCCCCCTCTATTTTTCCACTAATATCTAAAGAATGTGCAAGTAAAGGTAGAGAAATTTCTAAATCTCCATCTTGAGAAAATGTTGAATTTATATTAAATGTATTCATAGAATATCCTATCTCTCTCCCCCCAATATCTCCACTCTGAGTTATCAATACAAGAAAAAGGAAAACACATAATAATACTAAGAGATGTAATAGAAAAGATTTCTGCTTAGATAATCTATTAAGAGTGTTCTCTAAATCGTTACTATTATTTCTAAATTTAGAACTTTTTCCTCCTTTTTTTCTCATTCCCACCTACCTATCTTGATTATTAGTAAGAGGTTATTTATAAATATTCATAAAAAGTTGTGTGAAAATCTCTATTTTTTCCAATTATATAATAAAATATCCAAAAAATGACATTGAATTTAGAAAGATTCTAACTCAAATGTTAAATTCAATAAATCAAATAGGAAACTTCTAAATTTTCTTACTAAAGTTCTTTTAATAATGAATGTTTAATATATTATATGAGAAATAAATTAACAATAAATGGAGAGGATATAACACGCAAAATTTATACTTTCAGAGGATTACATGTAATGTTAGATAGTGATTTGGCTGAGTTGTATGGAGTTTATATAAAACGTTTGAATGAACAAGTTAATAGGAACATTGATAGATTCCCTGAAGATTTCATGTTTCAACTAACAAAAGTTGAACTTGAATCTTTGAGGTCGCATTTTGCGACCTCAAAGGGAGATAAGATCTTAGTGCTTCAAATTGGAACCTCAAAAAAAAGTAGAGGCGGGAGACGTTATCTACCATATGCATTCACTGAACAAGGAGTGGCGACTCTATCTGGTGTTCTTAGAAGTAAAAAAGCTATTGAAGTTAATATACAGATAATGAGAGCTTTTGTATCTATGAGAAAGTTTATTCTCCAAAATGGGGAGATATTCAATAGATTAGATACTGTTGAAAGAAAACAAGTAGAATATCAAATAAGCACAGATAATAAATTTGATAAAATATTCAATGCTATTGAAAGCAAACAAATAACTCCTAAACAAGGAATATTTTTTGAAGGACAAATATCTGATGCACATAGATTTGTTTCTGAATTAGTAAGGAATGCAAATAAGTCTATAATTTTGATAGATAATTACATAGATGATTCAGTATTAACTTTGTTTAGCAAAAGAAAAGAAGGAGTTAATGTAACTATTTTTACTAAGAGCATAAGTAAAGAGCTGAAGTTAGATTTAGATAAATATAATTCACAATATCCAAAAATAGATGTTAAAGAATTCAAACATTCTCATGACAGATTTATGATAATTGATAACAAAGAAGTTTATCATATAGGAGCTTCTCTCAAAGATTTAGGGAAGAAATGGTTTGCATTTTCTAAGTTTGACAAAAAAGTGTTTACTCTATTAGAGAGGTTGGAATGATGAAAGGAGATACAGAATTGTATGAAGATAAAATCAAGACTAAAATTTATACTTTCAGAGGATTACATGTAATGTTAGATAGTGATTTGGCTGAGTTGTATGGAGTTTCCACAAAAAGACTAAATGAACAGGTTGGCAGGAATATAGAAAGATTTCCAATAAGTTTTATGTTTCAGCTTAAAGGTGAAGAATATGACTTCTTGAAGTCGCAAATTGCGACTTCAAGTTATAGATGGGGAGGAAAAAGAAAATTACCATACGCATTCACAGAACAGGGAGTTGCAATGCTTTCTGGAGTTATTAGAAGCAAAAAGGCTATAAAAGTTCATATCCAAATAATAAATGCTTTTGTTTCTATGAGAAAATTCATACTCTCAAATGCTCAGATATTCCAGAGATTAGATAATGTTGATGTTAAACTATTAGAGCATGATAATAAACTTAAACAAGTATTTGATGCTATTGAAAGCAAACAAATAACTCCAAAACAAGGAATATTCTTTGAAGGACAAATATTTGATGCATATAAATTCGTTTCTGAGCTGGTTAAATCGGCTAGGAACTCAATAATCCTAATAGACAATTATATTGATGATTCTGTTTTAACTTTGTTTTCAGAGAGGGATAAAAATATTAACGTGGTTATTTATACATCTAATTTAACTTCTAAATTAAGATTAGATCTCAAAAAATACAATTCACAATATCCAAAAATAGATATTAAAGAATTTAAACATTCTCATGACAGATTTATGATAATTGATAACAAAGAAGTTTATCATATAGGAGCTTCTCTCAAAGATTTAGGGAAGAAATGGTTTGCATTTTCTAAGTTTGACAAAAAAGTGTTTACTCTATTAGAGAGGTTGGAATGATGAAAGGAGATACAGAATTGTATGAAGATAAAATCAAGACTAAAATTTATACTTTCAGAGGATTACATGTAATGTTAGATAAAGATTTGGCTCAACTGTATTGGGTTAAAACAAAAGTATTAAATCAAGCAGTTAAAAGGAATATTCATAAATTTCCCGAAGACTTTATGTTTCAATTAAGTGAAGAAGAAGTAAATCTAATGGTGTCACAAAATGTGACCCCCTCAAAAGATTTGAGGTCACAATTTGTGACCTCAAAGGAAGAGAGAGGAGGAAGACGTTATTCTCCTTATGCATTTACACAAGAAGGAGTGGCAACACTTTCAGGCATTTTGAAAAGTAAAAAAGCAACAAAAGTACATATTCAAATAATGAGAGCTTTTGTTTCTATGAGAAAATTCATACTCTCAAATGCTCAGATATTTCAAAGATTAGATAATGTTGATGTTAAACTATTAGAGCATGATAATAAACTTAAACAAGTATTTGACGCAATAGAAAGCAAACAAATAACTCCGAAACAAGGAATATTTTTTGAAGGACAAATATTTGATGCACATAGATTTGTTTCTGAGCTGGTAAGGAATGCAGATAAGTCTATAATTTTGATAGATAATTACATAGATGATTCGGTATTAACTTTGTTTAGAAAAAGAAAAGAAAGTGTTAATGTAACTATTTTTACTAAGAGTATAAGTAAAGAGCTGAAGTTAGATTTAGAGAAATACAATTCACAATATCCAAAAATAGATATTAAAGAATTTAAACATTCTCATGACAGATTTATGATAATTGATAACAAAGAAGTTTATCATATAGGAGCTTCTCTCAAAGATTTAGGGAAGAAATGGTTTGCATTTTCTAAGTTTGACAAAAAAGTGTTTACTCTATTAGAGAGGTTGGAATGATGAAAAATAATATTTATCTTAAAATATCCATAATATTCTCATTATTAATCCTAACATCAGAAATAGTGTTCGCGCAAGTAATAATCTCGGAGATAATGTATAATCCAATAGGAAATGATAACAACTATGAATTTTTGGAATTATATTCAGAAGAACAAATCACACTAAACAATGCTTATTTTGAGGGGATAGATTTAGAGATTAATAATTACACATTCCAAGGAAGAATAGTGTTGACAAGATCAACTCAAGGGTTTTTTGAGAGATATAATCAAATCCCAAACTTTACATATTCTGGCAATTTGATTAATAGTGGAGAAAAAATAATATTATGGGAGAATTCATCTAACTTATCTAAACTAGCAGAACTAGAATATTTTGATATTGCGAATGAGGGATATTCTATAATTAATGAAAATTCTCAAATAAAAGTTGGGAAAGTATTACATGGGACTCCTTTTGAAGCAGAACCAGAATCTGGAGAAGAATGTAATTATAATTTTGATTTTAATCTAAGCAATACTGTAATTAATAATGGAGAAACTCTTGAATTTAGTCCTATAACTAACTATAATCAAGACTTTAATTTAACTTATTGGGTGGAGGATATTGATGGAGGGGTATTAAAGGCAAAATCAATAACATCAAACAAAAATGTAAAAAAGTTCACTCCGAAAATTAAAAATAATCAAATACTGTTTTTAAAAGGAGTGTTAGAATTTTCTTGCAATGGAGATATCCACAAATTAAATGGATTGATAAATTTTGTGGTGAAAAATAATCAACCATATCTTAATTTAGAAATTGAATCAAAACCGAGATATGGGGAGAATATTACATTATCTATTGAATCATATAATTACAAAGAGCTGAAGATAGTATTAGGGGGAATTAATAACATATCCATAAATCCAAAAACAGACCTGATCCAAAAAATCACATTGAATCTTCCTGAGAATTGTGATAACAAACTTAGCAAATATCAAAATATCACTTTAGAATCTGAGAATAATAAGATTTCAAAAGAAACTTTAATCTATTCAAATTCTGAATGTACTAATCCAAAAATAAAAAAATTATATACCTTGTCACAGAAGAATGAGATTGGCAAAAATATAACTTATTATGTTTCTTTTGAAAACAATGAGAAAGGTGATGAGATAATATTATCCCATAACAATAAAATGATACCAAAAAGTCTCATGGATGAAATTTCTCCATTAAAATTCAATATAATTCTAGAAGAAAAAAATTTACTCCGAGCAGAGATGAGAAGATCAAACCAAATATTGGATGTTGTCGAAGATATCTTGATTTTAAATAACACTCTGGATTATCAGACAGAAGAACTCACAGAAAGCTTAAATACAAATCTAAATTCAGACTCAAAACAAAAAGAAAGCTTAATAACTGCAAAATCAACATTAGAAACCAAAAGCAATAAAAAGGAAGACTTAAACTTAATCCCTAAGATTTACTATGCCTTTTTAGGGCTATCATTGATAGGGAATATAATCTTAATGTGGAGGGGTTGATGGAAAAACAAAAAGTACAGGATATTATTGAAAATGGGGGATTTCTTACCAGAACAGTATGTGAGATTCTAGGGAGACCTAAAGAGCATGTAGAAGAGACAATGAACCAGTTAGTTGATTCTATAGGGAAAAAAGAAGATTTTACTCTTATGAATCATGAGATTATGCCGTGTGTTGAACAGGGAAAATTATTTTCTACATTCGTGGAGATGGAAATTTTATTTAAGAACAAAGAAGCAATCTTAGGGTTTTGTTTTGATTTTATGCCTTCTTCTGTTGAGATATTAGAACCAACTAAAGTGGAAATGCCAAACGATATTTTCTCTGCATGGATAAATGAACTCCAGGCAAAATTACATAACGTAGATATGATCGCAAAAGAGAGACATGAATTTTCTAAGATAGTCAAAAGAGAACAGGCACACCTGATTAGATTCAATTTATTATCTCATCTGATAGATGAACCATTGACAAGAAAAGAGTTGAATAAAAGGATAGGAGTAGATAAAGAGATGTTTTCTAAATTTATCAATACACTAAAGGAAAGAAATGAGATAATAGAAGAAGGAGATAAGATTAAGCTCCATACAAGAGTACAGTTCAAAGATGAGCCTGAAAAATCAAGTTGAGGCTATCCTTTTCGCAGTAGGCAAAGGGATAGAAATAGATGAATTAGCTAAATTATGTAATTCTAATTTTGGAGATGTTAGGAATGCACTTAATTCGCTTGAAGAAGATTATAAGAAAAGAGATTGCGCATTGATGATTACTGGTGGAGAAAAGATATGGAAGTTAAATGTTAGAGAAAAATATCTTAACTTAGTTAGGAATATTATAGTTGAGACAGAATTATCTGTCCCTAGTATGGAGACTCTTGCATTAATATCATATAAACAACCAGCATTACAATCTGATATTATCAAACATAGATCTGTTGGAGCTTATGACCATATAAAAGAATTAGTTGATCAAGGATTTATTATACGTAAAAAAAGTGGGAGAAGTTATGAGTTACGTTTAACCCCAAGATTTTTTGAATATTTTGATGTTGATGATCAAAGAATAAAAGATATGTTTGAAAATTTTAAGAAAGAAGAAGAATCTATTAAGCAATCAGAAGAAGAAGTTGCAGAACTCGAAGAAGAACGTAAGAAAGATTCCAAACAAGCCAAACTAATAGAGGAGGAGAAAGTAAAAGAGAGTGAGAAGACATACGTAGAACAAATGGCAGAGATTGATGAAGAGTTGGAAGGAGTTTGAGAATAAGTTAAAGGCTATTTATTTTAGATTTTTTTGAATAATATAATAAGTAATAACAATGGATACACAAATAATTACAAGACTCCATAAACAATTTGAAGATTACTCTCATGAAAAAGAAGGAGTAGAATTCTGGTTTGCAAGAGAGTTACAAATATTACTTGGATATGTAGAATGGCGTAAATTTCAAGGAGCAATAGATAAAGCTAAAGAAGCATGTAAGAATGCAGGATATGATATTCTTAACCATTTTGTCGGGGCTGCCAAAAAGGTTGATTTAGGTTCTGGTGCTGAAAGAGAAGTAGAAGATTATCTCCTAACAAGATATGCTTGCTATCTTATTGCACAAAATGGAGACCCTAGAAAAGATGAAATCTCATTTGCACAGAGTTATTTTGCAATACAGACAAGAAAACAAGAGTTAATTGAACAAAGAATGGCATTACAAGAAAGATTTCAAGCAAGAAATAAGTTGATTACTTCAGAGACAGAATTATCTAAACTTATTTATGAAAGAGGAGTAGATAATGTAGGATTTGCAAGGATACGTAGTAAAGGAGATGAAGCTCTGTTTGGAGGATATGACACAAAACAAATGAAACATAAATTGAAAGTTCCTCAAAATAAACCTTTGGCTGATTTTTTACCAACAGTTACCATTGCGGCTAAGAACTTTGCAACAGAGATTACAAATTTCAACGTGAAAAATAAGAATTTTCAGGGAGAAGAAAGAATAACTAATGAACACGTAAAGAATAACAAGGAAATGAGACGAGTACTAGCAAAAAATAAGATAATTCCAGAAAACTTGCCTCCTGAAGAGGACATTAAAAAATTGGAGAGAAGAGTTAAAAAAGAAGAAAAAATTATTGCAAACACATCTAAAACAAGAAAAGTAAAAAATATTGAGGTCTCAAAATGAAAGACTTAGCCCCAAAGATTTATCGTCAAAGACTTATTGTGGAAGGTAAATGTAATCATCCCATCACAAACAATCAAATTAAAGAATATTTAAAAAAATTGTCTAGCGTTCTTAATATGAAAACCTTGATTGATCCAGTTACTCACAAATCAGATAAATATGGATGGGCTGGATGGATACATTGGGAATCATCTGGTTGTCATTTTTATGCTTGGGACAAACCATTCCCATTTTTCAGTTCTGATATTTACACTTGTAAGAAATTTGATATAGATACGGCAATTAAATTTACAAATGAATTTTTTAGAGCAAAAGAGATAGTTTTTAAAAGTGTTTGACAACACATACTGGAAGTACTTCTGATTACGGTATAATATTACTTTCACAACTCATCAACACTTTTTATTGTAGCAATTTTCGGGAGTGTCATTAATTGACTGATAGAAAGAATTATATATTTGAAGTATCTATCTAATAATATGGTAAAAAAAGAGATATGTACAAGTTGCAATAGCAACAATATTGTGATGAATGGACCCACTTCTGGAAACAGGCAAAAATTTCATTGTAAAGATTGTGGATGTTACCGTATTTTGAAAACTACACAATATTATACTAAAGAAAGAAAAGAAGAAATTCTCCGCTCTTATAAGGAAAAGTCAAGTCTGCGTGGAACACGCAGAGTATATGGTGTTGCTATCTCAACCGTTCAAAATTGGTTAAAAAAAAAGAGTTATTCCCTCTAAGTTTGACATTACCTGAAGTTAAAGAAGATGATGTAGTTGAGTATGATGAGATGTGGTCTTTTGTCCACGACAAAAAGAATCTCCGGGTAAGGAACGCAGTCCG
>Ga0210057_1004237_pt1 | contig 19267 bp, 19 predicted proteins | sample CryGeyCG2114_010_2_FD_183968 | JGI IMG/M metagenome (GOLD analysis project Ga0210057, IMG submission 183968) | Groundwater microbial communities from aquifer - Crystal Geyser CG10_big_fil_rev_8/21/14_0.10 (SPAdes) (version 2) | ecosystem: Environmental > Aquatic > Deep subsurface > Groundwater ...
GCCCGCGCGTGCAGGGGTGCGCTCCGGTACCCTACAGATGCGCTTTTCCGTACGCGCGCATCGCGGCTACTACGTTCTGGAAGGCCTTTCCCTTGCTCGTGAGCTCATAGTGAAAGCGCATGGGCTTCTTAAAGTGCGTGCGCGTAATGAATCCCTTCGCCTCGAGGCGGCGAAGCGTCTTGGTGAGCGTTCGCGGGCTTATGCCGCCAAGCAAATCCTCCAGCTCGCCGAAGCGGCGGGGCGCGCCGAGCAGATTGTGCATGATAAGGAGCGCGCAGGGGTCGCCAAACGTATCTGCAACGCGCGCCACGGGGCATTTTCTGCAAAGTGTGTTACGCTGGCTTTTCGTCCGCAACATTACGCCACGCTATCACGCCTTTGCTAACTTTACAATGTAAAGTGAGTTGCTATAGTGAAGACATTATTGATGATGCGCTTGTGTTATGTCTGATGATCTGAACATCAAACTTATCGTGGGCAGTACGCGCCCGAATCGCTTCAGCGAGCACGCCGCGGCTTGGCTGCACGGAGTCCTGAAAGACACCCCGGGGGCCGAGCTGGAGCTCCTCGACCTGCGCGATTACGCGCTGCCGTTTTACGAGGAGCCGGCGTCCCCCGCCTCGGATGAGAAGGCGGGGCACGACAAAGAAGCGGTGCGGCGCTGGTCGGAGAAAATTAGCGAGGCCGACGGATTCGTCGTCGTCGCGCCGGAGTATAATCGCGGGTATTCGGCCGTATTGAAAAATGCATTCGATTACGTCTGGTATCCTTGGAACAGGAAGCCCATCGCCTTTCTTTCCTATGGGAACACAGGCGGCGCGCGCGCCGTCGAGCAGATGCGGCTCGTCTCTATCGAGCTTGAGATGGTCCCCATTCGCCGCTCTGTGCACGTAATGGAGCCGTGGAACCTGCGAGATGATGGAGGGGTGCTGAAAGCGGGCGCGCTCGATGCGTATGAGAAGTCCGCCCGCGCGATGTATGAGGACCTTCTGTGGCACGCACGCGCGCTCAAGCATGCACGAGCCGCGAAGTGATGTATAATCATAATTACCAATTACAATTTTCTTATACCCATATGTCTACACAGCCTGAAGTCACCATATACACGACCCCGACGTGCCACTTTTGCCACGCGGCGAAGGATTTCTTTACCGACCACAATATTGCCTACCGCGAACACGACGTCGCGCAGGATTTGGAGAAGCGAAAGGAGATGATAGAGCGCAGCGGGCAAATGGGCGTTCCCGTCATTACGGTCGGCGAGCAGATGGTCGTCGGGTTCGACGAGCAGCAGTTGAAAGAATTGCTGAAGGTATAATCATAGCGTTTTGTCCCATCATTGAGCGTGGTAGAGTGCACGTGCGCGGCGAAAGCCGCGCCGATAGGCCCTCGTAGTTCAATGGATAGAACAGTCCCGTCCTAAGGGATTGATGTGGGTTCGATTCCTGCCGAGGGCATATGGCTAGGACGCGCTACATTGCGATCGCGGCAGTGACGCTTGACGGGCGCATCGCTGCGCATGAGAGGCACCTGACCGACTGGACGAGCCGCGAGGATAAGCGCCTTCTGCGAGAGGTGCTGGATTCGGCCGATGTCGTCTTGGTGGGCCGCAAGACGTACGAGCTGGCGCGCACGCGCCTGGAGAGACGCGGGCGAAACTGCATCGTACTTACACGCTCCGCTGCCGGTGTGAGGCGGGTGCACGAGCGGCTTGCATTCCTAAACCCAAAGAAAGAGAATGTGCGCGCCTTCATCCGAAGGCACGGATACCGCCGCGTGGTGATACTCGGCGGCACAGAAACGTACACGTATTGCCGCGATGCGGGTATGCTCGACGAGTTGTATCTCACCATTGAACCCGTCCTGTTCGGAAAAGGACTCCCGCTTCTTGCAGGCAAGCTGTTCGTGCAAAAGGGCAGAAACGTGGAGGTGAAGAAACTGAACAAAAAGGGCAGTACGCTCGTGCATGTGCGCAGCTTTGCTCCGCTTGGGCGCACGGTATAATGAAATTATGGACGAAGACAGGATGCTCGAAGAGACGTACCGTCTCTCGAAGGAAAATAACCGCATGCTGCACGCAATGCGGCGCAGTGCTTTTATCGGCGGCGTGGTGAAGCTCATGGTATGGATAGTACTTTTAGTGGTTTTGCCGCTATGGCTTTATTCGACATACCTCGCACCCGTTCTCGAGCAGATGCGTGAGACGATGGACCAAGTGCAGGGAGCGAACGCGAGCGTGCAGGCGCAGTTTGGCGCGCTGCAGGGATTGGCCGACAGATTTGACCCGCGCGAGTATTTCAAGCAAAATTGAGCGCACACGCTTGGGTAGCTCAGTTGGTTAGAGCGTCCCGCTGAAGACGGGAAGGTCGCCAGTTCGATTCTGGCCCCAAGCACAGAGAAATGTATCAGCGGGCTCGCACCTTCAGTTTCGTTTGCCGCTTTTTGTTTATCTTAGGGAGGCGGACCATGAGAATACCGTGCTTTTCCGTTGCTTCCGCCATATCCACATCTATTTCTTCAGGCAACAGTATCGTGCGGGAGAATGAACCCCAGTAGAGCTCGCGGTGGAAGTAGTTGTCCTCGTCAACCTCCTTTTCCTCGGTGCGCGTACCCGAGATGGTGACCATCTCCCGCGTGAGGGAGATGTCGACAGTGGCCGGCTGCACCCCGGCGATGAACGCTTTGACAACGATGGCATCCGGCGTCTGGTATACGTCGACGGCCAGCTCGCCGCCGGGCTCCGCGGAAGCGTCATCCGACTCTGCGCTGCGAACGGCCGGGCGGCGCTCCACGCCGTCGTCCGTGAAAATGACGCCCTCTTCGTGGGAATCCAGGAAATCATCGTATTGCTCGGCATCCGTTTGGCCCATCAACCGTGATAAAAAAGATGTTTTCTTCATAGGTAGGTAAACGTTTATTTGCGCGCTAGCGCTTCGTATATCGGGAAGGCCGGATGCGCTTGACGTACTCAATAACGGCGAGTACGAACACGAGACCGAACCATACGATGGCAAAGGTCCGCAGCAGGTACTCCTCCGATTGTTCAAGTATAAGGAAGTTGAACCCGGCATGCAAAAGGGAGGCGAGGATAACTCCGACGAGGGCATAGAGCGCGCGCATGGCTTTCGGCTTGTAAAATGCGAACGCTATGGCTATGCCCACTACCGCCGAGGAAAGTACATGAAGCAAGGTCGCCCCGACGAAGCGCAAGTTGCCCGTCAGCATCGTCTCAAGCGTGGTCGTTCCGGAAAGAGGAGAGAGCAGGAACAGGGCGTTCTCGAGCGCGGCGAACCCGAGCGCTACGGTAATCATGTAGATGACGACATCGATGGGTTCGTTGACTTCCCGCCGCCATAGGACAGAAAAACGCGCGGCTAGATACTTGGCCAGCTCTTCGATAGCGGACCACACGGCAAATAACAGCGCTGGGGCGGCGAAGACGGCGGCCAGCGACTTTTGTATCGGAATAACGGCAGCGACGGTTATCATGCCCGCGATGAACGCGAGAGCTATAAGGCGGCGCGGCTCGGGATGCGCCGCGTCCTCGCGGCGCCAGAACCACAGCCACGCGAGCGCCGGGAAAATGCCGCCTGCGGCGGCAAGGAGCACTGGTGTAACAGCGTCCGGCACGCGCTAATTATACGGTATGGTTGGCGGGCCACTGTGCCACCATGAGGACAGGGCGCTCCCTATCGGGCATGCGCTGCCAGATTGCTTCCGTAACGAATGGCATGAAGGGATGCAGGGTTCGCAGCGAGATGTCGAGAATCGAGAGGAGCGCGCGGCGGCGGGAGGCGGCGGCCTCGCCGCCGGCCTTAAGGACGGGTTTTGATTCCTCCAGTATTTCAGCAGCGAATCTGTCCCATACGAAATGGTACACAGTGTCCGCCGCAAGATCGAGGCGGAACGCCTCAATGTGCGCCGACACGCGCTCCGCCATAGTGCGCGCTTCGGCCACGAGCGCCTCGTCGCCCTCAAGAAGGAGTGCGCCCGTCTCCCTATCGCCTCCTGAACCGACGCTGCTTTGCATCGCAGGTGTGGGTGCGTCCGTGCCACTCTGGCCGGTCGAGTTTTCGAGCACGAAGCGGGCGATGTTCCAGAGCTTGTTGGCGAAGTGCTTATAGCCGCGTACGCGGTCTTCGGAAAGTTTCAGGTCGTTCCCGGGTTGCACGCCGACGACGAGACTGAGCCGCGTCGCATCCGCGCCGTATTTTCCTACCATATCCAGCGGGTCGATGATGTTGCCGAGCGATTTTGACATCTTGCGGCCCTTGTCGTCCCGGACGAGCCCGTGCAGGTACACGTGCTTGAAGGGCACATCTCCGCGCAGGAACCCCGTCATGAGTATCATGCGTGCGACCCAGAAGAAAAGGATATCGTAACCGGTCTCAAGGACGGAGGTCGGGTGATAGGTGCCGAGATCGCTATCGGGGTTGACGGAGCCGTCCGGATTGAATACCGGTTTACCCCGCGCATCCTCGTTAGGCCAGCCCAGCGTGGAGAGCGTCCAGAGTCCGGATGAAAACCAGGTGTCGAGCGTGTCGGGATCTTGCTGCCAACCCTCGCCCTCGGTTGGTGGCTCAGTCCCGACGTATATATCCCCATCCTCGCCCGAGTCCTTTTCCCGGTACCACACGGGAATTCTGTGCCCGAACCATATCTGGCGGGAAATACACCAGTCGCGCAGGTTGTCCACCCAATGGTAATAAATTTTCTCGAAGCGCTCGGGCACGATCTTTATCGCGCCGCTCTCGACTGCGTGGCGCATCAATAGCTTGAGTGTCGTCTTGGAGCCGGCGGGGAGGTCGGGGAACTGGGAGTGTTCCAATGTAAACTCCTTGTTCACCGCAACGAACCACTGCCTTTTTATTTGGGGCTCGATGATGCCTCCGCCGCGGCTGTTTGTCGCGACGCTGTGCGCGTACGCGTCGTCGACCTTAACAAGAAGCCCCTTTTCTCGCAGTTTCTCCACGATAAGCGGCCTTGCCTTCTTGATATGCTGGCCCGCGAACTCGCCGGCTATAGGGAGAAGAACGCCCCGCTCGTCTATTATCTGCTCGACATCGAGGCCGTGCCGCTGCGCTATCTCGAAGTCGATCGCGGAGTGCGCGGGAGTTATCGTCATAACGCCGGAGCCGACGCTCATATCAACCGCCTCGTCCTTGATGACCGTCGCACTGATGCGTCCGTTTATCCATTCGAGTTCAAGGCGCTGTCCGTGCGTGAAATCCTTGTAGCGCTCGTCGGCCGGATGCATGACGACGTATTTGTCGCCGAATTTCGTCTCCGGGCGCACCGTACCGATAACGAACGGCCCGTATTGGAAAAAATAGAACGGGTCTGTCTGCTCGATGTACTCGACCTCATCGTCGGAAACGGTCGTCTGGAGCTTTGGGTCCCAATTAACGATTCGATCGCCCCTATAGATGAGTCCCGCCTCATACATGCGAACGAAGGCCGTCATAACTGCGTGATAGCGCGCATCGTCCATCGTGTACGCATAGCGGCTCCAGTCGAGCGATGAGCCCATGCGGCGGACCTGGTCGGTGATTATGCCTTTGCTCTCCTTTGTGAACGCGTCGATGCGGCGCAAGAGTTCTTCGCGCCCAACGTCGTGGCGCGTCTTCTTTTCCTTCTTATAGAGATCCGCCTCAACCTTCGATTGCGTGGCAATGGCGGCGCTGTCGGTGCCGGGGAGCCAGAGCGTGCGCTTGCCGCGCATGCGATTGTAGCGTATGAGGATATCCTCAATGGCGAGCATGGCGGCATGTCCCATGTGCAGCGTGCCCGTGACGTTCGGCGGAGGCAGGACTATGGAATACGCTTCTGCATTGGCAGAGGTGATGCCCTCTTGTACGCATGTGTCCGGATCGGCATATCCGGCCTTTTCCCACAGCGCGCTGATATGTGATTCCTCGGATGCAGCGTCGTAGGGCTTGAGAAACTCTTCCGGCACGTTACCGCTTTTCATTTCGGCCATACTATCACGAAACTACGCATTATCGGTAAGTTTTAGGTATCCTTGCGCCCGCAGCGAGTCTTCCCGCGCATGCATATCGCGCGGTGCTCCCGCCCTTGCCGAAACCGCAGTGAATGAGCGGAAGCAGCCCGCGAGGGCAATCATAAGCGCATTGTCGCCGGAGAATTCAAGAGGACAGAGCAATAGTTCGCAGCCGGTATCCTGCAGCGCGCGGGACAACTCTCCTCGAATGTGCGCGTTGGCGGATACGCCGCCGCCGACGATGACCGTGGCCGCGCCATACTCATTTGCGGCGCGCGCCGTCTTCGCCGCAAGAACTTCGGCGGCGGCATCCTCGAACTCGCGCGCTATCAGCATTTTCGCATCATCGGTGAGAGGTTTGTTCGCGTCGACGAGTCGCAAGACCGCGGTCTTCAGCCCCGCAAAGGAAAAGTCGTAATTGTCATCGTGCAGCATCGGCCGCGGCAACCGCAATCCACGAGACGGCAACCCACGAGGTGTCACCTCGTGGGTTGCGCGGAATGCTTCTGCGAGTCGCGAGATGTGCGGGCCGCCCGGGTAGGGAAGGTCGAGCATTCTCGCGACCTTGTCAAACGCCTCGCCGACGGCATCGTCGCGGGTGCGCCCGAGGTACTCATATCCGCCGAACCCGCGCATCAGTATCAACTCCGTATGTCCGCCCGAGATGAGCAGCACGATGGCGGGGTAGCTGACTGCTTGCAGTTTGTAGCGCGTAGCTGCTTCTTGCTGCAGCAGCGAAACGAGAATGTGTCCTTCCATATGGTTGACCGGTATGAGCGGCACTCCCCAATCCTGCCCCAGCCGCTTGGCAAACTCGATGCCCTGCCAGAGGCACGGTTCAAGGCCGGGGCCTACCGTGACCGCTATGGCGTCAACATTGGCGTCTTTGCACGCCGATAGTGCACGCGTAAGAAGTATCGGCAGATTCTTTGCATGTTCGCGCTTTGCAAGATTCGGGTAGATGCCCCCGTAGGCGGCATGCACGTTCTGCGAAGCGAGCTCGTTGGCTAGGACGCTGCATCTAAAGTCAGGGCCGAATGTGCCACTCGCGTCGATGAGTGCGATGCCCGTATCGTCCGCGGATGTCTCTATTCCCAAGATGCGCATCCGCCGACTATAGCGCAGCTTTTGATTTTATGCTATAATTGTGGCCTGATGCGCCCGAGGGGGCGCATATCTTAATGCATATGAGCATCTGGGTCGACAACATACCGCTCACAAAGAATCCCGCGCGATTCATGTGGGCCATATCGCGGCCGCACTGGCGCCCTGCGCTCGTGGCGATGCTTGCGGTCATCGTGTCGGCGACCCTCTACGCCGTCATTCCATACGTATTCAAGCTCATCGCGGATTCCGCTGCGGCGCTTGCCCAGGGCGGCGCGTATCGCGACCTCATATTGGCCGCGTTCGCCTATATCGGCGTCGCGCTTCTCGCGGGCCTTATTTGGCGCGTCTCCGGTTTTGCGGGCGCCTTATGGGCGACAGGCGCGCGCGCCAGCGCACGCTACGCGCTTACTGCATACGTCACGCGGCACAGCAGGAGTTATTTTTCAGACCATTTCGCGGGTTCGCTCGCGAACAAAATAAATCATGCGGCTGCGGGTTCGGCCGATGTGGTGGAGGAAGTGCTTTGGCAGTTCCTCAACTTTTTCGTCACCATAATCGCAAGCTTCGTCATCGCGTTCCTCGCAAGCCCCACTATCGCGCTGATACTGATGGCGTGGGTCGCTATCGTCGCGCCGCTCAACGTCTACTTCGCGCGCAAGCGAGTACCGCTCTCGGCGGCGACGCAGAATATCGAAGCGAAGCTCTCCGGCGCGACGGTCGACCTTCTCTCGAATATCACGGCGATGCAGGAATACGCGCGCCGCGCATTCGAGATAGACCGCCTGAAAATAGGAATACTCAAGCGCCGAGCGGCGGGGCTGCGGAATTGGCGCTTCGGCGAGGCGGTCCTTCTCGGCAACGGCCTTTTGCAGACCTTTTTCTCGGGCGCGATGGTTCTCGTCGCCGTATACCTCACCCAAGCGGGGACCATCTCCGTGGGCGATATCGTCCTCATCATCGCGCTGGTATTCAACATCGAAGAGCGCATCTTGTTCTTGGGCAGCAACCTGAACAGTTTCAGCGAGACATGGGGCGAGATACGCGAGAGCTTGGAGGAGATTCTCGAGCCGCACCAGATAGTGGACAAGCCCGGCGCGCGGCCGCTCGAGGCGGTGCGCGGCCAGCTGATGTTCGATAACATCTCGTTCGGGTATCTTACGCCTCCCTTGTTCCGGGGCCTGACCCTTCATATTCCCGCGGGGCAGAAGGTCGGCCTCGTCGGCAAGAGCGGTTCCGGAAAATCCACCCTGACGCGGCTCTTGCTGCGCCACCACGAGCTCACCGGCGGCGCCATTCTCATCGACGGACAAAACATCGCTGAGGCGACAGTGGATAGCGTGCGCAAGGCGATCGCCGTCGTGCCGCAGGAGCCGGTACTGTTCCATCGCACGATACGCGAGAATATTCTCTACGGCCGGCTGGATGCTACGGATGAAGAGGTGGAACGAGCGGCGCGCCTTGCGAATGCGCACGGCTTTATCGAGAAGCTGCCGAAGGGCTACGATACGCTGGTGGGAGAGCGCGGCGTCAAACTCTCGGGCGGCGAGCGCCAGCGCATCGTCATCGCGCGCGCCATCCTCAAAAATGCGCCGATACTGCTTCTTGACGAGGCCACCTCAGCACTCGACAGCGAGAGCGAAGTCGCGATCCAAGATGCATTACGCATGCTCATGGAGGGGAAGACGGTCATCGCGATAGCGCACCGCCTTTCGACGCTGCACGAAATGGACCGCATAGTCGTCTTGCACGACGGCGAGATAGTGGAGGACGGCACGCACGATGCCCTCATTGCCGAGGGCGGCACGTATGCAGATCTGTGGCGCCACCAAGCCGGCGGCTTTCTGCAGGAGGAAGATGAGGATATATGAATTGTGCGCGCACCACGATTCGAACGTGGGACCTTCCGCACGTCAAGCGGACGCTCTAACCAACTGAGCTATGCGCGCAGTGATGGGCAGTATAGCAAAGCACCTGCCTGCTGGAAATATCCTTGCGTTTCGGTAGGATGTGCCGATGCACACATGCAGCATAAAGAAGGATGGCGTAGCCGCCTGTGTCGCGCGCGCAGCGGAGGTGCTGCGGCGGGGCGGCGTCATCGTATACCCGACCGACACCATCTACGGACTGGGAGCCGATGCGCTCTCGGACGAGGCCGTCGCGCGGGTACGGCAGATAAAGGGAAGGAGCGAGCATAAGCCGATACACGCCATCGTTGCCGACCTCGCCATGGCCGAACAGTACGCGGTAGTGAACAAGCCCGCCCGCGCTCTCGTGAAGAAATTCCTGCCGGGGCCGCTCACGCTCGTACTCAAGAAAAAGGCGAGCGTACACACCGGCATCGCGCGCGGGCTTGGTACGTTCGGCATCCGCATCCCCGATAATGCGTTTTGTCTCGAACTCGCGAGAGTGTTCAAGCGGCCATACACGACCACGAGCGCGAACGCGAGCGGTATGGAGCCGCCGCTCACGCTGGCTGGCATTCGAGCGCAATTGGGGCAGGGCGCCGACATGGTGGACCTCTATATTGACGACGGTGAGTTGCCGGCGCGAAGGCCCTCGACTGTCGTTGACGTTACTGATGATGCGCCCATGGTGCTGCGCGAAGGCGCCATTGCCGCTTCCCTTATCGAATCGGAACAAGTATAGGATGTGCGGGACTCTTGCGCTTGGCGCGTTCGGCGATCATGCGCGTATAGAGGGCCTCGTATCCGTCAGCCATGCGCTTCGCATTGAAATGCGCAAGAACGTGAGCGCGGCACGCCGCTCTATCGAGTTCTCCGGCCTTCTCTACCGCGGCGACCATCTCGCCGATATTCTCTACCACAAAACCCGTCTTTCCGTGGACGACGAGTTCGGGGATGGAGCCCTTATTGAACGCGACGACCGGGCAGCCGCACGCCATGGCTTCAATGATAGTGAGGCCGAATGGCTCGCGCCATGTGACGGGGTGCAGGAAGCAGTGCGCGCGGGCCATGAGCGCGTTGCGCGTGCGCTCATCAACCTCTCCAACCCACGTGATGCGCCTCGAAAGATGCGGACGCACATACTCGTCAAAATAGGGTTTATCCATGCTGTCGAGCTTCGCAGCAATAATGAGAGGCATGTCGAGTTTTTGCGCCACCCGTATAGCGTGGTGTACGCCCTTTTCCATTGATATGCGGCCGACGAAGAGCAGATACTCGCCGCCCTTCGCGCCAAATGGGTAGTTCTCCATGGGCAGGCCGTTGTGCACGGTACATGCGTGATTGGCATGCGGCGCCGCGCGCCGCTGAGCGTGCGAGACGGTAACGACGGACGGCTTTCGGAATGCGCTAAAGAGCTTTTTCCCTTCCGGCGTGAATAGGCCGTGCATGGTAATTACCGTTGGCGTCGTTGCGAGATTGGCTATTGGCAGGCTCAGTGGCGCCAAGTGGTCGTGGATGACGTCGAACTCTTCCTGCATGGCGTAAGCCGTGCCGATGGAGAGAAGCGTCCAGTGGTTCGCGCCGTAGAGGTCCGGGACGTTTTCCTCGCGCAACGCGCGCGGGTACACGCTATGGAGGCGCGCAGATGTTTTGGAATCTCCGCTTGCGAACAGGGTTACCTCATGCCCCCGCCGCACAAGCTCTTCCGTGAGCGCGTGGACCACGCGCTCCGTCCCGCCGTATGTTTTGGGCGGGACCCGTTCGGCAAGCGGTGCGATCTGCGCTATTCTCATCCTATAAAAGCACCCCCCGGGCGGGGGACATGCAATGAAGACATTTAGTCATGTGAGTGGGAATTCCGCATGAACGAGCCGCCGGCCGCCCTGCTTGTTCATGAGGGCTATTCTAGCAAGCCGCGCCCGGAAAGATAGGGCTTTCGGGGGAAAACAGAGGGGGGATACGGTATTGCATAAAGGTGGAGTATGTATCCCAATGCGTGTACGCACGCGTCGCCCCTTGACAGTGAACCATAGTTCACCGATGCTGGTGGGTAATGTCCTACGAAGAATACAAGCAGCGCGTTGTCGCTTTCTACCGGCGGCACGGGCGCATGCCGGGATATCGGGAGCTGATGGAGATGACCGGCTATCGCTCAAAAAATGCGGTCTTCAAGCTCATCGGAAAGCTCGTGGACGAAGGGGTGCTTAAAAAAGACGCTCGCGGACGATTGTCGCCCGGGAAGTTCGGGGGTGCGCGCGTTCTTGGCGTCGTTGAAGCGGGTTTCCCTTCGCCCGCCGAAGAGGAGCTCTTGGACGTGATGGATTTTGACGAATACCTGACGCCCAACAAAGAGTCGTCGTACATCCTCAAGGTGAAAGGCGATTCGATGATCGATGCGGGAATACAGCCGGGCGATATGGTCATCGTGGAGCGGCGCGCGACGTACAAGCCGGGGCAAATAGTCGTCGCGAGCGTGGACGGCGAGTTCACAATGAAATACCTGCGGCAAAAGAATGGTGCGTATTTTCTCGAGCCGGCGAATGAGAAATACAAGCCCATCTATCCGTCCGAGGAGTTCCGCGTGGAGGCGGTTGTTACCGCAGTTGTTCGCAAGTACTGATATGGAGAAAAATTTTGACAAGTGGAACACGGTTAAAAAGAAAACAAATTATGAGCGTGCACGCTTCTACACCGTTCGGGAAATATGGTGGTGTCGCTTGGGGGTCAATGTAGGTACCGAGCAAGACGGCAGCGGCGAGTCATTTTTAAGACCCGTGGTAATCGTGCGGTCGTTCGGATCGGAGACGTGCGTTGTCGTTCCTCTTACGGCATCGCGTCGGCAGCATCCGCTTCGAATTCCGGTCGGGAAAGTGCAGCAGCAAGATGCGACGGCACTGCTTTCGCAGATCCGTGTCATTGATACGCGGCGCTTGGTGGAAAAGGTCGGGTTTCTTAATAAGGATACGTTTACTGAATTAAGAAAAGCCGTCAGAAGGTTATTCTGACGGCTTTTCTTATGTTCTCCCCCTTTCGGGGGTGAGGCCGAAGCCACTTGTACGGATAGTATATGTACAGAGAGATAAAGAGTCAATGAGCTAGGCGTATGGCATGGGGCAAATCACACGAGTTTCCGAGAGCGATATTGCATGTCGATGGCGACGGGTTTTTTGCCGGGTGCGAGGTGGCGAAAAATCCGCGCCTGCGCGGCAAGCCCGTCATCACCGGAAAAGAGCGCGGCATCGTCTCGGCATGCACCTACGAAGCGAAAGCGCGGGGCGTGAAGCGCGGCATGCAGCTCCACGAGGTGCGGCGAATATGCCCCGAAGCGGTCATCCTGCCTTCCGATTACGAAACGTACTCGCTTTTTTCGGAGCGCATGTACGGAATAGTCCGCCGCTTCACGCCGAGCGTGGAGGAGTACGGCATTGACGAGTGTTTTGCCGACCTGACAGGGCTGCGCCGCATGCACCGCGCATCGTATCCGGATATCGCCGAGCGCGTGAAGCATGATCTGGAGCTTGAGCTGGGAATGACGTTCAGTTTGGGACTTTCTGCAACAAAAGTGCTTGCAAAAATAGGTTCGAAATGGAATAAGCCCTCGGGACTCACTGTCATCCCGCTGTCGGAGGCGGCCGTATTCCTCGCGAAAACGCCGACGGAAAAAGTGTGGGGAATCGGCGCGAACACGGCCGCGTATCTAGCCAAATTCGGCGTGCGCACGGCACTCGACCTCGCCCGAAAGGGTGAGGCGTGGGTGCGGGGGAAACTGTCGAAGCCCTACGTTGAGCTATGGTACGAGTTGAATGGCGAGGTGATGAATGAGCTGGATACTGAAGGGAGGGCGGGGTACCGCTCTATCTCGAAGACAAAGACGTTCACGCCGCCTTCCCGCGATAAGGCGTTCGTATTTTCACAGCTCTCCAAAAATATCGAGAATGCATGCATTAAGGCGCGGCGCTGGGGGCTGGCGGCGCCCGAAGGGGCCTTCTTTCTCAAGACGCAGGAGTTCAAGTACCACGGCAGGGAGCTTCGTTTTCCACACCCGACGAACGTGCCACAGGATGTGCTCGCGGCGGTTCGCCGAGAGTTCGATAGCGTCTACCGCGCGGGTGTGCCGTACCGCGCGACGGGTATCACGCTCGCAAAACTCTCAAGCGATGCGAGTGTGCAGCTTGATATATTCGGTTCGGTAAGCAAGGCGCAAGGGCTCAAAAACGTGTTCGACAGCGTGGACGCGCTCTCGGAGCGCTATGGCAAGCATGCGGTGTTCCTCGGTTCAAGCTTTAGGGCGATGCGTGAAGGAGCGCATACGGGCGCGCGCGGCGAGAGCGCCGCGCGCGCCCGTGCTCTCTTCAAGGGCGAAACCGCCCGCCGCCACCTTGGCGTGCCGTTTTTGGGGGAGGTGTAGCGAATTAATGTGTGCTGTGTCTCTATTGTACTCGGTTAGAACCCATTTTACCAAAGATGCCGACTGACTTTCCGCCAGAGGTGGACAGGCACACGCTCCGCGTGCGTGGTGGCTTGGTACCAAATCGTACGCTCCGCTCGCGTGGTGATGCGAACCAAACAAACGCCGCCCCGCGCCTCCCGCTGGTCGGCGCGTCCGCCCTCGCCCCGTTTCCGCTCCCCATGCTTTTTCTTTTTCGCGGGGGGATTCTTTTTGAAATTGAATGGGCGGAAAACGGGGCTCGGTCGGGCTTCCTGTTAAGACAGGAAGCGACGGCTACCCAATGCGCGGTGCCTCGTGCTCTATTTCTTCGCTAGTGGTTCGTCAGGGCACGGGGTGTCACCCTCGGCATCCGCCTCGGGCATTTCCGCTAGGGCTACTCGCGCCTAGATGCCTAGGTGCGGTGCTTTTCCTCGCAAGTGCGCCGTGCTCGGCGCTTGCTCGGGCACCGCTCCATTTGGGGGGAGAAAGGAATCCTCCCCCCAGCGTCGGGCTCCTCCTCGCAGTGGTATGCGAGAGTATTCAGTGCTTCATTGCGTTTATCTTTTACTTTTGTTTTGTGGCTTCGTTGTTCGTGCCTTCGGAGTCCGCCCTCGCACAACCCCCCTTCACGTTTTCATACCGTTCCCTCGTGGTGTCGCTTCCGCTACTAAACTTCTGCATTGCAATACAACGGCGGCGCTCATCCGTAGCCCTGGACGCCCTAGCGGAAATGCCCGAGGCTCAAATCCATATATGCTTGCCCCACACCACCCATGCGCACACATCCCGCCCGCGAAGGACAGGAGGGATCGCGGGCGTGGCTCCCTGCGAAATACCGAAACACAAAAGCCCCCGCCAATGGCGGGGGCTTTTGTTGATCTCCACTGACCTGCTAGCTAGAGTACCTGAAGTTATACTGGCCGAGGAACGGTGTTTAGAGGAGAGAGATTTTGCCCACTCTCCGTTTGCACAGATCGGGGGCGATCACTCGCACTGTTACCCGATCAGATTCCGTTACCCTAACTAGACAGGTCGCTAGAGACCACTGCTTAATTATAATCTCTTTCGCTCTTTTGAGCTCATCAGTCGGAGCACACACTCCGAAAGAGTGTGAGGTTTTTATAGAGAACCCCACGAAACTCTTTGTGCTTACCCTTTACCCAACCTGCGTCGGTTACCCACCTTCGCAGGAAGATGCATGATGGAGATTTTCGGTGGCGACCTTTATCTCCTAACGCCTCATGGTGTCCCTCCTCCACGCTGTGGATGGCAGGGATAGGTGTGGTTTGCGCGGGTCATGCCTCCGCGCTCGCCGTGAGATTTGGGATTTACGAGTCCATCTCACTTCCACCCGACTCGACTGATTTACCGGCACTTTGACCGGCTTCACCACAGATTCAAATCAGCAAACGATCTGCAGCTTTGGGCTTGATTAGGAGCCCACCCCTGTCTGGCTCTACCATCGAGAGTTGTCTTGCCCGAAGGCCGGAGTTCTCAATACCAGAACGGATTCCATCTCGCAGGAACATTGCGCTCTTTCCTTTTCACTGCTGCCGTCGTAGAAAGAGTTGGCCAGATTTTATGCCTAGGCAACGTCGGCCACTCTAGGTCGGATCACGGATTCGCATCACGCCCTCCTTGTTAGAGATTCTCCACACCCACACCGCCGGTGCGTTCCGCCAGCTTCGTGAGATGCTGGTTTTTGCACTCGACGACGAACGCGTGGAGCTTAGTTCCGGGGAAGTCCGAAGTGGACAAGCTGGTGGTGTCATCGTCCCCGTCCGTGATGACAACCAGCTCCGGCCGATAGTGCGCACCCTCGTCGATGATCTCCTCGATCCTCGCTTGGGCCGCCTTCGCACAGCCGGGAATGTCCGTGCTACCTCCGGAGAAGTTGCGCTCGGTGAAGTATTTCATCACTTCGCGCGCCTCCTCCGGCGTTGCTGCGTGGTGCTCCTGTTTGAGGCCGCTGTCAAACAGCCTCACATAGAGCTCAGCTTCTCCTTCGATCACCGCCTTCAGGCGGTTCATCAGGATGCCGCCAGCCTTGTAGATGCGCTGGCCAGAACCCATCGAACCACTGCAGTCGATGATGACGTAGAGGAGCTGTTTCCGTTCGATCCGGGTGCAGCGTTCCCGAACCGGCGTCTGCCCAGTGATGTGACGATACATGCGGTACGAGCGGGGCAGCGCCCATTCCGCCTGCGGAATCCGTCCGATCTCACCCAAGTGTTTCATCGGGCGAAAACGAACTTCCTCCCCTTCGGGGTCTGGCTCGACCTTACGCTGGCGTCGAACCTGCATTCGGGACAGTTGGTCAAGATGCCGAGCGATCTCGATCATCTTTTCCTTGCCCTTGAGCATATCTTCTGCCAGCTTGCGAGCCTGAGTCGGGTCGTCGCCGCCCTCGGAGCCGTCACTCTCCGAAGTGGCTTCGTCATCCAGAAGCGCTTTCTCATCCTCGTCGAGCGAATCGACTGTGTCGACGGCCTCGTTGATCTTGGCCGCAACCCCTTCGGGGTTATCGCTGTTCGAAAAGATGGGAAGCGTCTCGGCTTGCCCGTCTCCACCAGTGTTCTCACCACCTTGCTGGGTGGCGAGGAGCTTCAGGAGGGACATCGCCTTGTCCACCGGGGTTGAGCCCGGCAGTCCGTCGACATCCAGTGTGTTCAAGAAGTCGCACACGTTCTGGTGGTAACGCATGCGCCCCTCGGCACGATCCTTTATGGCCTCGCTCCGGTTCTTGGTGTAGCCCCCTTTCGAGAGCGACCATTCCCCGTCGGAGTCCGCTGCCGGCAGATTGTCCTCTGCCCACCGCTCGACCGCAGGCCGATAGGTGGACGGCGAGTTGATGTTGCCGCCAGCCGCGAGGTTCGCTATGTCTTCGACGAGCTGGGGTGCGAACCTTTTCACCCCAGCTTCCTGTGCCGCCACCTTCATCTCCTCTTGCGAGGGGGAGATGTAGGTAGGAGGCGGCGTCGTGCGCAGTGTCATGGCCATCGGCCACCTCCTTTTTTCAAACGCGCGTGGCGGAAAGCGCACTGGCCTGCGCGTCAGCGGCCAGCTTGCTAGTGGCATCGCGCAACGTCTTGCGACGCTGCGTGAGGTTGTCGGTCACCGTCATGTTGGCGATGGTGTCGCCGAATGACGTGGCCTGAACCGCCACCTGCAGGAGCTTGATGGGCGAGCCCTGCGACGCCTGGAACTGGGACTGCAGCTCCCGCAGCCGAGACTCGGCGTCCCGGATTTTGCCTTCCGCTTCGGCGCGCTTCACCGCGGCTTCGATCTCTTCCGAAATCTTGGCCGCCAGTTCGTCGCACCCCGGCAGGTACTTGATCGCCTGGATGTCGTCTTTGGTCGCGTGAGTGCGACCATTGATGATAGCCGAGGCGCGCACCAAGTCCTGCGCGTACATGGCGGAACGGGGCGAGATGATGACGCCGGTCGCCACGGCGTTGGCGATCATCTCTGCCAGAATGCGCTGAACGCCTTCCGGCACGACAACCGCCTTAGCCCGGGTCTTCAGCTCCTCCAGCTCCTTGAGGGAGATGGAGGACTGCTCTGCACGACCGACCGTCCTGAACATCTCCAGGTAGTCGGCCGAGGAGTACGAGTCCCAGGCCACGCGCAACTGCAGGGGGAACCTCTCGATCAGCGCCTGCGCGGCGGCACCGATCTCAGCCACTTCCCCGGGTTCCCGGTTGGTGGCACAGACGATCGACTGCGTCCGCATCGGGAACTGCTGTTCGCCGTTGCGGAGAGCCTTCGACGTCAGGGTGTCCTTGAGGGTCATGAGGACGCTCGTGGGAGCGTCGAACAATTCCTCGAACACCGCGAAGTCCCATGAGAGGAACGAGCGCTCCGGGTAGTACTCGATGACCGGGTTTTCCGAGTCATTGAGCTTGCCCAGGTTGATGCCGCCGTAGAGGCGGGCCTCGTCCATCCCTTCGCCGAACATCTGCGTCCGGCTGGTTGCACCCTTCACGGCGGCGAGCGTGGCGGCGGTCATCTCTGACTTGCCGTGGCCGCCCGGGCCGAAGAGAATGCAGTTCTTCCCGCTGACGAGGGATAGCGAGAGAATCTCGCGCACCCGGTCTGCCTTGACGAACCCGGCCGTTGCCGACCGAACGAACGGGAGAGTCAGTGTGTAGCTCATTTCAGTCTCCTTTTTCGTTTGAGTTTGAGCGCCTAACTGACGTACGATTGTTGTACGCCGTCAGCCTTGCACTCCTCCCGTTCTTGCTGGCAGGGAATCGCCCAGGAATCGCACGCGCCTATCCGCGTGCGTCCTGATTTCTCAGGGACGCTGGATAGGCAGCGACGGCAGAACCCTCTGCCGGTTTTTCAAGCGGACAGCATCTGCTGCGCCGCCTCGACCTCACCCGGCGCGTCATCGAAGCAGTGCTCGTTGTCGAGCATACTCGCATGTTCGCGGGTGAGGGGACCGTAGCAGCACTCGTCGACTGCCTCGACAGCCTGTTCGAACGTGCAGTTCGAGACGAGGCCGGCCGAGTGGCCGATACGGCTCGCCCAATGCTCGCGCATGGACGGGCCGCCGTAGCCGCCGCTCATTCCGGTGACGAGGTACGCCACCGAATTGGCGAAGGCCGCGTGGTGATGCTGCGGCGCTTCCGGGTGACGTTCCTTTCCGTGCTTCATGGCACGTTCCAGAACGTCGTGATACTGCTCCTGGTGCATTTTCTTCTCCTTTCAGCTTTGCGTAACTCTCTTGGAAGCTGCGCGGTTGACTAAGACGCCAAGACGTCTACCACGGGCAGTTGGTCGTCTCCGTGCCCGGGATTACTTCCTCACTACCCCACACGAGGGCATGCGAGTTCCAGAACGGCAACGAGTTGCCGTTCGCGTTGCGATCCCAGGGCTCCGGCTCCGGCCGTTTGCCCACGAATGCGGTGATCAGGACATAGTAGTCCTCGAAGTCATCCTTCTTCAGGATGACGACCACCTTGTCGCACGGCTCCGGCGTACGGTTCTTGACGAACCGCGAGTGCCCGAACCGCTTGGGCCGCTTGGCCCAGACGATTTCGTCCGCGTCCGTTGTCGGGACGCAGACGGTTTCTCCAACGATTCGGTCGAACGCGACCTCCTCGATGAGAAACTTCCTGCCTTCTGCGTTGATGCGAGCGAATGCGGCAGGCAGAAGCCGCATAACGTCGCCGTGGACGTGCGAGTTGTGCCGGTCGTAGACCGGCTGGCCCGACGCCAACGTCATTCCGATGTCGTTCATCGGTCACCTCCTTTTTGGTTTGAGTTTGACTGCCAGCCGAAGCTCCTTGCGGAGCGAGGCAGTAAGGATAAAGAACAGAAAGAACTTCGGCTGGCAATCAAACCTTCCCTGAAGGGAGGTACTCAAAGTCAATCACTCTCGGCTCGGACGCCCCCGTGTAATAATCCGCGGACGTGTAATCGCCGTAGTGATACTTTGGCTATTCAGTTGTCAAAGAACATCCTCTTTACTCTCTCCTCTGGCCGCCACTCCCTCCTCTTAAGATTGGGCGACCGGATTAGTAAGGAGGTTTCTGGAGACAACATGGGTAATGTTATCTCCAGCCGATCTCCTTACTAAGAAACCGGGTGATACACTTGCCTTCTCAGCCTAACTCCGGAATCGCTAGTGGCCAGTTGCGGGGCGCTATGCGACAGAGTGATGTATCTGCGAACTAGATGGATTCACGACTATGTCTCTCCCCACTCTCTCCTCTCTCAACACTTGCCGGCTGTTGGCACCGCTCGCTACCTTTCGGCAACAAGTCAGAGGTGGGGCACACTCTTGAATCAATCTCCTGTAAAGAACTAGTGGATCGGGAC
>Ga0210057_1004239_pt1 | contig 19262 bp, 19 predicted proteins | sample CryGeyCG2114_010_2_FD_183968 | JGI IMG/M metagenome (GOLD analysis project Ga0210057, IMG submission 183968) | Groundwater microbial communities from aquifer - Crystal Geyser CG10_big_fil_rev_8/21/14_0.10 (SPAdes) (version 2) | ecosystem: Environmental > Aquatic > Deep subsurface > Groundwater ...
ATGCAGAGTCAAACGCAAATACTGATGCGATTAATAGCTTGAATTTTTTAGTTAAAATAAAAGATTCTTCAGGCACGGTATTAAGTACTTCTTCTTTTGTTGCTGAAGAATCAGGAAAAAACACGGGAACATTCAACAAAGAAATATTATTCTCGATTACTGATGAAACAGGAAGACTAAAAATAGATCAACAAGGATTAAGCCTAGAAATAACAACACAAGATGAGGGAGAATATGTTTATACAGTTCCCGATTCACAAGTACTACGAAGAGCCATTCCACCAACACCTGTTATAGAATCAACAAATGATGGAATAAAAATTAAAGTAAATAATGTTCCTGCAGGACAAGATAATGTTGTAGTAACAGTTAATGGAAGAACTTTCACGATAAATAAAGCAAATGACAAATTTGAATTAAATTTACCATTTAGTACTGATGGTGCAGATGTTAACGGGCAACCAACACTGCAAGTAACCGGTCTGAGTGATGTAATAGTAAGTATTTCTGGAAGTACTTCTGTGACGCATAATGTTCCAGCAAATGATCCTAGAATGCCTAGTGTGACGCCAGTACCTGTATTTGCTCCAGCTAAAAGTGTTTCAATTAATCTAATAAGTAATGGTATAGAAATTATCGTCGAAAGACCGAGTGCTAATAATGATCCTGATGTTATTGAAGAAGTTGATGTAAATCTTGTTTTTGGTGGAAATAATATTGGAACTGTGAAAGCAAGAGAAACAAGTGCAAATAGCGGAAAATTCACGACAATTTTAACATTTTCAAATAGCCCTGGAACTGGAAAAATTGTAATACCTCAAGCAGGAACATTAATAGTAACATCTGGCAATATTCCCTCCGGCGTTAAAACCTTTGATTTCCCGCCAATTGTTGTAGCACCACCAGTGCAATCAAGCATTCCAGGAATAACTCCGAGCGATTCAAGAATTTCCGGCAAACAAGATCCTTGCTTTGATCAAGAAAGAGCAGTAGCTTATGTATTTGCTGGAGAATGTGTATCAAGTTGGAATTCTCAAAGTATGCAAACAGAACTAACTGTCAGAGGGCAAAAGATTACTCCACAATGTGTTTCTAAAGATAAAATTGCAGAGTATTCTTGTGGTTTGAGTGAATTACGTGATAGTGGAAGACAACCAGTTATTATTGATGATGAATTTGTTTATCCTGTTTGTGTAAAAGAAATGAGTTGTGAGTCTGATAAAATGTGTATTAATAATGGGTGTATGTTTAATCCTAATCCAATACAAACAGACAAGTGTCCGCAAGGAGAATTAGTGCAAAGTATTGATAACTTTTTTTTATTTGGTACTCAGCAAGTTTTAAATATTTTAGCAGAAAATTGTGATAATGATTACGAATTCACTTTCAACAGTAATGATGCAGGTTTTGGAATAAAGTTTTCAAATCTGATTGATGAAGATGGTGGTTCAGTACTTTTATCGGGTATACACAAAGATCATACTTATGACGCATCACAACAATCTGTTTTCTTAGATCACTGTGTTGACTTGCAATATTATGAAGTATATTGCGGAAACCAAAAAACAATAACAGATGATTTTTTTGGCAATACAAAAACTGCTAATTATTTATGTAGAAAACAAAAAGACTGTCCTGGAGCTATGAATTGTGCACCTCAACAACCTCCTCAAACTTTTAGTGGTATTAAAGGAGGATATTGCGTTCAGGAAGATCCAATAAAACCTACAACAACAACTCCTTGTCAAGGCGGAAGAATATTTGTTCAGGAAGGAAAAAATGTAGTCGCTCAGCAGTGTGAGGATTATAGAGATGGAATTTATTCTGGAGTTAAAGCCAGAGAATTCTACTTAATAAATCCTGGTGCAAACGTTGCAACTGCTGTTGATGATCTGGATGTAAATAAAAGAGACATTATTGGGTTTGGTAATTGGTGTATTGGAAATGCTCCTGCAACAAAAGAAAAGACATTAGTTTATTGTGACGATTTTGCTGCTGACTTACCATCTGATGCAAGATTAAGAAATTCAGTGTACGTTTGTGAAAAGGATGATTATTGTCAAGGTTCAGAAGTTTGCGTGTTTGATCCTGCTCCAGCAGAATTCGGTTTTAACCCTGCAAATTCAGTTTATGGGCATTGCCAAAATCCTTGTGTAAGATTGAACAGGAATAATAAACCTACTGGAGAACTAGTTGGAGAATTAGATAGAACTGCTAACAGTTGTACAAAATTATTTGGGGGAGTTAGGGGGGTAAAAGCAAATAATAATGAAAATCTGCAAAATAGTTGTGATAGTAATAAAAAAGTAAATTATTATTGTGGAGCAAGAGTAACAATGCCATACTCTTCAGATCAACACATAATACAAAATGCTATATGTAAATTAGAAGAAGCTTGTGCAGGTAATACTCCTGTCTGTTCTAATAATCAATGTGTTGCTTCACAACCAACTAGTTCTTCAACACCAACGGGTAATTTTGTTAGTATCCCCGAAGGTAATATTCTTGATATGTTCGGCAGAATTACTGGTATGATTGTTACAGAAACAGTGGTTGATGAGTGTCCTATAGTTATTGAAAATACAAATACATAAATGATTAATTTAAGGATTAAAATTGTTTTAAAATATTAAAAACATTTTTTCTTTTACCGCTTGCTTTCTTCTCGTGCGCGTCGTATTTTTTTCTTCCTGTGTAAGCGAAACTTTAGTCAGCTCTTTCTAGCTGAAATTTTTAATAATCCTTTTCAAGGATTTTAAAAATTTCGCAGCCAAAAACACTTGCTACTTGCATGCAGTCTTAAACTTTTTTCCACCTAACTCCTTCAGGTGTGTCTTCCAATATTATTCCTTTACTTTTTAATTCATCTCTAATTTTATCAGCGAGTGCAAAAGCTTTTTCACTTCTTGCTTTTTCTCTTTCATCAAATAATTTTTGAATATTACTATCTAAATCTTCAGTTTCAAAATTGAACACGTCTAAAACTTGATTTAAATCTTTTAATAAATCTAAAATTTCTTCTGCTCCTTTTTTTGATAAATCAGATAATAATTTATTTCCTTCTTTTACAAGTTCGAAAATACTAGCTAACGCTTTTGATATTTCAAAATCATCATCCATTGCATCAATAAAATCTTGTTTAACATCATTCAATAAATCTTTTGCAGTCTCACCATCTTGTTTTGTTATTTCTTGTAATTTTTGTATAAAATCTTGCACTCGTTGCAATCCATTTCTTGCATGTTCTAAACTTTCAGGAGAATAATCGAGAGGACTTCTGTAATTAACGCTCATAAAGAAATATCTTAAAACTTCCGGCTTGTAAGATTTTAAAGCATCTCTAATAGTTAAAAAATTTCCTAAACTTTTGCTCATTTTTTCTCCTTTAACTTTTAACCAGCCAGTATGCAACCAGTATTTTACTAAAGGAGGTTTTCCGCTGATTAATTCCATTTGTGCAATTTCTGCTTCGTGATGTGGAAAAATAAGTTCTGTTCCTCCTCCATGAACATCATAATTTGATCCGAAAAATTTTTCTGTTATAGCAGTATCTTCAATATGCCATCCAGGCCTTCCTAAACCCCACGGGCTTTCCCATGTTGGTTCTCCAGGTTTTGCTTTTTTCCATAAAACAAAATCTCCACTATTTTTTTTTTCTGGATTAGGATCTACACGGTGTTGGTTTAATTCTTCAATGTTTTGATTGCTTAATTTTCCGTAATCAGAAAATTTGCTTAAATCATAATAAATTCCGTCGCTAGTTTCGTAAGCTCCTTTTTCAATTAATCTATTCACTTGACTTATTATTTCAGGAATAAAATCTGTTGCACGAGCATATTTTGTTACACTCGTTACTTTTAATGCAGTCATGTCTTTGTAATATTCTTCTTCAAATTGTTTAGCTAATTCTTGAGAATCCTTGCCTAACTCGTTTGCTCTATTAATTATTTTATCATCAATATCTGTAATGTTTTGTAAGTAAAAAACGTTATAACCTGTCCAACGCAAGTATTTAACAATAACATCAAATTGCGTGTATGTTTTCGCGTGACCTATATGTGAAAAATCGTAAACTGTAGGGCCGCAAACGAATAAATTAATATTTTTATCATTAATTGGAATTAATTCATCGTTTGTTCTTGTTAATGTATTGTAAACTTTCATAAATTGATAGGATTCTTAGGGGGTCTTTAAAGTTTTCTATTAATTTTTAATAATCTTTATAAATAAACTTGAACTTTTTGATAAAATGGTATTACAACTTGCTAAAAGATTGTTAGGAATTCCTTACGTTCGTGATGTTGTAGGTGATGAAAAACATGCTTGTTTTTTTATTCGTGAAGGTCAAATTGATTATTGTTTGAGAGTTATTCAAAATGAAAATTCTGTTACGTACGGTTTACAAGAACGCTTTAGAAAACGACCGTTTTGGGATAAAAATGAATGCGGATATAATCTTGAAGCGTTAACTGGTTACGCTGCAGTTCTTGAATGTCAAGGCGTTGACGAACCTATTGATACTTTTGAAAAACATGCATATTTGCAGGAAAAACTTGCAAAATTCAGAGCTTTAATTAAAAAAAATTAATTTTTTGTGCAACTGCACAACTATAGTTTAATAATATGGGATAATATATCAATTTTTAAATTTTAATTAAAAATCACAATTTTTTTTGTTTTTGCCAATATTATATCAAAATGTTTTATAAGCTTTAAAATATTGATTTATACTACAACCGATGTTGTGGAGAACAAAAAATGAAATCAAAAAAGTTAGCAAACATTCATGAATTTTTAAATGAACCAATGGACAAATATATTGAACAAGTAAAATATAATATGTCAACAAGAAATTCCTCTGAAGATAATAATTTAAGAAAATTATTGGTTGAAGTGCACAATGATTCGCAGCTAGCTGAATTTGTAAAAAAAAGAAGATGTTATACTTGGTTATATGATCCAGATCCTGATAATGAATGCGGATGGTATCTTGACTGGGGAAGTTCAAAAGATAAAGTTCATTTTGCATATAGACAGCCTGTTTGGGGTATGGGGCGTGGCGGGGATGTTATACCTTTTGAATTATATAAAGACCGATTTTATGCTAACGGAACTGAATTATTAGATTTATTTCCTGATTTGACAACGAGTAAATTGGAAAAAGGAATAAAAAATGCAATCAGAGAAGATAAACAGTTCAAAGCAAAAAATTAGTTATTAAATATATTACTCGCACTTATTTAGAAGTTTGTATAATGGATTTCCATATTTTTGTCCAATTTCTTGATAAAATTTATCCCATTCTAAATCAAAACCATCAAATTGTAGTGTGACTGGTTTGATTGTTTTTATAGCATATGCAACTTCCTCTAATGTGCCATTTGAAACTCCAAACATATAAAACTCATCACAAATATCTACAAGTCTCAAACACCATTCCATGGATTTTGTTCTTCCAACTCGCGGATTTCCCTCGTATCTTTCATAGGGAAATGCCTGAAATGGATGTAATGGTGCATTTCCTTGATTTGTCACAAAATCCATAATTTTATCTATTTTATAAACTAATCTTGAAGGGGTTGCACAATAAATCAATTTACTCATGGAAAAAATAATTATATCTTCATTTATATTAATTTATATACTGTGGGCGTTCAATTGTATGCAAAATTCTTTCAGATTTTTGGGGATATCTTGCATACTTTCGCTTCGCTCACCCCTAACTGAGATTACTTTGTTAGATATATTAATGACCTGACCGCTTGCTTTCTTCACGTGCGCGTTGTATTTTTTTCTTCCTTTGCAAGTGGAAAATCATGTCAACTCTTTCAGAGTTGAAAATAAAAAAATTAATTTTTTGTGCAACTGCACAACTATAGTTAAATAATACTGGCTGATTAGATGTTAACTCAGGTAATGCACGCACAGTTAATATGTTGAGGGATTTGATTTTTAGATACTTTCCACGCACTTAAATTATTTATTTTTTTAAAGTATATATCATGTCTATTTTTTTGATTTGAAATTATCTTTTCTAAAATGAGTTCTAAACCATTTATTAAGAAAATTATGATATGGATCTGTAGGTTCAAAGAATTCATATCGTTTACTTCCAGTTCTGCAAGTTTTACCTACGATCCAGTAAGCGAAATCTTTTGCGAATAATTCAATCCAAGTTTCTTCATTGTAAAGTTTAGGATGTATTCCTCCAAATCTTGAACTTCTCAAATGAGAAGGTGCGTTATCCCAATAATTCATTACAGCAGTTGCGTACGTGTTCAATCCTTGCTCGGTATATTTGAACTCGCCAGTTTCACGATATAATCCTAAAATTCGTTCAGTATTTAATTTAGAATTAATTTCTTGTGGTTTTAAAATATGAGAAAAAACGTATTTTCCTAAAACTCTTGCGATTTCTGGAACAAAAGGCCAGTGTTGTTCTATTTTTTCGTTTTTTGATAAGTGTTCAACACTTAATTCTAAATTAGCATCGGAAGAAACATAAATTACTCCGTCAAGTAATGCAATTTTACTTGTTAATTCAGAACATGCAGGTTTTTTTAATATGCGAGTTGTTGTTCTTGTTTCAGTTCTCTTCTTAAAATCAGGTTTTTGAATTTTACAAACTCCATTCTCAAAATAAATTCTGCTTTCATTTCTGCTTACATATTTGCATTTAGGCATTATAACTATCGGAATTGTTTTTGTATTTACATAATCATAAAATGTTTTTAATAAAGGTATTAACTCTTCTTTTTTAAACATAGTTTGATCATTTTTTATTTGTTCTGGGAAAAATTTTGAAAAAACTTTGAGTTTTTTAAGAAAACGGTCTTTATTTTTTTCAAAATTAACAGTTATTTTTCCATATTCTTTTGTTATTGCTTCATAATTAGCGAATAAGTGTTCTAAAAAATTTTGTGCATTCAATTTTGTTTCTGCAACAAGTGAATCGTAAATATTTAATTTGTTTGTTAAATCAAGGCAATATTTGCTTGTTAAATCAATACAATCTTCAGTTATTAAATCTTTAACTTGTTGTGATGAAAAGAAAAGCTCTGTGTTTTTGATTAAAAGATCTTTTTTATCTGCTAATTCTTGTGTTAATTCTGAACTTTCTAAAACTAAACGTTCAATCAAGCTTAATTCTTCAAAAAATAAGTTTCCTAATTCTTTTAAATTAGAACATCTTAATTGAATATTTTTTTTGAATAAATCATCTTCAGATTTAAATTTTAAACAAAGATCTAATCTGAATTTGTTTTCTGCTAATGATTTTTTATGAGTTGAATGTTTTATTACACTATCACCTACAATTGCAATTTCATTTGTTAACATGTGAAATAAATATTGAGAAGGATGATATAATCCTAATTTTTCTCCTTTTTTATAATCTCTCTTATACTGTTCAAAAAAAATATTGCCATCTTCAAGAACTAAATCAAGACCAATTCTTACTTCATCAGGAATATCCCCCATTGAATTTAAAAAAAGCATTAAATCATCTATTTTTTTTTGGTTCAATAATTGTTCAACTTTTTCAACACAATGCTTAATTGTTAACATATAGAGACTAATTATAATTAAATTTATAAATAGATCAGTTAAAATAATTATATGGCTCAATTCATAGGAGGACAAGCACTCATTGAAGGTGTAATGATGAAAAGTAAGTCTAAAGTAGCTTTTGCATCTAGAAAACCCGATGGCAATATTGTTGTTAAAAAATTAAATTATTCTTCATTCACTGAAAAACATAAAGTTTTACAATGGCCTATTATTAGAGGCATGATTTTTTTAATAGAATTAATGTTTTTAGGAGTTAAAGCAATGACTTGGAGTGCTAATCAACAGGAAGAGAATGAAAATGAAAAATTAAGCACTAAAGAAATGATTGGCACGATCATTTTAGCTTTCGGATTAACTATTCTTATGTTTGTAGGAGTGCCTTATTTTTTTACTAAACTTTTTGTTAGTGATCATACTTTTTTATTTAATTTAATTGATGGCTTTTTTAGATTAATAATTTTTTTAGCTTACGTAATTATTATTGGTTTGTTTAAAGATGTGAAAAGAATTTTTCAGTATCATGGTGCAGAGCATAAAGCAGTTCATTGTTATGAAAGTGGTAGGAAAATGAGTGTTAAAAACGTTCAAAAATTCAGCACTTTACATCCTAGATGCGGTACTAGTTTGATTATTTTTATAATTGTTGTAAGTATTTTGTTGTTTTCATTGATTAAAACTGAATTATGGTATTATAATATTTTGTTAAGAATACTTATTGTTCCTTTAATTGGCGGTTTTGGTTATGAAATTACTAAGTTAAGCGCGAAGTATAGTGATAATAAATTTTTACATTTTTTAATCGTGCCGGGTTTGTGGGTTCAAAAATTAACAACAAAACAACCCGATAATGATCAAGTAGAAATTGCTATTAAAGCTTTAAAAGAAGTGTTGTGAATTTGATAAATAAGTTCTTTAATAATTGATTTATGAATGAAACCGAATATTTGAGGGATTAAAGTTTTTAATCTTGAGACTTCTTCCATATTTCTTCAAAAATATTTTTTTGTAATCGTGCCGTGTTTTCTTCTTTGATGTAAACTCCTATTTGTTCTTTTTCGTTTACTTTTATGATAACTATTGATTCAGGCAGTATAAAATATGCTGAACTAATGTGTTTCATTATTTTGTCATTGAATTTTGTTTGTCTGAGCTCTTCTTTGTCTTTTGTTTTAATTTCTTGCATAAATTTGGTTTTTTCAGTTATTACTTTGATTTTCACGTTTTTTTCTTTTCTTTTTCTCCTGAATTGTAAGTGGAATGTGGGTAGAAAGTGAAGTGTTTTTTCTGGGACATAAGCGTAAATATCTTGATTTTGTTTTTCTACAAGTTTTGAAACTATTGTTTTGAATCCTTCAACTCCTTCATAAACTTCAATTGTTGGTCTTTTTAACGCAATTTTTTGGAGTGTTTCTAGTTCTGGGAGCATTTCTTTGATTGCTTCTGTTTTTTGCTGTTTTTCTTCATCAATTATTTCAAGAATTCTTTTTGGCTGAACAGCACTGTAATGTTTTACTCCTGATTTTATGACCTCGCTAATAAATCCTTTTTCTTGAAGTAATTTTAAGATATAATACGACGCTTCTCTTTTGATGTTGGACTTTTGAGCTATTTCACTGGCTTTAGCTACTCCAAGTTTTAGTGCTGCCAAATAAACTGAAGCTTCTTGTTTGCTCAATCCAATTCTTTGCAAAGTTATTTCTAAACTCATGATTTAATCAATAATTCTTTAGTTTTTAAACTTTTCTCTTTTGTTGTAATATTTTTTACACCAAAAACATAAATAGTTTGTTTGTAAATATATCTCAAAGGTGAATCGGTAGTAAAATGCAATATTTTCAATTACGCTCAAAAATCCAGAATTGGCAAAAATATCAAGGATGTGTTAAGGTAGATAGAGCGCCATTAATTAATGCAGGTTTTCCCGGCAATTTTAATTTAAGTTTCACTGAACATCATTGGCTTGAAGAATATGGAAAACTTGTTGATTTTGACCATAATTTTATTTTTTCTACGGTGCAGAGTTGTATACGTCCTGATGATGTAGAATTAACTAGAACCGATCGTTCTTGGAAGTATTTGGGAGTTTTTGAAATTGCTGATTTAACTGGCGCAATTGCACTTAAAGAAAGATTTAGCAAGGATACAATTCATAGAAAACAAATTTTTGATTTAATACAATTTCTTAAAGAGTTAGGAATTTCTCCAGAAAGAATGCACCCTAGTTATTGTGTTGGTGGTTCTGTTAGAGCTTTAACTGCTGGAAAGTATGATTTTGATCATAAAATTCCTGAAGATAAAATATCAAGAGAATCTTTTTTAGACGCGAGAATTCCTGAAGAAAATTTAATTCCAGATGCGACTACAAATACTTTTCTCTCAATTAACTTAAGAAAGAAGGAACAAGACGGGAGTATTTCTTTAGCCTATAATGGCTGGGGTTATCGAAATGAACTGAATATTATGATGCAGAATGGCAGATTATTAGATATTGGAACTTTAGAGAGATTTGCTTGGACTCCAATTTGGCATGATGAACAGATAGTTAGATTAAAAGAAACCAGTTGTGTTTTTTCAATTCTAGCAGTGGGATTAGAGAGATTATGCATGGTTGTAAATAATTTATCAAGAGTTCAAGATGTTGATCATATTAGCCCTTTTTATCAAAGAATGCGAGAATTAACTGGAATAGAAGATATTTTAGCAGGAGAAAGTCTAAGAACAATACACAGAATTTATTCAGATGTACAAGTTTATCATTGTTCTCCCAGTAGACATCATGATGCAAGAATAAGAAAACTAATCAAAAACATTCCAAAAACAATAAACTCAGACCAAATAAGACAATTACTTGAAAAACACACACAAAAACAACACTGGCATCCAGAATTACAAGAAGGCATTGAACCAACAATCAAAAGAATAGAAAAATACAGAAAAATAAGATAAAAAATTAGTCCTCAATTACACTGATTTTAACATTTACCTCATAAATTTAAAGAAATTAAGCACTCTGCTTAAATTTGAATTAGTAGTGAATTTTCCAATTAATTCGCGAAAGGTTTAAATATACTTAAGTATACTTAAGTATATGGTGATAAAATGGATGCTACAACTATGAAAATACATACGGATACAAAACACAAGTTAGATAAGTTTAAAGAGTATAAAAATGAAAGTTATGATGAAGTAATTAAAAAAGTGATGTATATAGCTATCAATACTAAAAAAAATCCTGAACTTAGCAAAGAAGCAATAGAATCAATTGAAAAAGCAAGAAAACGCATAAAATCAGGTAAGTTCGTTACTGAAGAAGAAGCTAAAAAGAGGCTTGGCTTTTAATGTATGAATTAATATTTGATTCTGAAGCAATTAATTTTTTAGAAAAAGCGGAACGTAATCTGGCAAAAAGAATTTGGAATAAATTAGTTACTACAAAAGAAGATCCGCACAGATTCTTCAAAAGATTAACTGGAAGACCAGATTACAAATTAAGAATTGGAGATTATAGAGTAATAGCAGATCTAGATGATAACAATCAAAAAATTGAAGTATCATTAATAGATCATAGAAGCAGAGTTTACAAAAGATTAAAATGATATTGCACTCAAATAACTCACCGTATCTTCGTTATTTGAAGAGATCTTCTAAAACACTAAATTTCTAAAGTTTTAATATGTGAAGCTATTATTTGACCACATTTGTTTGCGAAAAGTTTATATTTGATTGAAGCATACATGTTCGTATGTGGGTTGTTAAGCTTAAGTTGAAGCATGATTGTATTATTGGCAATAGATGTGAGAAGTTTGGAGTTGTTTTGCAATCTTATGATTTGAATGAAGAAGTCAGAAAGAATAAAGTTTTAACTTCTTCTTTACATCAAATGATTGGTGATAAACAAGATATTAACAAATTCACTTCTGATTTAAAGAAAGATAAAAGAGTAGATTATTTTGAGGTTAATGAAAATACTTTATTTCTTGTAGAATCTTCTAAAAATAAGCCAGTTTCTCAGTTTAGTAAGCGTATGTTCTTTGTTAAGCCAGTTATTATTGATGAAAAAGGTGTGGAGCATTGGGAGATTGCATCTCATGAAAAAGATGAATTAATTAGATTTATAGAGAAGGTTGAGCCTTTGTGTGATGTGTTCAAGTTGTTAAGTATTAAAAGTACTAAGTTAAAGGATGTTTATTTTCCTAAAGTTCTTCCTAAATTAACTGATTTACAGAAAAAAGCATTAGAGCTTGCTGTGAAAAATGGTTATTACAAAGTTCCAAAAGAAACTAATCTGAGAGATTTAGCTAAGTTAATGAAAATTTCTTTAGCAACTTATCAAAAACATTTGCAAGTTGCTGAATCTAAAATCATGCCAGACATTTTATCATATATAAAATAGCATACCTGTTCGCTATAAAAATTAACTACTTCTTCATTAACCTTTATGATTATGATAGAAGAAAACTTGTTAGATAAAGTTAGAAAGTCGCTTTCACACCCTGATATAGTTCTATTTAGAGCTCGTGAGAGAAATGCATATACTGATAATGCTGGCGATTATGGTTACAGGTTTGAAATAGTTCCAAAAAAAGGATTTAACCGAATTGATGCTGAGACATATGGTTCACTTATTGCTTTACGCAATAAAGTGTTTAAAAAACTGCTTTCTGAAGAATATAAATTGAGAAGGATCGAGTTTGAAGGAATCTCTTATGTTGATTGGGGAGTTATTCCACCTTTTAATCTTGCTCATTGGAACAAAGATATGCTCGCAGTATCCGGATTGAGGGTGAAAGAACCAATAGGCGTTAGAGAAGAACGCACAGAAGCATATTGTACGCACTCACAGTTCCATATTCTTCAGAAGTTTACTTCTGAATTTTCAGATGAAGAAAATGAGGGAGAAAATCATATAAGTTATAAAGCATTTGTTAAGAGAAAACCAATCACTAGAATAATCGACGTGTGTTTATTTCCATCATTTGATTATCTTAAGCATTTAAGTGAAATTTATAGAGAACGTGACGCGATATGTTCACTTAATTTAGGATTAGACTCAAACTCCGGAAAAGATTATGATAGAATAAAGGAAATGAAACGTCAACTAGGATTCGTTGATATAGATTCTATTTACATTCCAGCATATAATTCTTTTTTTTCTGATAAAATTATTGGTGACTCTGCTAAAGCGTAAGTTTTTTTTAACTGCACCCCCAGAAATTTTTAAAATCCCAAAGGGATTATTAAAAATTTCAATAATAAGTAAGCGTTTATTCAATTCAAAAATTCTCTGGCTTTTTTTAGTACTTCTCTGGTATTTTCAAATGTTAATTGCATTAATGCTTGTTCGTAACTTAACCATTTGTATCTTTGAACTTCTTCAGGATCTATGAACATATCCATACTGTTTGATTTTCCTATGAAAAAAATAACTGTTTTTCTATATCCTTTTCTTGGAATATATTTTATTTCTTCTCTGAAGCCGGGCAATAATTCTGCTTTTATTCCTACTTCTTCACAAATTTCACGTAAAGCAGTTTGTTCTTCACTTTCTCCTGTTTCAACTCGGCCTTTAGGAAAACCCCAGCTATTTGTGTGTTTTGCTTGAACAAGTAAAAACATATCTCTAGTGAATACAACTGCACCACAAGATTTTTCTTTTTTCATAAACCGCTTTTTATTTTAACTATGGAAGAAAAGTATTTAAAATTTGTGACATATTAAACTAATATTCTGCTTTCATTTCCTACTTTTTCTATGTTTATCACGTTTTGTACAAAGCTTTCTATTTTATTTTCGTGGCTTACCAGTATTATTTGTTCTGCTTTTATTTGCGCTAATACATCTCTCATTTTGTCTAATTGTTGATCACTGAATCCATCTGTTGGTTCGTCAAGAATTAACAATTTTTTTGTATTAATCATGCTTATACTGTCATTTATTGCATTGTTTAATGCTAATCTGTATGCTAACGCGCACGCGGTTTTTTCTCCCCCGCTTAAATTTGTTACTTCAGTTTCATAACCATTTTGTTGAATTATCGGGGTGAAATTTTCATCTAAACGAGCGCTTAAATATTCATCATCTATTAATGTATTAAACCATTCTTTAAATAAATGATTAAAATTATGATAAATTCTGCCTAAGACTTGTTTTTCAATTGTTTCAGTTAATGGTATGAAAAAGGTGTTAAACCAGTTTTCGTAATTAATATTTTTTTGTAATTTTTCTTTTATTTTTGTTTTTTCTTCAATTTCTTTTTTTAATTTTAATTCTTGTAATTGGTAATTAGTTATTTGTTCTTTTAATCTTGCTTGTTCAATTAATAATTTTTGTTGTTGTTCATTCATTAAATCAAAGTCTTTTTTTAATTTTTCAAAATCTCCTATTGGTATTTGTTCAACTTTTTGTTTTAATTCTTTTTCATTTTTTAGTAAATTTATTTTTTCACCGCTTATAATATCGCATTGTTTTTTGTATTCTTCAAGTAATTTTTTCTTTTCTTCAAAATTTTTCTGTTGTTCTAAGTATTTAACAAATTCTTGTTTTTGAATATTTATGAGTTCAATTTCTTTTTTTAATAATTCTTCTTTTTTTTCTAAATTCTCTCTTATTTCTTTATTGTTGTTGATTATTTCTTCATATCTTGCTGTGTCAGTGCTTTCTTTCGTTAAAATGTTTTGTTTATGCGTGTGAGGCACTTCTTGCAGGCATAATGGGCACGTGCTTAATTCGTTTAATTTTTCTATTATTTTTTTAGAATGTTCTTGTTTTGTTATTGCTTCAACAATGCTTTTGTTAATTATTTCTTTTTTTCGTTGTAATTTTAGTAATTCTTCATGTTTTTCAACTAAATTTGTTGGTTCAATTACTGGTTTGATTGTTTTTTCTAAAAACTCGTTTAATTTTTTAATTTCATAATCGTAATTATTGTTTTGTTCTTGTTTTGTTTGTATTAAAACTTTTAATCTGGTTAGTTCTTGATTTAATATGTTTAATGTTTGTTTTGACTCTTCTAACTTTTTTAATTCATCATTTTTTTTGTTTAATTCTTCTTTGATTAAAAACACTTTAGGATTTAATACTGCTAATTCTTCGCTTTTTGATCTTAATTGAATTGTTAATTCTGCTAATTCACTACTATTTTTTTCAAAATCAACAAGTGAGCCTTCATAATGCTTTTTTTGTTCACGCAAATTTTTTAAAAAAGTGCTCGTATTTTCTCGTATTCTTTTGTACTTATCAAGATCAAAAATAGTTCTTAAAAGATTTAAACGCACTTCTCCATGCTCATAAATTATCTGTTTCATTTCTTCTTGAGGAGTGTAAACTGTGTATTTATACATTAAATTTTTACTTTGAGATAATGTTTTTTCAGGATAACCTAATAAATTGAATATTTTTGCTTTTAATTCAACAGGCGTAGCATCTATTTTAAGTCCATTAATAGTTATGCTTCCTGAGCTTTGTTCTATGCGAGTGCTTGTTTTTTTTAGGTTTCGTTCAATAACAACAGAATTATTTTCAATATTGAAACTTAATATCACTTTACCTTCTTTACACCCATGCCGCAATAAAGAACTACCACTTAACTCACCTCTCAAAATTCCGAATAATGCAAATTCTAAAGCATATAGAATTGTTGATTTACCACTGCCAACATCACCTTTTAACAATATGGATTGTTTATTGAACCTAATGACCTCTTTTTGGTAGGATCTTATATTTTCAAGAATTATTTCGTTAATGATCATCAAAAATGCATAAATCAGTTGATAATAAAAAGTTTTATGGTTTTGAGTTTTCTTTTTACCTAACCGCTTGCTTTCGTTCTGTGCAAATTACAATCTTGTTCTTCTTTTGCAAGCGGAAAATAAAGTCAGCATAGCTGAATTTTAAAAAATATTTTTGTGCAACTGCACAACTAAACTTCAATAAAAAAAATACATTTAAATTCCCAAAATCACTAACCTAACAGATTTGATGACGTTTATTATAGATGTAGAAATCATTAACTAGATTTAAATTATTTAAAAAAAAAGAAAAAAAAGGTTAATTTCTTAACCAAATTCAATTATAGTAAGGACTATTTGCTCCAGTTGGACCTTCTCTGCTTATTGCAGGTTCGGTACTTCCAATCCATTGTTGGTTAACTGCGCTGTTAGCTCCTCTTGTTAATCTAGCACCATTATCTCCTGTGTCAATTCGGTAGTATGCGTCACCATTACCAGGGTATGCTACATCTCTACCCCATGTTTGTGTTTCCCATACTGGGCTTCCACCAAATCTACCCATTCCACTTGGATCATAGAAACCTACAGTTGTTGCTTGTCCTGTTGATCTAGCTCCTACAAATAGTAAAACTAAACCCACTACTGCAATTACTGCCACTATTCCCAGAATGACTAGCGCTAGTCCTTTTCCTTCGTCAGCCATATATATCACCTCGTTTAGGCTTTTTATTTTTATATAAAATGTTTTTATATAATTTATATTAGTACTGCGAAACTTCTTATTTAAATACTTGTATCATTGGAAAACTATTTTTTAATTTATATTTTCCAGTATGCGTTTTTGTAGAAAGTTTTTAATAATAATTCACTTTTCAGAAAATATATTAACATGTCTAAATTGTTAAAGATACGAAAAAGAGATGGCACTTATGAATTTTTTGAAGTAAGTAAAATTGAAAAAGCCTTGTTTAATTCTATACATGATGCTCGCGGAGATAAGGAAGCGTTAAGAGCTAAAGCATTAACTAAGCAAGTAGTTCAATTTCTTGAAACAAATCAATTAAAAGATATCAGTCTTACAGTTAAAGATGTTGAAGATGTCATTTTTGATGTACTTAATGATAATCGCATGAAAGATGTGGTTGAAATATATAAAACATTTCAGAAAAAACAAAGAGGTTTAACTGCTTTTAAAACTTTTAGAAATGTTAGAGATGATATAGGGTTAACTCCTAATTCTTTAAAAGTGCTTTCAACTAGATATTTATTAAAAGATAATGAAGGAAATATTGTTGAAACACCTCGCAGATTATTTGAACGCGTGGCAAAATGTATTGCAATGGTTGACTCTAAATATAAATCAGGCAGCGTTCAAAAATCAACAAAATTATTCACCGATTTATTAAGCAATTTAGAATTTTTACCTAATACTCCGACATTAATGAATGCTGGAACTGATCTTGGACAATTAAGTGCGTGTTTTGTATTGCCTATAGAGGATAGTTTGGATAGTATTTTTACAACACTAAAAAATACTGCTTTAATACAACAAAGCAGTGGCGGTACAGGGTTTAATTTTTCTAAATTAAGATCTAAAGGCAGTATTGTGAACAGCACTAAAGGAGTTTCTTCAGGTCCTATCAGTTTTATGCAAATTTTTGATAAAGTGACTGGTGAAATAAAACAAGGAGGTAAACGGCGTGGCGCTAATATGGGTTTGTTAAGTGTTTACCACCCAGATATTGAAAGTTTTATTAATTTGAAATCTCGTGATGGAGTAATGTCTAATTTTAATTTGTCAGTTTTATTAGATAATTCATTTTTTGAACGTGTTAAAGAAGATAAACACATTTTTTTAGTCGATCCGCACACAAAAAAACAAGTTAAACCTGTTAAAGCCAGTGAATTGTTCGATTTAATTGTTGAAAACGCTTGGAAAACAGGAGATCCGGGAATAATTTTTATTGATGAAATTAATCGTCACAATCCAACTCCTAAAATTGGACGTTTAGAAGCTACAAATCCTTGCGGTGAACAAGCATTACTTCCTTATGAAAGTTGTAATCTTGGAAGTATAAACTTAGTTAAGATGTTTGTTAAAAAGCAGTTTAGTTGGGAAAAACTGAAAAAAACTGTGCGAACAAGCATTCACTTTTTAGATAACGTAATTGATGCTAATAAATATGTTATTCCTGAACTTGAACAAGTAACTAAATCTAATCGTAAAATTGGATTAGGCTTGATGGGTTTTGCTGAAACACTTATTAAATCAAATATTCCTTATGATAGTGAGCAAGCATTGGATTTTGCAGAAAAATTAATGAGTTTTATACAAAAAGAAGCTCGTAAAAAAAGTGAAGAGTTAGGTAAAGAAAGAGGTAGTTTTCCTAATTTTGAAAAAAGCGTTTTGAAAGATAAATATTCACACATGCGTAATGCAACAGTTACAACCATCGCACCTACAGGAAGTATTAGTATTATTGCAGGTGTTTCTAGCGGTATCGAACCCTTATTCGCAATATCATTTATTCGTGAAGCATTAGAAGGAACATCATTATTGGAAACTAACGAATTATTTGAAAATTTAGCTCGCGAAAAAGGTTTTTATTCCAAAAAATTAATGCATGAAATTGCTAAACAAGGAAGCATTCAAAAAATAAAAGGTATTCCTAAAAATATTAAACAATTATTTGTAACAGCATTAGATATTAATCCTGAATGGCACGTTAAAATACAATCAAAATTCCAAAAACATACAGATAATGGAGTAAGCAAAACAGTTAATTTACCCATGACCGCTACAAAAGAAGAAATTAAAAAAATATTTTTATTAGCTCATGAATTAAAATGTAAAGGAATAACAGTTTATCGTTATGGAAGTAAAAAACAACAAGTATTATATTTCAGCGAAGATAACAAACTTTTAAAAGTTAAACAAGATTACGCAGGCGGATGCCCTGATAAAGTTTGCAGTGTGTGAGATAAAAAAAATCAAAGATAAATATATCTCCTTTTAGTTTATCGACATGTTTATAAACTACAAACTATCTAGTTTATTTATGAAAATAACAGTTATTTTGGAGCCTGCAGAAGAAGGAGGATTCATTGCATACATACCTTCCTTACCAGGATGTATTTCGGAAGGAGATACTCGCGAAGAAGCTCTTAAAAATATTAAGGAAGCATTGGAACTGTACATAGAGCCAGATACTAATGAGCTAATAGAGTTTACTGGTGAAAAAGTCGCATTAACAGTATGAAGCTTCCGAGGATTTCTGGATTAGAAGTTATTAAACGATTAAAAAAAATAGGATACATAGCGACAAAACAGCGAGGATCACACGTCAGACTAGAAAAACAAGAACAGGAAACAATAAGAAAATTAACAGTTCCACTGCATAAAGAACTAAAATCAGGAACGCTTTCTAGAATAATAAAAGACGCAGGACTCACTTACGAAGAGTTTATAAAATTAAAATAACTTGTTGATTAAGCTTTCTTTTGAAAAAACATTTAAATACTCGTTAAACTAGATGTTCTCTACAAATGACAAAAAGAGGTTTAATATATGTTTGGACCGGTATCGGAGCCGGCAAAACAACCAGTGCATTAGGTGTAGCTTTACGCGAAGTAGGACATGGTAATAAAGCAATTATTGTTCAATTCATGAAAGGACTTACTAATATTGGTGAGTTCAAAATTGCAAACAAGTTAAGTCCTAATTATGAAATATACCAGTTCGGAACTAAGCACTGGGTGGATTTACATCATCCATCTAAAAAAGATATTAAACACGCAGAAGATGGATTAAAATTCGCGTTTAAAATGTTAAAAAAAAAACCAGATCTTTTAGTTTTAGATGAAATCAATCTCGCAATGGCTTATAAATTATTAAGCACTAAAAAAGTTTTGAAATTGCTTAAAGAAGTGCCTGCTAAAACAAGTGTTTTCTTAACAGGCAGGTTT
>Ga0210057_1004240_pt1 | contig 19259 bp, 17 predicted proteins | sample CryGeyCG2114_010_2_FD_183968 | JGI IMG/M metagenome (GOLD analysis project Ga0210057, IMG submission 183968) | Groundwater microbial communities from aquifer - Crystal Geyser CG10_big_fil_rev_8/21/14_0.10 (SPAdes) (version 2) | ecosystem: Environmental > Aquatic > Deep subsurface > Groundwater ...
CCGCGAGCCGGCTCTCGGGTTTATCGGTTTTGCGGGTTGTGATGCAGCCGTACTCAACGAGCTTGAGCGCGCCTTTATTTGCTTCAATGACCCCGTAACCGGTAGTGGCGGTTCCGGGGTCAACGCCTAAAATTTTCATAACGGAAATTTTAACTGATGACGATTTAGTTAATATGTTATTAATTGAGCCGCGCGTTATGGCGCACAGCTATTACGTCTTCGCTCTCCTGGAGCTCTTCAATTAATTTCTCCAGCTTTTTCCGGTTTTCCCCGTCCAGGTCAACGGTAAAAGTCGGGACTCCTTCCGGCCCGAAAATATAGCCGACGCTCCCCGCGCTTCCCAGTTTTCCGCCAAACTTGGCAAGCAGGTGTTTTATGTTTGAGCTGGTGCGGTTGCGGTTATCGGTCGCCGTTCTAATCATCATTCCCGCGCCGCCGGGCCCATACGCCTCATAGACAATTTCAGCAAAATTTCCCCCTTCTTTGTCTTCTCCGGTTCCCTTCCTTATCGCCCGTTCAATGGTATCCTGGTTCATTCCCGCGCTTTTAGCCCGGTCAATTTCAAGCTTCAGAGAAGGGTTCATATCAGGGTCTCCTCCCGCCCGCGCCGTACTGCTGATAGTTTTGGAAAACTTGCTGAATAATTGACCCCTTTTTTTGTCGGCGCCTTCTTTTTTGCGTTTAATTTTTGACCACTTGCTGTGTCCGCTCATCCCCTTATTATTGTAAATGTTATATATCCGATATAAATTAAGAGCAGGGAAAATCCTTCGGAGCGGGTGATTTTTCCGTTACTAAGGCTCATCATATACAGAAGCGCCGAGAGCGCAACCATGAGCAGGAGGTCCATAAACAAGGTCGCCTCAAACGGAATGGGGCTGATTACCGCGTTTATCCCGAGAATGAAGAAGGTGTTAAAGATGTTGCTTCCCACAATATTACCAACCGCGATATCGGGCTCTTTTTTCATGGCGGCAACCAATGATGTTGAAAGTTCGGGGAGAGACGTGCCGACCGCAATCACGGTCAGACCGATTAAGATGTCAGAAACGCCTAATAGCCGTGCTATTTCCGCTCCGTTTTGTACAACCAACTGCCCCCCGAAAATTATACCGGCCATGCCCGCCGCGGTTATAATTGCGGTTTTTGTCCAGGAAGTTTTTACCTGTTTGTGGTGGTCATACTCTTTCGCGAATTCCTCGGCAACTTTTCCGGTTTTGCCGCGAAATACGCTGTAAGCCATATAGTAGAGAAAGATGGCAAAGAAAAGCAACAGGACGATTCCATCAGTCAGATTGAGAACGTTTTCCTTCCCCGTGTTAAGGATTTTATCTCCGACCAAGACCAAAAATACGGCGCCCGAGAATACCATAAACGGTATTTCTCTGGTCGTGGTTGATTTTTTTACGAGCAGGGGAAAGATAAGGCCGCTGGCGCCGAGAATCAGGCCGATGTTGGCGATGTTACTGCCGATTATGTTTCCCAATCCGATGCCGGCGGCGTCTTCATTTAGAGCGGAAATTACGTTGACAACCAATTCGGGCGCGGAAGTTCCAAAAGCCACGATAGTCAGTCCGATTATCAGCGGCGAAACGTTCAGTTTGCGGGCGGTTATTATCGAGCCGTCAACCAGCCAGCCGGCGCCTTTGATAAGCAAAATAAATCCGAGCAGTAACAGCAGGATTAGGTTCGTCATAGCGTTATGGAACTTTTATAGTTTGGCGTAAGAGCGGAAAGGTTCAATTCCGCTTCTATTTTTTTTGAAAATTTTGCCATTTGGTCTGCTTCCCCGTGAACCAGCGCGACTTTTTTCAACCCTTTGGCCTGCTTCATCCAGGCCAAAAGTTTGTTCTGGTCGGCGTGCGCGGAATAAGCCCCGATGGCGTGGACGTGAGCTTTTACCCGGACCGTGCTTCTGTTGATTCGGACCTGTTTCGCTCCATCCAAAAGTTTTCTGCCCAAAGTTCCGCGCGCCTGATAGCCGACGATGAAGAGGGTGTTTCTCCTGTCTCCCAGGTAGCGCTGAAGATGAAAAGTGATTCTGCCGCCGTTCATCATCCCGCCGCCGGCGATGATAATCTTGGGAGAATGGTTTTTGTTTATTTGTTTGGACTGCTTGCGGGTTTTGGTAAAAGTAAGCCCGGGAAACGTAAATAAACCATCAGAGCCTTGTTGCAGGAGCTTGTCCTTTTCGTTAAAAAACTCGGGATGATTGCGAAAAACAGAAGTAATCTCAATTCCCAGAGGGCTGTCCAAGAATATCGGAATAAACGGAATCTTTTTTTCTTCCACTAAATTGTTCAGAATGTAGAGGAGCTCTTGAGTCCGTTCAATTGAAAACGCCGGGATTAAAAGCGTGCCTCCGCGCCCGAGCGTCTCTTTGACCATGCCAAACATCGCCTTTTCCCGCGCGGTTTTACTCTCGTGTTTCCGGTTTCCGTATGTTGATTCGCATACCAAAAGGTCTATATCAGCGGGAAGTTTCTCGGTTTCATTTATTATCGGCGGGTTTGTGTTTCCGACATCACCGGAGAAGACGATTCGCTTATTGTCAATCACGAGCTCAATGCTGGCGGAACCGAGGATGTGTCCCGCGTCGTGAAAGACGGCGTAATCGTTTTCCGCAAGCGCGATTTTTTCCCCGTACTTTACCCCTTGGAAATATTTCATCGCTTTTTTTGCCTGCGCCGGAGAGTAAAGCGGAAGTTTTCCGGTCTCCGCGTAGTCAATTTCCATGATGTCGGCGGCATCCGCCCAGAGAAATTTTATCATGTCCAGAGTCGGCGCGGTCGCGTATATTTTTCCCCGAAATCCCTCCATGCAGAGTGATGGCAGGCGGCCGGTGTGATCCAAATGAGCGTGCGTGACGAGAACGTTTTTTATTTCCCCGCAGGCAAATGGGAGCGGGTCATAGTTTTTTCGCGACGCGAATTTTCCGCCCTGAAACAAACCGCAGTCAACCAACAGCTTGATTTTTTCTCCCTCCACCAGAAAGCAGGAACCGGTAACTTCTTTTGCCGCGCCGTAAAAAGTTATTTTAAGCATGAAGTAATAATATCATTTTTACGCGGTTTAAACCAAAAACCCCCGACTGACAGGGGTTTTTGGCATTCGAATTCAAGTTTACATTCCCGAGTGACTGTCACTGCCGGAATCGTCTCCAGAGCTCTCGCCGCCATTATCGCTTCCGGAATGTGAGGAAGCGCAGTTTTCGCATTTTGCGCCTTCTTCTGAAACTTCAGCCGCGTTGCACATTGCGCAGGTTGGCATATTTATATTTCACCCCCTTGGTTGGAAGTTAATGATGCTTAAAGGCTTTTCCCGAACCTAAACGTATTTAGGTCCGAGGAAAAGATTTCAAAATCTTTTTCAAATGCGCGATTATACCTGGTCCGAGCTGGCGGCGTCTCCGCCTTCAGCATCCGCAGAACTTTCGTCAGAACCGCCTTCGGCGCTTCCTTCGTCAGAACCACCCGTATCGCTGTCGCTTCCGGCGTCGGCCTGGTCGTCGCCCGTAGGCGTGTCGTCAAACAAACTCATTGAATTTATCCCGTTTAATTATAAATTCAAATTTTTGCGACCTCTTCGTACAAAATTAAATACATCAATTCTGATGCATTTAATAATGTAGAATAAGTTTAGCTTAATTTGATTAGTTTGTCAACCCCTTCTCGTCGTTTTGATGTCCATCGCTTGTTGCTAATTTTATACTTCCATCCGGCCGCTCACCATGCCAAGCCCGCTCTCACCGGCGGAGTTTAAGTAAATTTTTATTTTACGGTGAGTTTCGTAGAACCGGAGTAGCTCGTTCCGGCGGTATCAAATCCAAAGAGTTGGACGGCATAGGAGCCGGCCGCTCTTGGCGAGGTAAAGCTGAATGAAAAGGGCGCCAGACGGTCTATAAGCTTGAGTTTTTCCATAGTCAGCACGACGTAAGAAAGTTCGCCGCCATCCGCGCGATTTATTTCCAGACCGACCTCTTCGCCCTTTTTAAACGCAGTGCCGGACAACTCCGTAACGATTAGCCCGCCGGGCACGGACGCCGTCAGGGCTCCCCTGATGGTCTGGTCTTGCGCGAGAATGTCCTCTTTGTTTAAAAGTTTTTCGGAAGAGAACACGTGCAGCCCGGAATCAAGCGAGCCAATCTCGGTTTCCAGGATAACGGCGATTGTGTAGTAAGCGGGGGGCTCGCCCAAGGTTGTATAGAGGTACTCTTTGTTTGGGTCCGGGTCAAAAGGCGTAGCCGCGAGTTGGCCGGCTTCAACCAGCAGGGAAAGATTGGCCGGGTACGCGGCGACGGTTTCAAAATAGGCCGCAAGCGCAGTTTGGATTGAGGATATGTCGTTGATTCTTTGTTCATCCCGGAGGCGGGCCGCCTCTTTCTCTCTTTCTGCCGCCTGCTGTTCTTTTTCTTCCGCCAGTCTCGTTTGCTCTTCAATTTGGGCTTGTTTCTCCGCTTCTCTCGCCTCCTTCGCGTCATTCAATTTCTGGAAAGAAAAAATTCCCGCGTAGGCAAGAGCGGGCAGGACTATAATTATCAGCGCGCTTATGAGCAGGAGCTTTTTATATTTAGAAAAAAAACTTTGGGAAGCGCGTGGCGAGTCTTCCAAAGCCTCGCCCGCTTGGTCGGGGGACCCAAGACCCGCTTCAATTTCTTCAACCCCCCAGCCCGCTTCTATCAGAGCGGTTCTGATTTGTTCGTCAGAAAAGCCTTGGACCCTGGTTTGATTTATATAATTGAGAAGTTCCGGTTCGGACATATTGTTTTGGTTTAATGTTTAAGCAAAACAAATGAAGCAGGCAGGCTGGGCTTAAGCCAGCCGAAGCTTTCGAAGGAAGCGAAGGTTGGTGGGGATAGTAGGACTCGAACCTACAGCCACCAAGGTATAAGCTTGGCGCTCTAACCAGTTGAGCTATATCCCCTGTTTTTTAGGTTGCCGCCCTTTCCGATTTTCATTTAACCGTCGCCGTGCTGGCTGCGGGCCCGGTCAAGCCTAAGCGAAAAGCCACGTTTATTCTATAGAATTTTCGCACATTCGTACATATTCGCAATGCGCGGCTAAATGATTGTCGCGGAAGCGACAGAATCATCTTTGTCTAATTTTATGATTCTGACGCCTTGGGTTGCCCGGCCCAAAGTTGAGACCTGTCCCAGCGCGGTGCGCAATGTCTGCCCGGCCTTTGAGATTACGACTAAATCAGTTTCTTTTTCCCGGCTGATAATACTCATAACATTCAGCCGTCCGGTTTTGGCCGTGATATTCATAGTTTTAATTCCGCCTCCTCCGCGTTTTTGCACCTTGTATTGGGCAAGCTCGGTTTTTTTACCCAAGCCGAACTCGGAAATTACCAAGACTAACAGATTTTTTTCATTCAAATTTTGTTCAATCACGTCAATGCTGATGACCTCATCGTCTTTTTTGAGCCTAAGGCCCCTTACTCCCGCCGCGGTTCTTCCCATAGGTCTGACATCGCTTTCCCTGAAGCGGATCGCTTGTCCCGCGCGGGTTGTTATCATAACCTGGTCTTTTCCGGTTGTTGTGTGCACCCACCGGAGTTCATCGCCCTTTTTCAGATTTATGGCTATCAGCCCGGACCTCCGGACTTTTTCAAATTCGGAAATCTCGGTTTTTTTGACAGTCCCGTTTTTCGTCCCCATCAAAAGGTATTTGTACTGGTTCTGGACTTTCTTGCTGATTGTCAGTACCGCGGTGGCGATTTCTTCCGCTCCGAGCTCCAGGAAGTTCACCAGCGCCTGTCCTTTCGCGGTGCGGGAAACCTCCGGCAATTCATAAACCTTAGTTTTGAAAACGCGCCCTTTGTTGGTGAAAAACAAAACGTCGTCGTGAGTTTGGGCGGTTAGCAGGGTATCCACGACATCGGCCTCTTTTGTCGTTATCCCGATTACCCCCTTCCCTCCCCGGCCTTGAACGCGATACGTCTTTGGCGGGACCCGCTTGACATACCCCGACTTGGTCGTTACGACAATCGTCTCTTCGTTTGGTATCAGGTCTTCGGTTTTAAATTCGCCAATCGGCGGTTTTACCAGTTGGGTTTTCCGCGCGTCCCCGTATTTTTCTTTCAGCTCGGAAAAATCGGCTTTGATGATTCCATCAATTTTTTTCGGCGATTTGAGGATTTCTTCCAGTTCTTTGATAAGTTTTCTTTTTTCTTTGAGTTCGTCTTCAACCTTTTTGCGTTCCAGACCGGCGAGCGCCTGCAGTCTCATCTCAAGGATGGCCGTGGCTTGCAGAGCGGAGAGTTTGAATTTTTTCATAAGCGCCCCGTGCGCCACCTCTTTTGTTTGGGATTGTTTGATAGTCTTGATTATCGCGTCAATGTTATCAAGCGCTTTTTTCAGCCCCTCCAGAATGTGCGCGCGTTCTTTTGCCCGTTCCAGATTGAAACGGGTTTTTCTGGTTACGACTTCGCGGCGGTGCTCAATAAAGTACTCCAGACACATTTTGAGGTTCAAAACGCGCGGCTCAATTCCGTTCACCAAAGCGACAATGTTGATATGGAAAGTGTCCTGCAGTTGCGTGTGTTTAAACAGCTGGTTTAGAACTTTGTTTGGAAGCGCTTCTTTTTTCAGCTCCACCATAATCCGCACGCCGTCTTTGTCAGACTCATCCCGAAGATTTTTGATTCCATCAATCCTTTTGTCCCGAACCAGTTCGGCGAATTTTTCCAGCAGAGTGGCTTTGTTTACCCGAAAAGGAATCTCGGAAATTATGATTTTGAAATTTGAAGCTCCGTCTTCAATTATCTCGGTTTTAGCGCGGGTAACCACGCTTCCCTTTCCGCTGGCATAGGCCGCTTTTATCGCTTCCCAGTCATAGATGATGCCGCCGGTTGGAAAATCCGGGCCCTGCACGTATTCCATTAAATCCTCGCTGGTCAGCTTGTTGTTGTCAATCAACGCGCTGGCGGCGTCGGCAATTTCCCTTAAGTTGTGCGGAGGAATATCGGTTGCCATACCGACCGCTATTCCCAGCGTGCCGTTTATGAGCAGGCCGGGAACTTTGGCGGGCAAAACAACCGGTTCTTTTTTTGTGGCGTCGTAGTTATCCGCCCAGTTAACCGTGTCTTTGTCAATGTCTTGCAGAAGCTCTTCGGAGATTGGCGCGAGCCGGCACTCGGTGTTATGATTGACAAACCCGTTGCCGATAAATGAGTGACAGTCGCTGTCAATCCTGAACGAGTAGACGTTTTGCTTGCCGGTTTTTTCTATCTTGGCAACAGGGTCGAACAGGTAATGCTGATTTAGTAAAGCCTGAAACAGGCTAACCGTCTTGGTTTTGACCTCTGATTTTACTGCCAACGCCACCTGTTGCCCCTTGTTTTCCAAGTTTGGATAACGATCAAAGTTTTGCTTTAGAGCAAATTCTTTTTCTGAATAAAGAGCGCCTTCGTCAAGGTTATTTCTGACCAAATTATGAATATAGGGCACATAATCAGTTTGAGAGTAGTTTTTATTAATACGGGCGATGGCCTCTTCCAGTTTTTTCTTTTTACGCTTTGACAGGAAATTGATTTCTTCCTTGAACAGCCTATATTCAGACAGCCCGCGGATGTAAAGTTTGTGGGTTGAGCGGTATGAGTCGTAGCGTTTTGTTCCGGCTATGCCAAAACGGAGCAGGAGGAGCTGGAGTTGCTGGATCAGTTTTTCACTGGTAGAAATGGCTGACAGCTCTGTCATTTTGCCGCTGAAACTGATACCGCCGTCTCCTTCAAAAAAGCTGGCAAGAAATTCCCGGACGACTTTTTTAGGTGACTGCAGAATTGGCTGGGGAATAGTTTTGTGGTTTGACTTGACCGGTGTGAGCCCGAGGTTATGCAGGAAGCGGACAATGTGCCTGGCGTGTATTTCCAGCCGCCAGTATTCTTTTTTGCCGAAAGAAGAGGGCTTGCGTTTAAATTTATGCAGACGGGTATCGGGAAACACTTTTTGCCAACGTCTTTCAAAGTCTTTGACCCAGGACTCATCAGAATTGCAAAATTCTATTTTATGCCTGCTTACCGATCCTTCCGACAAAAGCGAGCCGATGATGTGCGCCAGGTCAGCGTCCAATTTTTCTGGAAGAATTTTAGTTTCAGCCCTGCCTTTTTGTTTGTCTCGCGGCCAGTTTTTTTTCAGGTTTACGGGAGTGTTCGGCCAGAAACTTGTGCTTCTGTCTATCACGGCAAATTCACCTTTTTCAATTTGTCCCAAAAGCCGCCACTCAAATTTCGGTTTCCCGGTTTCCGGGTCAGCGCCCCACGTCAGCACCGGATGATTGTAAGAGCCGGTCAGGGAAAAGCCCCTTGCGGTGGTGATTTTTAGGGTCTCGTGCTGGCCGCTGTCAAACCATTTACTGGCCCGGTTTATGGCCTGGTTTTTAGAGAGAACTTTAAAGTTGACATCCTCTGACTTTTTGTCAGAAGCCTTGCTTATAGGAATGAGCCCCTTTTCGGTGGGAATGAGAGTGTCTCCGGCGACACAGTACCTCATGGCCGCGGCGCTGTCTCCGTCAAGGGAGCCAAAGTTTCCCTGCCCGTCAACCAAGCGATAGCGCATGGAAAAATCCTGCGCCAGCCTCACCAAAGAGTCGTAGATGGCAATGTCGCCGTGCGGGTGAAATTTTCCCAGCACCTCACCAACCACGGTCGCCGATTTTCGGTATCTTGCCGCGGGCCGCAGTCCCAGCTCGTTCATGGCGTACAGGACCCGGCGGTGGACCGGTTTTAACCCGTCGCGAACGTCGGGCAGGGCGCGGGAAACGATAACGCTCATCGCGTAGTCCAGATACGATTCCTGCATTTCGGTTTCAATGTCGCGGGGCTTTACGTAGCCGATTTCCGCGGACGGCTTGTTTGTGAGACCCCCATCCGCCGGAACTTTTTTCTTTTGCAAGGGTTTTTTCTTGGCCATTTTGTGGATTAAGAGACGCGAGTCAATGCTTTGACTTTCGCGATTACGCGCTTTAATTTAATGATTCTATTTGGCAAACGGGTTACTCTGTTTAAGCTTTTCAATATTTCTTTGCAGTTCAGAGAAAATTGGCTGGGCGCTTTCCCGCGGGCCGCTCCGTCTAAAGTCAATCGTGACAATCCAGAGCATCACAATCAGGATAAACGCGGCCGTAACCGCCGCCCATAAAATTTTAACTTTCGTTTTGTACGGCTTTTTTTGAACTCGCTCAACTAATTTTTTCAAACCAAACATTTATCTCGCGGGGTTGATTAAAACGACTTTAGTCTGCTGTCCGTCCAGGTCTCCCTTCTTAATGGTCAGTTTATCTATCGGGTCGGGCTTTGAACCTATCTCTTTTAGAAACTGCTCTACCGGGTCAAGTTTCAATTTCAGTCCTTTTTGAGCGTAGTGCATCGGTATGACGATACTCGGTTCAACTTGGTTTGTAATGGTAACCGCCTGTTCCGCGTCCAGAACCGTTTTCCCTCCCGTCGGGATAAACAGAATGTCAATATCGCCGAGTTCGTCAATCTGTTCGTCGCTCAACTGCTTTTGCTTGATACTGCCTAAAAATCCAAGCCTGATATTTTCCATTCTGATTGAATAGATTGTGGTATGGTCAAACTCTTCACCCTTGCTCTTGTTTTCGTTTCGGGCGTCAATTCCGCGGATAAAAAGGCCCCTGATGTCAAATTCGCCCGGGCCGTCCACGACAAAGGTGTTATCCCCTCCAAGCGACTCTTTGTTGTTGTAAGCCTTGTCGGCAATGTTTGAGATAACCGTAACGTCGGTTTGCAGGCGGGGCGGGGTCAGTCCCAGCGTTTTGGAAAAAGGGTCGGTTACCAGCACCAGAGCGCCGCTTGATATTTTGAGGCTTGAAAGCCCGAACCAGTTTATTACCACAAGATTAAATTTCTAATTAACCCATTTATTATACCATGTTTTTTCCGAAAACCCACGGCTGTTTATCCGCTTGACTTTACCGACCTTCCCTGTTAGTATTTTTAAACACAATCAAATATTACAGGCAAGATATTTTAAACCTTAACCGCCCCAAGTTCTCCAAAACTTGAGGCCCGCGCAAATCGCGCTAATTTTTAACCCTTGCGAATCTAAAGTTATTTTTGGATGCGCGAGGCGCATTTTTTAAATAATATGAGCGAAGAGGCGACAACAATCCAAGAAGAAAAAGAGGCCGAGAGCGCCGAAGATAAGCCGGCGGATAAGCCGGAGACCCCCGCGATTCCGGTCACTTCCATGAACGATTTGCTGGCCCGCGCGTCTGAACGGCTCAAGGTTTTGTCTGAAAACGACATGATTAAGGGCCGGATTTTAAGCGTCGGCAAAAACGAAGTTTATGTTGATGTTGACGGAATCGGAATCGGTGTCGTCAGAGGACGGGAACTTTATGATGACGAGCAGGTTCTTTCCGGTTTAAAGCCCGGTACCGAAGTTTACGCTTCCGTGGTGCAGATTGAAAACAAAGACGGAAACATAGAACTTTCATTTCGAAAGGCCGGGCAGGAACGGGTCTGGCAGTCGCTCAAAGAGAAGCTGGAGAGCAAGGAAGTGATAAATACAAAAATTCTGGAAGCAAACAAAGGCGGTTTGATGGTTAGAATCAACAGCGTTACCGGATTTTTGCCCGTGTCGCAGTTGGCGCCGACGCATTACCCGCGCGTTGAGGACGGGGACAAGAATAAAATTCTGGCGGTGCTTAAAACTTTCGTGGGCAGGGATTTTGACGTGGTAATTATCACCGCGGAGCCGGACGGTGAAAAGTTAGTTGTCTCGGAGCGAGCCGCCATTGAAGGCGATATTATGAAAAAGATAGAACGCTTTACCGTGGGAGACGTCGTGCAGGGCGAGATTACCGGGGTGGTTGATTTTGGAGCCTTCATCAAGTTTGCCGAAGACCTGGAAGGGCTGATTCATATCTCCGAGCTCGCCTGGCAGAGAATTGAAGACCCCAAAGACATCGTCAAAGTCGGCGACAAAGTAAAAGCCCAGATTATCTCTATAGACAAAGACAGAGTCTCTCTCTCGCTCAAGCGACTGCAAAAAGACCCATGGGATGACGCGGTCAAAAGATATAAAGTCGGACAGTTAGTCACCGGAAAGGTCATTAAAATCGCGCCGTACGGGGCGTTTGTTGAACTGGACCAGGACATTCACGGCCTGATTCATTTGGGGGAGATGTCAAATAAAAAGCTCGCCGACCCGGCAGAAGTGCTCAAAGAAGAAAACGAGTATGAGTTTAAAATAATTTCAATAGAGCCGCAAGAGCATCGTTTGGGGCTCTCGTTAAAAGATTTAAATGCTGAAGCTCCGGAAAAACCCGATGAAAAGAAAGAAGCAGAGCCGGCCGCGGAAGGCGAGCCGCACCCGGAACCGGAAGAACCCGGCGCGGAAAGCGCGGCAGGCGAAAACGCCGCGGAAAAAGAGCCGCCCAAACAAGAAACCGAGTAAATAAAAATTCCCGCTAAGGCGGGAGTTTTTTTATAATAAAATATCATCCGGGAATAAATTTTCGGACGAACAAAAAATCCAAAATGGTGGGCGAGGAGGGATTCCAACCCTCAAGCTTTGCGGCCGGAGATTTTAAGTCTCCTGCGTCCCGCACAAGTGGTGCCGCGGGTGGGAGTCGAACCCACAAACCCATAAGGGTCAGGGATTTTAAGTCCCCTGCGTAAACCATTCCGCCACCGCGGCATCAACTATGCGGGATAAATATACCAGCTTGCCCCGTCAGATCCGCCTTCGGCGGATTCCTTCGGGGTTCCGCCACCCGGGCCTGCCGTTCCCCTCCCCTGTGTTTCTTAACCCCTCCTCACCTCCCGCTATAACCCCACCCTTCCTCCCCTTAATTTAAGGGGAGGGCTCAACCCCTCCTCGTCTCTCGCTTTCCCCCTTAATTTAAGGGGGATTAAGGGGGTTATAAGAGGAGAGCAAGCGGGGTTATTGTAGAGTGTCAGCTGTATTTTGTATTGCTTCTATTACCCCGTCAATATTTTCCATTACCTCATTATTCCAAAATCTTAACACAACAACTTGGTGTTGAGAAGTTAGAAGCTGAGTTCGTTCTTCGTCGTAAGCTATATTTTCACTATGTTGTCCGCCGTCAATCTCTATTGCTAATTTTAATTTTGGGCAGTAAAAATCTACAATAAATTTTCCCAAACTATATTGACGAAAAAATTTTAATCCGTTGAGTTTTCGAGCTCGTAGCTTGTTCCAGATTTTTTGTTCCGCGTCAGTTTGGTTTTGTCTTAGTTTGCGGCGCTTGTTTTTGAAAGCCGGGTTATTGTATTTGAACTGCACGATTTTTAACTCCCCCTAACCCCCTCTTAACCTAAGAGGGGGAGACTTTATTGAGATACTGGAGGCGTCGAGGGGAATCTCTCCCTGCGGGAGATCTGCCGGAGGTACGAGAACCCCTGTAAAAGGATTTGTCTCCCTTCGGGAGATGTCCCGCAGGGACACAGACCTTGCTATACTTCTTTGGAGGCGCGAACGGGAATCGAACCCGTGCATCGCGGTTTTGCAGACCGCAGCGTTTCCACTTCGCCATCGCGCCTTGTTATCTTTTACAGTGGGTTTTGTCTCCCTTCGGGAGATGTCCCGCAGGGACACAGACCGCAGCGTTTCCACTTCGCCATCGCGCCTTGTTATCTTTTACAGTGGGTTTTGTCTCCCTTCGGGAGATGTCCCGCAGGGACACAGACCGCAGCGTTTCCACTTCGCCATCAGGCCGTAGCCACATTATATCTTGATTTTTTGTTAAATTAAACCCCGCTGGCGGCGGGGTCTTTGTTTACGCGCGTATTTTAGGACTATCTTACAATCCAATCTGTTTCAGGTCGCTCAGCGCTTGGTTTACGGCCGTAATCCAGCTGTCATTCTGCCAACCGACCCAGCGGTCTCTCATCCGCTCCGGCGTGTCTAAACCGCCGTCAATATATTTTTGAATCAGCTCGTTTGCTCTGGTAAATGCCCGGTCATAGTCGGAATAAGCCTCGGGCCTGGCCCCCCCGATGCCCCAGCAGTTATACGGAGCGATTTGGTGTTTGCAGAAATTTCCTTCGGCAAACGAGATGGCTACCACCAGACGGTAGTTTTTGTGTTTTAAAATCAGCTCCGCCTCTCCCGCTGCCGGGGAGTGTCTCTTGGTCAAGTATTCTTCCAGAATGGGGACCCTGATGTCTTCCGGGTGATTAGCCCACAATTTTGCTTGCTCTGTCACGTCATCGGCGATTGGCAGGTTTTGCAGTTTTGAGGACAGGTAAATGGGGTTTTGGATTTCAAAAACAAAAGGAGTGTCATTTATCACCTGCGCGAAAGAAAATTGCGGAAAGGCAAAAACCGCGATGGCAATAAAAGAGGCAATGATAAACAGGCGGTCGGTAAAAGTGAATCGCTGGTCCAAGGTTAACGGAATACTTCCCCAGTGCACTTGCTTATGAAATTTTGTTCTCTTCCTGCTCATAAGATATAAGTCCTAAGCTATAAGAAAGTTCTTTTAACTTAAGGCTTACTTCTTAACGGGCCGTCTGTTTTATAATGTCTGTAACCTCATCCGACCACCTAAGGTGGCCACCTTCTCCGAGTGCGGAGAAGGGATAATATATAAATGCTGCCTATCCAGCCCTGGCAAAGCCAGGAGCTGGACACGCAACCCGGAATCCTATCACAAAGAGGGTTTTAAGTCAAGGGTCGCGGGTTTTAGCGGATTTTAGGTTTTGTGTTTGTTTCTTTATAATCGGGCTTTTGGATTTAAAAAACCGCTTTATCGCGGTTTTTTAATTAAGCCATTCTGTATCTATTATAGCAAAAAAAAATGGATTAGTCAATGGCTGGAGGGTATTGGTATATGCTATACTATGAGGTATAATTATCTAAATGAAACCTTTAGGAAAGATAGAAATTAAATGGTCACCCAATTTTGCCTACGCGATCGGCTTGTTGGTTTCGGATGGAAGCCTTTCTAAAGATAAAAGGCATATTATTTTTACTTCTAAGGAGCGGGAGCAGATTGATAATTTTCAAAAAAGTTTGGGGACCTGTTATTTAGTCAGTAAAATCGCCAGCGGTCGGTCAGAAGATTCGGGAGAAAAAAGATATCTTAGAATTCAAATGGGAGACGTATTGTTTTATAAATTTTTGTTATCCATTGGCCTTATGCCAAACAAAACGAAAATCATTAAGAGTATCAATGTTCCAGACGAGTATTTTTTTGATTTTTTGAGGGGGCATTTTGATGGCGACGGATCGTTTTATTCTTTTTGGGACAAGAGGTGGCGTTCAAGTTTTATGTTCTATACGGTTTTTGCCTCGGCGAGCAAAGAACATATTGAGTGGTTACGGGGGCAGATATTTAAATTTTTAAAGGTCGGCGGCTCGATTTATAAAAGCAGGGACAGAGTATGTTATCAGCTAAAATACGCGAAGGGAGATTCGAAAAAAATAATTGATCGGATGTATTACTCCGATAATTTGATTTGCTTGTCGCGGAAGCGGTTGAAAATCAACAAGGCATTAAGTATAATGAGTAAGCTTTAGCCCAGGTGCGGGAACTGGTAGACCGGCAAGGTTGAGGGCCTTGTGTCCGTTTAGGACGTGGGGGTTCGACTCCCCCCCTGGGCACCACGGACGGTTAGCTCACTCAGTTGGTAGAGCGTCTCGTTTATTCACCTCGTTAGATTTCAGGTCACTTAGCTCAGCTGGTAGAGCATCTCGTTTACACCGAGAGGGTCGCTGGTTCGAGTCCAGCAGTGACCACCATTAAAACGCTGATAAGGCGTTTTTTTGATAGCAAACACCGCAGGCTTGGAGAGGTTCTCCGTGCTTGGCCTGCGGTGTCTATGGTTGCGCGGGGAGAGGTTCAAGGAGACTTCCTTTCTTGCGGCCTGTCCGTAGCCCAGAGCTCGCCTAAGGCCTGCGTCAGAAGCTCGGACATTAGCTTTCTGACCGCTCGGCCGCTCACTTGGCCGTTGTGTCGGACAAGCCTTTTGGTCTCGGTGATCGCCTCCTCCAGCCTTCCCGCCGACCCGGGCGGAGTGGCATAGGATAACTTGAGGTCAATCTGCCGATTGACAGAATCGGCCTCAGGACCGGTCAGAGCGCAACCCTCGTGCAGTTGCCGCAGGACGTGGTACTGCGTCTCCAGCGGCAAAAGCGAGAGTTCTCTGAGCAGGTCCTTGACCCCGCTCGCTCGCAGAGGCAACTTCTTTTTCTGCTCATGCGCGGTAGGCATTGCTCCTCCTTGCGCTTGTTAAGCGCCGGTTGCGGGAGATGACAGCCTCTCCTTTTGGCGCTTAGAGTTTACAGGTAAAAGGCGCGAGAGTCAATGAAGCAAACCCCGTTAGAAGCCCAAGTTCAAAATAAGATAAAATTTTAATACACACCAACTATTATTTAACATCTGCTTCTAACGGGGTAAAAGTCAGCAAAACTGATATATTTAGATTAAGTGTATGTTTATTAAATATCTTGAAAAAAAGAGCATTAAACTCTCAAGGCTGATTTTTTATTTGCTAATATTTTCCCTGCCCATTCAGACTAACAAGACAATTTTTACGGAATTGAGCTTTGCAGGAAATTATCACATTTTTTACAATACAATAGCGCTATATTTGACAGATATACTATTTTATGTTTTAATAATCAGTTGGTTAGTAGAATGTTTTCTTAATTCACAATCTATTCAGAGTTTTTTAAGAGATTTATACACAAGAATTGCACAGGATGTAATTTACAAGATAATTTTAACATTTTGGCTTATTTTAGCCATATCTCTGATTATTTCACGTGAAAACCTTGATATTTCCTTGTTTGGACTGCTTAAAATAACTCAATTTATACTGTTTTTCGCTTATTTAAGGGAAAAAATAAATGTTTCACGTGAAACCCCCACTCAATCTCCCCTGTATCAAGGGAGAGAAACAGAGGGGGTGTTTTGGCTTATTTTAGCCTCGTCTTGGGTCCAGTCCATAATTGCGATTTATCAGTACATTTTTCAAAAATCTCTTGGCTTGAGCATATTAGGAGAAGAGTTTCTTCGCTCCGGGCGGTCAGGAGTTGCGGAATTCTTTTCACGTGAAATTATAAATCCCCTATTTTATAACTTTTTCCCTTATTTAAGCCCTGTATCTGAAGAAATATCAGCAAATATCAGAGCATATGGCACTTTTCCACATCCTAATGTGCTGGCTGGTTTCCTATTTATAGCCTTGATTATTAATCTTTATCTGATTTCACGTGAAACTTCCACTCAATCTCCCCCTTACTCAAACAAAGACAAACCCCCACTTCATCTCCCCCTTACTAAGGGGGAGAAACAGAGGGGGTCCCAAGGGGGAGAAATAGAGGGGGTAAATTATTGTGAAACGCACTCCCCTATTGAAAAAAAGCGCGGGGGAGTGGTTATTTTGCTGATATTTTCTCTAATTTTGGTCTCAACCGGGTTAGTAGTAACATTTTCACGGTTTATATGGCTTATTTCAGCAGTTTCCATAGTAATTTGGCTTATTTTAAGCATTTTTCGTAATGTTTCACGTGAAACATATTCTGTGAAGCCTCATTTGCCTTATGAGACTAAAAGTGCGGATAAGCTGAATCACAATCTTTCACGTGAAAGATATTTAAAAATCATTCTTAGTGCTCTGCTATTCGGGTTTCTGTTTAACTGGTTTTTCTTTTCAGAGGCAATTACTGATAGAGTGAGCGTCATCAGGCCTGAGAAGTATGTCGCACAATATTATAATGCTGATGAAAGTTTTTCCCAAAGATACCTGTTTAATGAAATCGCGCTTGAGATGATAAAGGCCAAGCCAAGCACAGGAGTCGGGTTGAGAAATTTTGTCGCGGAGATGGACAATTTTTCTCCTCAAAAGCTTTTGCCGTTTCAGCATCAACCCGCGCACAATATCTATCTTTTAATTGCCGCGGAGTCGGGAGTTTTTGCCTTAGCCGTTTTTTTGATATTTATAGGCACTCTAATACTGCGCCGTATTAGAGTAGGGCGGCTGAAGGGTGCTGATTATGCTTTATTGGTCATGCTTTTCGGGTTTCTGGCAATCGGCATGGTTGACCATTACCTCTGGACAATTCAGCAGGGGCAGATGATGCTGTGGTTGGTTTTGGGGTTGACGAGCGCGGTGACGCGAGAGTATGCTTGAACAAATCCCTCAAGAGAGGGGAGAGGAGGGAGCATGAGCTACCGGCAAGAGAAGTATAATCGCCTCCGCGCGGAGCGGGAGGCGCTTTGGGCGACCGACAACAAGGCCGCGGCGATGACGGCAGAGACTCTGCCGTTTCCGGTTCGCCGGCCGCGTTCTCGGCAGTACCACGACGAGGCGCCGCGCCGAATGCTCGCGGCCGACGCCGCGAGGGAGGCGGAAGCCCCGGCGCCGCGCTGACCCGCCACGTATAAAGGCTTTGTGACCCATACGCCTTGGAAATTTCCGCTTGCGTGAGGAGTGAGCGGAAAATCCTAAAGGGTCTTTTTTCAATAAAAAAACAGCTTCTGCTGTTTTTTTATTGAGTGTTCGCGCCGGTGAGGGAGTGAAATAGAGGTCTATATTCCGCCGCTTGCTCCGGGAACCTGCTCCGGGCCTTTATTGGTGTAGCGTTTGATAAAATCTTTAATTCTTTCCACGGGCAAGGTGTTATTTTCCATATCAAACGCGTCAAGCCGGCCCCACGCGGCAACCGCGATGTCTGTTTCATTTGCTTCGCGCGGCGAGATGATGACTTTTGCGGCTTGGAATTGTTTCAATTCTTCTTTAATTTCGTCAGCGAGGCGCGGGTGATACGCTATCCAAACATCGCCGTGCTCAAGATTGTGAATAATATGCTGGTCGGGAATTGTTTCTTCGCGGAATCCGGAACGGGCGGTTTGGCCGTAGTGCGGCCCGGATGTCGGCGGGTTGGAAGTGTATTCCGGTAATTTACTGCCCAGCGCGATATGACTTGCTTCCATCAGAGGAATCGCGCGGCTAAAATCTTCTCCTTTTGGCTCAGCGCTTTTTAACAAAAAGTAGATACCAGACCCTACGGCAGCTATTCCTACAGCGGCGAGCGCGTAGTTCCTGAATACGCGCATTGAGCGACTCTGTCGCCTTGCGCGTTGCTCTGTTTCTTTTTCCTGCTTCAGCCGCTCCCGCCGTTCCTGTTTTGTAGGTTGTTCAATAGTTTGGTTATTTTCCATAGTTTTTTTGTGGGTGCGAGAGCATTATAGCAAAAATTCTTTTTGTTTGGCAAAATCAATGGGCGGCGCTCGGCGCCGCCCACGAAAAAGCCGGTCAATTTTCCAAAAGTCAGATTTTGGTGGAGATACCGGGAGTCCCTGCCTGCCGGCAGGCAGGGAACCCGGGTCTTAGCAACTCGCCCCGTTAGACATTCTATGGACCTAGGGAGAATCGAACTCCCATCTCCACAATGCGAATGTGGTGTCGTGCCACTAGACCATAGGCCCTTGTCGATGTTCTAACGGGGCGAAATGCTACGCCTGCCCCGTACTAAGCTCTGCTTTGGTATCGGGGTACTACCACTATACTATATCCCCGTTATGGTTTTTGCCGAGTTGAAAATCCCCGCGCTAATTCAAAAATCCGGTCGCGCGGGAGACAAAATAGAGGCCAACCAAAAGAGCCAGTAACAGGCTGTTTGTGACCAGAACTGACTTGAGGTCTTTTTTTATGTGTTTGTACTCTTCTTTGAACTCTTCGTGCTCTTGGGACATGGGGCTATGGAATTAATTCTAACGCTACTATATTATATAGGAAACGGGTTAAATAAAAAATCAAACACCAAAGATTAAAAATACATATCAAAAATAAGTGAATTTTGGCTCTGATATGTTATTTTAGGCTTTGGTTTTTATTAGCGACGTAGAGCGAGTGATATGAAAAAGAGTACTCTCTTTTTCATATCCGAGCCGAGCAGCTAACACAGGGGTCAATACCCTTTATTTTACGCCCTTATGAATGAAATTTTGAACAATCCAATATTGCTCGCAGCCGCCGGCTTGGCCGCCATTGACACCATCGCGCTGGCCCTGCTGGTCTGGGGATTTTGGAAGTACAGACAGAAACAGAGGGAGCTTTTGGCGGGGGAAGATGCCGAAAGTCTGGACGGAATTGTTCTGCGGCAAAAAAAGCAGCTGCAAAACCACGCCAAGAACCTCAAAGAGTTAGGGGAGATAATGTCCGAGCTGGTGGAGAATAACAAGCTCAATGTCCAAAAGACGGCGGTGGTCAGGTACAATCCGTTCGCGGACACGGGGTCAAACATGAGTTTCGCCATT
>Ga0210057_1004242_pt1 | contig 19253 bp, 20 predicted proteins | sample CryGeyCG2114_010_2_FD_183968 | JGI IMG/M metagenome (GOLD analysis project Ga0210057, IMG submission 183968) | Groundwater microbial communities from aquifer - Crystal Geyser CG10_big_fil_rev_8/21/14_0.10 (SPAdes) (version 2) | ecosystem: Environmental > Aquatic > Deep subsurface > Groundwater ...
CCAATCAAAGTATCGCTGTATGCAATTGCGTCTCCGTTACTGCTACTGATTGTGTTTGCGCGATTCTCGCTGATTTTGAAATGTCCGTTGGTCGCAAAAGGAGGATCAATATAAATCAAATCAACCTTGCCTGAATAATCATCAAGCAGAGTTTTGAGAGTGGGAAGATTATCAGCATGAATGAGCTTATTTTTTGCTCCCTTACCCGATACAGTTTTCAATTCTGCCCTCGAAGTTTTTTCGAGAATATCTTTCTCAAGTTTTTTATTGTCATAAGTGATAAACATAACATCTATATTTGGTAGAGAAACTCACGCAAAACAAGCGCGCTCATAATGTTTTCTTTTTTGAGCTTGCCCGTAATGTCCTTGTACATTTTATTCTTACCCTCAATCAAATAACTTCGTTGATTTGCATATTCAATGCTCATTTCTATCCAAGGGTTTAATTTCTTTTTCATATTCGTAATTGTGTAAACTATATCAATCTTTTATTCCTTTCTCAACCACCTGATTGAACCGAGGGATTAAAATACTCCGGCGCGTTAGTGGAAAGCCAGTCGAGAAGTTGACGCATAATGAAGACGCCACCGATCGTGTTCTCATGATGGCCGCGCTCCATCATCACCGCGAAAGCGTAACGTGGTTTGTCGTAAGGGAAGAAGCCAATCACCCAAGAGTTTACATTTTCTTTAGCGGTGCCTAGCTCAGCTGAGCCCGTTTTCGCTGCAATTTTAACATAGGGCACATTTAATCCAGCCGCTGTGCCATTCGTGACCGCGAGGCGCAGGCCTTCGCGGACAATTTGGAAAACTTCCGGTTTAATCATTGGCTCAACTAATTGTGCTTTCGTAAAAATTACAGTTGAACTCGTCGCCAGCACAGTTGGTATAACTAGGTGGCCACCATTGGCGATCGCCGCAATCGCCCGCGCCATTTGGAGCGGTGTGACTTGGAAACCATATTGACCGATCACAGTATGATAAGTATCACCCACTCGCCACTCGTCGCCGTCAAATAATTTGGCTTTCCATTCTGGCGTTGGAATCGTTCCCGCTTTTTCGGTTGGCCAATTCATTCCCGTCGGTGTGCCCAAGCCGAAGGCACGAGAATACTCATCAATCCTCGCGATCCCGAGCCCGGGTTGATCTTCAAAGCCCCCGCCAATTTCGTAAAAATAAACATCGGAGGAAACGGCAAGCGCTTCACGTAAATCTGTCGCGCCGTGCGCTTTCCAGTCTCTGAAAATTGATGGCTGATCTGGCACATACGGATTTGGGATAGTCAGCGCGCCGGTGCTTGTGATTTTCGTTGCGGGGTCAATCACTCCCTCATTTAAAGCGCCGATGGCTATAAAGGGTTTAATGATTGAACCTGGAGTGTAAAGTCCAGCTACGGCGCGGTTCAAAAACGGCGCTTGCGGATCAGTTAGCCAGCGATTGATCGTTGCTGTGTCGTCACTATTTGACATAATTTGGGAATTATATTCAGGATAGCTCACGAGCGCGAGCAGTTCACCATTTTTCACATCAATTAAAACGCCGGCGCCGCCGGCGAAACCGCGATCGAGGGCGAGGGCCTTAATTAAATCAAAAATTTTCTTTTGCAAACGCGCGTCAATGGAAAGATATAAGCTATCGCCATTTTTCGTTGGGCTTAAAGAATATGAAGAATGAATCTCGCCGTGGGCATCGGTTTCTTCGATCATGATTCCCTTTTCGCCAATCAGTCGCTGGTTGTAGGTTTTTTCGACTCCATCTCGACCGACTAATTCTTGAGGATTAAAATTGTAGGTGGTTAAGTCAGTTTCTGGTGGATAACCGACATAACCTAAAAGATGGGCAAAGCCCGAATCAGCGATGTAGACGCGTTCGGGATTGTTCCAGGTTAGCTCTTGCCCATGCCGATCGTAGATAACGCCCCGTTCCGGGAAAATTAAGGTGCGACGCAAAGTGTTCGTTTCGCTCCGTGCGGCGATGGCCTCGCCTTTGGTAATTTGCAGATAATAAGTCCGACCCAAAAAAATTATCGCCACAAGTGAAAAAACAAGGGCCAGAATAGTGATGGTGGATTTTCCAATCGGTTGTTCGAGTTCACCTTCAAATTGTTGGCGGTCAAATTCAGGCAGATTGTAAGTGTCGAGAAATATTTCGTCTGGATCAATGGCCATAATGTTTAATTGTTAATTAAAAATGCCAACGCACAAACTGCCGCCCCAATCGCGCGAAAAGAAAAATAACCGCGACGATGATTAAACCGAGAGTGAGATGACCGGTTGTGCCATAAAGCCAGTCGAAACTAAGAGCCGCGACGAAGGCCGTGGTGAGTGACCCCAGGATCACCGACACGATGATGATTATCGCTAAAGTAATCGGCCAAGGGCAGAAAAGGATTGCCCCAATCAATAAACTAAAATAAATCAGTTTACGTCCCATGGATTTCAACCCAAGATAAAAGTTCTAAATTGAGTGGGCTTCGAAAGAAAATTTCCTGAAATGCGTCGCTCGGATCACGCTCAATAATTTTAACTATTCCGAGGACATACTCATTTTCACCTCGAATGACAAACACTGGGTCATTAATTTTGACGGCTAAATCGCGGGGTAAAGAAATAGCAAAGTTCCCACTTCCTCGACCCTTGGCTTGCGCCGGAACACGACCAAGACCGACTAAAACATCAAATTTTGAACCCCAACTTGAATATAATTCAATTTTCACCGTGCGGTTGGCGATGGCTATAACTTGGCCGAGGGCCACATTGCCTGCGCCGACCACTAAATCACCCACCACGAACGGTTGACGCACTGTCTCTTGGCCGACATCGGCCGTGATGGCATCAAGTGGCGACTGACTGGCTCGGGTTAAAATTCTTGCGGCAGTGCGCGTCACGGAACTGGTCGCTGATTGATAGTTTAGAATTGCTCGTAAGGCCGCATTATCCGTTGCGAGTCGCGCCCGCTCTATTTCAATCGCCATTAGCTGTGTTAAATTTTGTTGGAGTCGTTCGTTTTCGTTAATCAGTTTAGTTTTGGTGATGAAAAATTGTTTAAATCGACTCGTGGTTTCAAGACCACTCGCGCCCAAAGACCAAAACGGCCTCGCGAGAGTTAAGACCACACGTTCCCCGAAGCCGTAGACTAGCGGTCGGCTGAAAAGCCAAATCAAGGCCGCGATAATGAGTATTAAACCGAGCGGCGAACGAAAAAAACGAAAATTAGCGCGGTAAATCATCTTCATCAGGTAATAAAATGTCGTGATATGATTCAAGATTCTCTAAAATAATACCAGTCCCGCGTACCACCGCTGTCATTGGATCATCCGCGATCGCAATGGGAATCTTCAATTCATAATTCAATAATTCTTTGAGCCCGTTCAATTCGGCGCCACCACCGACCAAAATGATACCCTTGTGCATAATATCTGAAACGACTTCCGGTGGTGTCGTTTCAAGCACTTCTTTAATTGCCACAACTAAACTACGAATCGCCAAATTAATCGCCTCCCGAATATCCGTGCTGGTTATGATCGCTTCTTTCGGCAGGCCAGTGACTAAATCGCGCCCGCGAATGGTGGCCTCCAAAATTTCTTGTCTTTCCCAAACCGAACCGATGGCCGTCTTCACTTCTTCTGCCGTCTTTTCGCCTAACAAAATTTTGAATTCATCCCGTACATAAAAAATAATGTCGCGATTCAATCGATCTCCGGCGATTCGTAAATTTTTAGATCGAACGATACCACCGAGCGAAATCACGGCAATATCCGTTGTTCCACCGCCGATGTCCACAATTAAATTCCCGACTGGCTCACGAACGGGTAAACGAATACCAATGGCCGCCGCCATCGGTTCCTCCACCACATGGACGACTCGCGCGCCGGCTTGCTTGGCCGCGTCTCGCACCGCCCGCGCCTCTACGTTGGTAATGCCTGACGGCACGCAAATCACCACGCGCGGTCGGAATAATTTTTGAGGTTTTAATTGCGCCACGCGGTTTAAAAAGTAAGCCAACATTTCTTGCGCCACTTCAAAGTTTGAAATGACACCGTCGACGAGCGGGCGCACGATTTCCAAATGGGCCGGTGTGCGGCCGAGCATTTGTTTGGCATCATTACCAATCGCCACGATGCGATCAGTTTTCCGATTAATCGCCACAATCGTTGGTTCAACAATAATAATCCCCCGCCCCTTCACATAAATTAAGGTATTAGCGGTGCCTAAATCAATTCCCACGTCGTGAGAAAATGATTGATATAAATTATCTAACCAAGGGAAGCGCATAATTCAGTTTCTGTCAAAAAACTTTTCTCGCCGGTTCGTCGTTCCGCTAATTCGATTTTACCCATCGTCAAAGTTTTATCTGAAATAATCGCGCGCCGCGGCAAACCGATGAGATCAGCATCGGCAAACTTCTCGCCGGCGGCGATGATGCGGTCGTCCCACAAGATTTCGTGCCCGAGGGCGCATAAATTTTGTTCCAATTTTGCGGCCGCTTTGATGGCCTCGCTATCCCCCTGGCCTAAAGATAAAAGATGCAGAGGAAAGGGCGCCGCGGCAACGGGCCAAATTAAACCTCTGTCGTCCGACATCACTTCGGCCAAAATACCCATTAAACGGCTCACACCCAAGCCGTAACAGCCCATGATGACTGATTGGTTAACCCCTTTTTTGTCACGATAGGTTAAATTAAATGGTTGACTGAAATTGGTTCCCAATTTGAAAATGTTAGCCGCTTCAATCGCTGTTTCGGTTTCTAAATCTCCGTTCCCGCAATTCGGGCAATTCTTTTGTTTTTCGCTAATCTCGTCATTGACGGCGAGATGGCAACTCGCACAAATTCGAATGGTATCTTCACCCGCCGGTGTGAGTGTTTGGAATTCGTGAGAAAATTCGGCGAAGGTACCACCGCCCGCCAGAGTTAAATAAGTTTGGTCGGATAAATTTAATTGAACAAAGATTTTTTGATACGCCCCGATTACCTGATTGTAGAAGTTTTGTAAATCAGTTTCGTCGCGGTGGAAAGAATAAAGATCTTTCATTAGAAACTCACGGCCGCGGAGGAGCCCTGACTTAGCGCGCGGTTCCATCCGGAATTTAGTTTGAAATTGGAAAATGGCAAGCGGTAAATCTTGATAGGACGATAAATAATTTTTGACAAGAGGGGTCACAATTTCCTCATGCGTCGGACCAAGGGCCAATTCTCTTTCACTCTGGTCCTCTAGTTTATAAAGATCAGTCATTTTGTCCCAACGACCGGTCAGTTGCCAATTCTCTTTCGGTTGCAGAGCGGGCAGGGAAACTTCTTGAGCTGGCAATCCTAACATTTCTTGACGAATTAAATTTTCAAGTTTATTTAGAACGCGTAGACCGAGAGGCAAGAAAGAGTAAACCCCGGCCATCTCCTTATGGATAAAGCCCGCCCGCGCCAAAAGCTTCGCGTTCTTTGCCACTTCATCGGCCGGCGCTTCGCGCCGTGTTCGAGTGAAAAGTTCTGACTGCCTCATCCCCGTATCTTAAGCCAAAATAATCGTTCTGTCTATCAACCAAAAAACTTTTGGAGATCGTGGAAGCTGACGACAATCATTAAGAGAATGAGTAAGGCGAAGCTGATGAGATTTAAAATTTGGGCGACACGTGGTTTAATCGGCGAGCCCTTAATTTTTTCTATCAGCAGAAACAATAAACGCCCGCCATCAAGCGCTGGGAATGGCAACAAATTTAACAGAGCCAAATTGATGGAAATTACCGCCGTGAAGAAAAGCAAATAACCGAAGCCTAAAGTCACCGTCGAACCGACGAGCGAAGCCAAACCGATCGGTCCCACCACTTGACCCAAAAGTTCGCTTCGACCACGAAAGAGGTCAGTAATCAAACCCGCCAAACCACGCGCCGTGAGCCAAGTTAGTTTGGCAAACATTTGCGCGCCGGCGACGACGGAACGAGGTAACGACAATTTGAGGATCCCGACATTATCTACACCGAGTCCAACCGCGGCGCGCCCTGAAACAAGCCCCATCACGGGAGTGACCGCGCGCTCTACGATGGCAGTTTTAAGTTTCGCTTCTGGATGAATAAAACCAATTGTAATTTCTTGCCCCCCGCGCGAACCGGTAAAATTTTGCACGTCTTCGGCTGATTGGGGGTAAACATAATCGGCACCCGAACGGAGTGAAATGATGGTATCCCCCGCCTTTAAGCCGGCCTTTTCGGCCGGCGAATTAGGTGAGATTTGGACGACAGTCAACTTTGCATCACGAATTTCATAACCCGCCGGGGCCGACCCCGCGTTCATGGGCAAACCGGTAGTGGCGAGCGCAATTGTAATGAGGAGCCAAGCTAAAATTAAATTGAAAATTATACCCGCGACTAAAATTGAAGCCTGCCGCCACTTGGATTTCGCGGTTAAACAAGAAGGATCATCCGTCGCCACGGTGGTAGCATCTTCACCATAAATTTTCACGAACCCACCGAAAGGAATAATGTTTAAAGAATAAAGTGTGCCACCCCGTTTAAACCCGAAGAGGCGCGGGGGGAAGCCGAGGCCAAATTCATCCACGCGCACGCCGGCGCGCTTGGCGACGAGGAAATGCCCTAATTCGTGAGAAAAAATTAAAACTCCAAGAACAATGAGGAAAATAATAATGGTCATAACTAATTAAAAATTTCTTTTTCTTTTTTCTCCACTAATAAATTAAGATCTTTATTACCGAGATCAACAATTTTTTGGAGCTCATCTTTAAATCGAAATTTGTCGTCTTCAGAAATCTTCTTTTCACGTTCGTTTTTTTGAATCTCACTCCAAATTTTATCACGCGCGACACGAAGCGCGCTCCGCGCTTCTTCTAATTTTCCTTTCACCACTTTCACCAGTTTTTCTCTCCCCTCAGCGGTTAATTGGGGAAAAATAATTCGAAAACCCGTCTCATCCGCCGTCACGGAAACACCGAGATTGGCTGTGGCCAGGGCCGATTCAATATCCTTTATCTGACTTTTATCCCACGGATTAATGCGGAGAGAGCGAGCATCTTCAATTACAATGGCCGCTAAGTTTTTAAGCGGCATATGGCTGGCATAAATATTGACCGTTACTCCGTCAAGTAAGGCCGGCGTGGCGCGACCGGTGCGCACACTCGCCAACTCCTGTCGCAAATTCTCGGACACCTCCTTCGCCTGTTCCTTAATTGGTGCAAAATTGTAATTCATAATTTTGATTATAGCACGAGTGCTAGATGTTCAAAAATTAATTTGATGGAGCTGGAGGGGTCAGCGATGTAATCACGGGCCTGATTGATAGTGGCCGATTCGTCGGCCGTAGCGCGAGTCGGTGAGTTTATTAAATGTTTATGGCAAACAAGCGCGAGCGCATCAGCCAATTCGCGCGCATGAGCCCGATTGATTGCTTGAGTCAACAATTCTGCCACTTGTTTTAACCGTTCATTCGGCGCGGCGCCGATAAAGTTTTGCGCCCAAGTTAAATGAGTGGATGATAATGGCGATAAATAACGCACTTCGCAACGCGAACGAACGGTTGGGAGCAAATCACTTTCTTCTCGGCAAACAATGAAGAAGTGAGTTTGCGGGGCTGGTTCCTCAAGCACTTTCAAGAGCGCGTGTTGCGCGGGTAAGGTAAAGGAATCGGCGCTAATGATAAAAAATTGTGGCCGACCGTCCCAAGATTTTAGACTTTGTTCTGCGCTGAGGCGACGACTGTCGGCGATATCCCAAACTTCTTGATTTTGTCGATCAATGCGGGCCGGTTCGTGCTCGTCAATAATCTTTCCTATCTCTGCCATTGCCCCTTCCCACCCACCAATAAATAAATAAGCGTGATGAGTCAAAACCATAAGATTAATGTTTGGCGAGGATTGAACGTTTGTAAACGCCGAGATGATCAAGCGCCACACCGGTCCCCTTCACCACACAATAGAGCGCATCTTCGGCGACGGTTGCCTTGACGCCGGTTAAACGATAAATTAATTCTGGTAAATTTCGCAACAAAGAAGAACCACCGGTCATAATAATGCCATTATCAATAATATCAGCCGCGAGTTCGGGTGGCGTTTCTTGGAACACACTCTTTATCGCCGTAATGATTTCTTTTAATTCCCAATCGATGGCCCGGACAATTTCATTAGTTTTGATTTCGGCAAAACGGGGCAGGCCCGTCATCAAGTCGCGACCTTTGATCGTGTAAATCATCTCATCTTCAACCGGCACGGCCGAACCGATAGCGATTTTAACTTCTTCCGCCGTTTTGTCGCCGATTGCTAAATTGAAAGTTTTTTTAACGTGATCGGTGATGGCTTGATCAATCCGATTACCGGCGCATTTAACGGAAGTAGAGGCAACGATGCCACCGAGAGAAATCACTGCCACGTCGGTTGTGCCACCGCCAATATCCATAATCATATGCCCGCGCGCTTCATGGATCGGCACGCCCGCTCCGATCGCGGCGAGAATTGGTTCTTTCACCACGTAAGCATTTTTCGCTCCAGCTTTAATCGCCGCTTCAATCACGGCGCGTCGTTCGGTGGAAGTAACGCCCGCCGGTACCGAGATCATCACATCAGGTTTCCAAAAGTTGAAACGGCCAAGAGCCTTGCTGATGTAGTAGCGAAGCATAATTTCCGTCACGCGATAATCGGCGATCACTCCGTCTTTCATTGGCCGATACGCGATAATTCCGCCTGGTGTTTTGCCGATCATCTTTTTTGCTTCCGCTCCCACAGCGAGCACTTTGCGATCGCTTTTCGCAATCGCGACGACCGACGGCTCGTTCAATACAATCCCCTTCCCGGGTAAGAAAACCAGCGAATTAGCCGTGCCTAAATCAATCCCCAAACGTTTGACGAAGAATGCCATAACAATAATTTAACGCTAACACCGTTTGATGTTCAATCCAAGGATTTGGAGACGTTCATCAATTCGCTCATAACCACGATCAATGTAGTGGATATTATGAACAATCGTTTCGCCTTTGGCGATAATTCCGGCTAAAACATAAGCCAGGCCCGCCCGAAGATCTGGACTCTCCACTTCTTTCCCCTTGAGCGGAGTGGGGCCATAAATTGTCGCTTCATGCGGATTCAAAATTGTGGTTTGCGCGCCCATGCGATTTAGAGTCTCGAGATATAATAATCGACCGCTGAAAATAGTTTCAAAGATGGCATTTGAGCCGTTCGCTTGGGTGAGGAGAACCGCGAGAGGCGCCTGTAAATCCGTGGGGAAACCCGGATATTCGTGGGTGGTTAAATTAAAATTTTTAAATGGTTCGTCACTGAAGTTTTCAATCATGACTGAATGCCCATCAACTTTAATCGTGACACCGGCTAATTTTAAGTGGTAAATAAGTGATTCAAGATGAGCTGGTTCGCAGTCAGTAATAGTAATTTTTTTCCCCGCAAGCGCGGCGAGGATAAGAAAACTGCCGGCCTCAATTCGATCCGGTAAAATTGAGTAAATCTGATTTTTACCAATTAATAAATCACCGCCTTCAATTGTGGTGGTTGGTGTCCCCAGACCACTAATTTTCGCGCCGGCGGAAATTAAGAATCGGCCAAGACTCTCAATTTCTGGTTCGAGAGCGCAGTTTTTTAAAATCGTAGTGCCACGCGCCAGAATTGCTGCGAAAATAAAAGTTTCTGTGGCGGTGACGCTCACATTGCGAAAAAATATTTCGGCTCCCTGCAAGCCGCGCGGCGCGGCAATGGTGTAGCCCGCTTCATTTTCTGTGACAGTTGCCCCCATAGTTTTAAAACCGCTCAAGAATAAATCAATGGGTCGTTCGCCAATGACGCAACCGCCCGGATGAGGGAAAGTAATGGCGTGATAACGAGCGAGGATCGGGCCGGTAAAAAGAATTGCCGCGCGGATTTTCTTGGCTAACTCCATGTCAAGGTTAGACCTTGACAGACGGGGGGGAGGGTTAATTGAAACTTCTCGTTTTTGGCGTGTTACTTGGCCACCGAGATGTTCCGCTAGAATAAGCATTCTATTCACATCATCAATTTGAGGCAAATTAGAAAGAGTTAAGAAATCACGAAAAAGGAAAGCCGCGGCAATCGCTTGCACGGCGTCATTTTTCGAACCGTTCGTTTTAATCGTGCCGGTCAAAGTCCGCTTCCCATCCAGACCCTGAATCACAAACTTCTCTTGCTCCATTCCGTCATTCTACGCTATTTCGAGTCGTTCGTTAAATGACCAAATCTTTAATCAAAATGCCCTTATCCAATTTCAGATTTTCGGATTGGTAAATTTTTTGGTAACTTTCGTCTGGCAGTTTTTCTTCCACCGTAATGTAATATTCGCCGGGTGGCGTGAGGAGGAAAAATCGCCCCATCATATCCGCCACCACCGATTTAACCTGTTGATTGACGCTCGGAATATAAGCGCGGACGACCGCAAATGGAATTGGCAAACCGGTCCCCCGCCGACGCACAGTGGTAATCGGGTGTTTCGCTCGCCAAACATATTTCAGGCTAAACACCGCGGCATAAAAAAACGGGAGTATAAGATTGATAACGCTCGGCCGGAATAATAGTTGATAAAAGGCAACCACGAGACCGAAACCAAACAAAGTATTATAAATCGCCGCTCGCCGCCGCTCGCGGCGAGTATGAAGAATGAAGAAGCCCTGCTGTTGTTTGGCAAATTCGTTCCAGTCGAAAGCGACCGGATCAAGCGGAATGTTCCGATTAATCACTTCACCATCTGCGGTGGCAAATGGTTCGCCAAAATAAAGATGATCGTAGAGCTCATCATTACTTTTACCCTGCAACTTAGTGGAAGGAAAGCGATAATGAGTTTTGTTGGCCGTCAATGTGTAGCTCGCAGCCGGTAAAAAGAAACCGTAACGACCGTCAAGGTCAGTAATCGCCGTGGCCGTATCATCATCACCTCGCTTGGCAATGACGTACGCTGGGTCGAGTGGTCGCTTGGTAACCGAATCATAAACCACGCCCCAGGGCACACGCCGACGCCTGAGGCCAAACATGCGGAGTAAGAGGGTCCAAAAATGAATAATGAAAAAATAAATGTCGGAGAAAGAATTAATTTGCCCCGTTAATGATAACGCTTGCGAGAAGCCGGCGCCGAGACCAACCGCGGTTAAAATTGGTTCCGAAACGCGAGCGACCGTTTGACCAAAAACAATAATCGGCGCCTGGCTCTCACCGTTGGTTACTAATAATTTGCCCGCCAAATGTTTGATCGTTTGATTTTTAAAATTGATGACATAAACATAAATTGGATAAAGACCGTTTTGCTGAAAGATGCCAAGATTCGCAAGGTAGGCGGTTTTATCATCATTGATACGGAGAATAAATGATCTAGAGTCATTAGAATTTGAAGGATTGACGATTGTCAGGCCAATCGTTTTCAAAGTTTCGGGCAAGCGTTCGTAATTGATCAAAACAGATAAATCTTTCCCCGCGATGATTGAAACAATTCCACCGTTACGGAAAAAATGTTGTCGTTCGCCGGGTTGAAAGAAAATTAAATCGCCCCAATCGAAAGTTTGAATGAGCGGATCGGGATCAGTCGCTTCGGGGAAAAAGGTGAATGGATCAATGGGCGGATTATCACTACTGTCAGTATTGTCATTATCATCCGTGGGCGGATTATCACTACCGTCAGTATTGTCATTATCATCAGTGGGCGGCTCATCACCTGGAGGTTCGTCGCAGGGTGGATTATCACAAGTTGGCGGTTCAATCGGTGGCTCTTCGTCTTTTTTCGGAATGGAAACCGAAGTTACCACACCGGAAGAATAATTATTATTCACGGCTCGAACAAACGCCACGTAAAAATAAGTTTGCTCGGGGGCGACCATCGCGTCGGTGACCGATTCGCCCGCGCCGTCATAGATTAAAAGACCATCGTTCGGGTCGCTTGGAATAGAACCCGTTTGTCGCACTACCCGAACCGACGTAAATTCCGCGAAACTTGGATTAGACCAAGTGAGATTAACTCGCGTTTGCGCCGACGAATAATTGGCGGAGAAATTCGTTACGTTAGGAATCGTCATCGGATACTCGCAAGAGCCGTTATCGATCGTCGCTTGTGAATTATAGTTAGTGGCCGCCGGATCCGTGCAACCAGGCACCGGTTCGTCGTCGGGCGGCCCGCCACCACCGCCGGCCGGCGTCGTCACGGGGAGAGTCACCCCGATGCTGTCGGTTGCCGCACGCGTGTTTGCGGATGACAAAATTAGAATAAGCGCAACCAAAATCCAGCCATAATTTTTTAGTAATTTAAACATTAAGAAGCGAGCGCCGTGGCGGTAATTGAAGCGCTGTAATCGCCGGTTACAACGGTGGCGGCTGTCCCAATTTCCGCTTGAAACTTAACCGTGGTGACGGTGCCACTCGGCGTGTTCGCGGTCGTGCGGCTAGCGACGGTGCGATTCGTGGTAGATAAACCATCCCAGCAATTACTTGAGCTTGTCACGATGCCTGCGCCACAAACAACATTGTTGTTCAAATAACGAGTGACCGTGTCTGTGCCGGTAATGCTAAAACCAAACTCGGCGACACTGTCGCTCGCGATTGACCAAGTGTAATCCGGCGCCGCGCCACTCGGAGTGTAATCAGCGAAACTGTTTGCCCCGCTTTTTAAGGCGGGGTTCGTCACACTTTTGATCGCTAGGGTGTAACCACCGACGTTATCAGTCGTGACGGTCCAGCTCACCGAACCGGACGATTGACCGCCGGCTGATTCGTTGATCTCGGTCAAAGTTAAATCTGAAGGAGCGGAAATTGAAATGGAAGAGGCTAGCATTTGTTGGTAGCCGGCCTTAATTTTATAAGTAACGCTCGAACTTTCACCGGTGCCAACTTCACCAAGCGTATCGTCGGTGCGATAATTGGTGGAAGCCGCCGGCAAACCGCTGAAGTTAAGACTGTCAGTTTGAATCTGGTAATTGGTGCTCGAGGCGACGGCCGCGAGGGCGATGGCAAACAAAAATTTCATTTTTTCAGTTTCTTTATTATAAACCAAACGACGGTCGCAAAAATAATTAAGCCCGCGATTAAACTAGCCCCAATCGACCAAGACCAGACGAAAAATGAGATCGTTCGTTCGTCCACCGTATCAGCGTAACCACGATTTAGCGCGAGGCGCGCTTCATACCAACCGAAAGGTAAACCACGCGCGAGAGTGATTTCCCGCGTGCGACTACTCTCGGGCAACACGAACCACGGATCAATAGTTTCAACCTGGGGCTGTTCTGTGGCGGTCAAACGATTGCGTAAAGTAATTGTGCCGTAAGGATTTAAATAAACATTACCGGCATTGGTGTAATTGAGATAAAAAGTGAGTGGCGCGTTTGCTCGGAACCAGCGACCGTCGAGCAACCCAAATTGATTGAGAGCGCCCGAGGTCGTGGCGCGAGCTTCCGCGAGTCGCACGAAAACAAGCGCGCCCAAACGTGAAGTGGTAATCACCCCGGTCGACGGCATCTCCTCAACCGGAGTAAAAGAGAAAATAATCACTCCGTGGAAGCTACCAACGGGCGCCGTGGCAGGTAAGGCGGTAATGACGGGGACAGACACGGTCGTGTGCGCTGGCACTTCAAACACAACCGGCGAGACCGAGAGGTAAGGAATTAAAGAGTAAGCGCCGGCCGCCGGCGCGAAGTCTTCAAAGGTAACCGTCACTCGCATCGGCACCGCTTCTTGGTTGGTTAGGACTAACTGTCGTTCACTCTTTTCCCCGAGTTTCATCATCATTTCAATTTTCGCGGGACTAAGCATCAAATCGGCCCGAACTAATGCCGGCCACCAGAAATTAACTGCGACTAAAATTAAAAACGGAAAAAACCAGCGGATAATAATTATTCTCATGGCGTATTTCGATTGATTGGAGTAATGACGAAAAGGTAATTATCGCCTCGACCAGTTTTGAAAACGGGGGTGATCATACCCGCCTGACGACTCGGTTCAAATTTAACCTCAACCTGATCTGAAAAAGCATTTTCTAAACGCGAAAGAGTGGCCGCATCCGTACTTGCATTGCCCGAAGCAGGTAAAGTGACGAGGCCGGAAGTAGGCAATGTGCTCATAGGGCCTGAAAGTAATTGACTTCGATTGCCAAGTTCTTTCGCTAATTCCGCTTTAATTTCCGCTCGTAGCTCGGCGAGTAAAGCCGGGTCAATCCCCGACGCCGGGACGTCGGGAGTTCCATTGATTGGCGGTGTGAGTTCATTGTTTGTCGTCGGCGGAGGGGAGCGGTTAAGAAATTGTCGCCAAGCGCTCACCACTTTCTCCCGACCGTAATCGAAGTTTGAAATGAGGGTTTGCCAAAAATGTTCCAAAGTGAACCACAATTGAATTAGCTCTTTCGCCACGTCGGAAAAAATGTTGAGAGTGTTGTTTTGTAATTGAGGTAAAGTGGTGAGCGCAGTTAGAGTTTGCTTCGCGCCCAGGGCGAGTGGTTGCCAGCCGCGCGCTTGCCAAAAAAATTGACCCACAAAAATAATCGTAATCAACAACAAAAGTTGATACGCTTTCTGAAATAAAAAGGATTGAGTCGCTTGATGTTTCTCTTGTTCTCCGCCGAGCGCTAATAATTTCGGGATTTCCGATTCTCGGGCATACCACTCGCCTCTAAATTCACGGAGAGTAAGATCGCCACCATGTCCCGCCTCGACCAATGGTTCGAGTTTCACTTTTTTCTTTTGCGCAATCGACTTGAGTGACAAATAACGCTCCTCTGCCATTCTCTCATTATATGTGATATTTTAATTTAATGAAAATCGTAACGGTTATCCCCATGGCGCGGGGAATATTTAAGGAAGAATTAACCTACTTTACCAATCAACCGGTGGCGCCCGGAGCGATTGTTTCGGTTACAATAAATCGACGGGTGGTGGACGCGCTCACGATTGCGGTTAAATCAGTGGCCGAAATTAAAGCCATGGTTCGTGGGGCTGATTTCCCGCTGAAAAAGATTCTTCGCGTCAAACACCCAAATTTCTTCTCGCCCGCTTTCCTCACGGCCGCGCGGCGCGCGGCAGATTATTTCGTTAGTCCTCTGGGTTTAATTTTGAAGAGTTTAGTGCCGACGGCTATTTTAGCCGCGCCTAATCTTTCGCGACCCACGGTTGCCAACTTGCGTTCCGCTGATGCCGAAAAATATGCGCTCCAAGAATCCGACGAAGAGCGATTGGTTTATTATAAAGGTTTAGTCCGTGAGGAGTTTGCCAAGGGGAATTCAGTTTTCTTAATGGTGCCGACTTTAGCTAAACTCAAACGAGTTTTAATTTCGATTGAACGAGGAATTGGTGATTATACTTTCATTTTTCATCACGCGTTAGGCTCAAAAAAACTTTTAGAATCTTGGGAAAAGGCCCTCGCGCTCAAACACCCGATTCTCGCGATCGGCACGTCCCTCTTCCTCTCCTTACCTCGATCGGATATCGGCACCTTGATCATTGATGAAGAAAGTTCTACCGCTTATAAAACTTTTGCTCGGCCATTTCTAGATTATCGAGTGTTCGCTGAAATGTTGGCAGAAGAAAATGGCTGGCGATTCATTTTAGCGGATTTCGTTTTGCGTACCGAAAATATTTATCGTTTGGAACGAGGCGAACTTAATCCTAAAATCCCAATCAAACATCACGCTATTTCGAGCGCAGAGCAAAAAATTGTCCAAGTGACAAGCACTCCGGGCCACTTTCGCATTTTGAGCGAAGAATTAATTGAGGCGCTCGACACGGCGAGCCAAAACAATGAAAGGTTTTTCATTTTTGTGCATCGACGAGGTCTCACGCCACTCGTCGTTTGTCAAGATTGCGGAGCGGCGGTGACTTGCCTCAATTGCTCCGCGCCGATCACTTGGCACGAAGAAAGTTTATTCGTGTGCCATCATTGTGGCGCGCGGCGCGACGCCGCGGAGAAATGCGCCGTCTGCGGCGGGTGGCGTTTGATTGGCCTCGGCATCGGCATTGATTTAGTGGCGCAAGAATTGACGGCGCGACTGAAGACTCTCAAAATTTTTAAACTTGATAGCGATGAAACCAAAACGGCCGGACAAGCGGCGGCCGTAGTAAAAAAATTTCTCGCGACACCCGGTAGTGTTTTGATTGGAACGGAAATGGCCCTCGCCTACTTTCAAGAGAAAATTGAAAATACGGCGATTGCGGCGATTGACTCCCTTTTCGCTTTACCGGATTATCGCGTGAATGAAAAAATTTTCAATCTCCTCATCCGTCTCCGCGATCTCGCCGGCAGACGATTCTTAATTCAGGTTCGGAATGTTCACTCCGAACTCTTTGAACTCGCGAGCCGCGGTTCATTACTTGAATTCTACCGCCAGGAATTGGCCGAGCGGCGCGAATATAATTATCCCCCTTTTCGAATTTTTATTAAAATCACTCTCGCTGGAGAAAAAAATGAAGTTTTGTTAGGGATTAAAGATTTAGAAAAAAAATTAACTGGTCATGAATTTGATGTGTTTGAACCGAAAGGGAATAGTCGTCAAAAATCAGAAACAGCTTTGAATTTACTTTTGCGTCTGCCGACTAACCTTTGGCCAGAAGTTCGACTCCTCGGAATTTTGAAATCTTTGCCCCCAAATTATATGATTAATGTTGACCCAGAAAATCTTTTAAATTAAATATTATGTCCTCATCTATCAGACAAAGAAATGATTCTGCGTTACGACAAATGGCTGAAGCCATAACGGAAACTTTGCCGAATGCTGGCGTGAGTCAAATAATTAAATCTATGATTGCCGCGCTAGAAGTTGAACCAGATGGCGTAGCCCTCGCCGCGCCCCAGATTGGGATTGCCAAACGAATTTTTATTGTCAGCCCAAAAGTTTTCGCCGAGCAGGAAGGTAAAGGAGAAATTCTTATTTTCATTAATCCGCGAATCATGAAGAAATCGCGCCAACAAGTTGAATTAATTGAGGGGTGCTTGAGCGTTCGTGGTATTTACGGCCACATTAAACGTTACGCTAAAGTGACGGTTGAAGCGCAGGATGAAAATGGGGCTCGCTTCACTCGCCACACCACGGGACTTCTCGCACAAGTGATGCAACACGAAATTGATCACTTGAATGCTATTCTTTTCACCGACAAGGCTTATGATTTTACCTAAACTAAATAATTTCGTTTTCTTCGGCACGGATGAATTCGCGGTGATCGTGCTTGAAAATTTACTTGAGAAAGGTTTGCCACCAAATTTAATTATCACCACGCCGGACGCGCCTCGGGGGCGCGGGCGAATCCTCACTCCCCCACGAGTCAAACTCTGGGCGATCAAAAATGGAGTTGAATATGAACAACCGGAAAAATTATTGGAAAGCTATAATCTAAAAGCTAAAAGCCATTCCCTATTTCTCGTCGCTTCTTACGGCAAAATTATTCCGCCAGAAATTTTAGCTTTACCGACACACGGTGTTTTGAACATTCACCCATCGCTCTTGCCCAAGTATCGCGGCCCAACACCGATCCAAAGTGCCATCCTTGCGGGTGAAGAAGAAACTGGAGTAACGATTATGTTGATGGATGAGCAAATTGACCATGGTCCACTTCTAAAAGCTTCTAACTGTCCACTTTTAGGTTTTAGCTTCTGGGAGATTCGAGAGAGATTAGCTAAATTAGGGGTGGAACTTTTTGTAAAAATTTTACCGGATTATTTAACGGGAAAAATTAAACCTGAAGCCCAAGATCATACCCAAGCCACTCTCACCAAAAAAATTAAAAAAGAAGATGGGTTAATTAATTTAACTGACGATCCGGCCCTCAACTACCGCAAGTTTTTAGCCTTGACACCCTCACCCGGCATTTATTTTTTCACTGACCGGCGGGGCCAAAAAATCCGCGTTCTCATCACCGTCGCCCATCTCGACGCTAATCAAAAATTTGTGATTAATAAAGTAAAACCCGAAGGGAGAAAAGAGATGAGCTGGCAAGACTTTGAACGCGGCCAGAGAAACTAGAATTTTTATTTCCCCCTCCGTAACCAATTTTTAATTACTCGCGCGCCGCGACGAATGACGGTTTCTTTTTTCTTTCGCCAAATTTTAACTTCTTGCATTAATTTGTCTTTCACCTCATCAATCGCAACGTAGAGGTCGTTTGACTCCGCTTCCGTCCGAAAATGTTGCCCCGACCAATTCAGGTTTACCTCCGCGCGGAAAATGTCGCCGTGTTTGTGATGTTTCGTCGTGCGCCCAAGTTCCACGGTTGCAAGACCCGCATCTTGATTCGGTCCAGTAAGTAAAATTTTATCAAGCATCACCAGCTTGTTCGTCGCGTAAGCGCGCAAAGTTTCGTTCAATTCAATGTTTGTCGCTTTGAAATTGATGATCATAAAATTATTTTGTTCGTTTATAATTGCCGATTAATTCGGTTTGGTCTAAAATGTGCCCCTGCATCGCTTGCATCACTGCCGCGGCCTTAAGCATCCGCGGTGTTTCGGAGCCACCAATAAGGAGTGCTTTTTTGTTGTAAATTGCGTCGAGATCAACATTAAAGTCAAGTAAAGTATCAAGTGCGAAAAGTTTAAAAATGTAACGATGAGCGCCGGATGGTGGGCACGGGCCATCATATTTATAATACTCCGCGCCGTCGCCGGCCGGTTCCATGCCCTCGGTGATTTCCGTGGTTAGCGGCGGAATGTTCCATCTGACCCAATGCACCCAAGTCCGGCCCGGAGCATCCGGATCGTCCATAATTAAAACGAGAGATTTCGCTTCCGGCGGGACGCCGGCGATAGACAAAGCAGGATTGAGATTCTCTCCGTCGCAGGTAAATCTAGATAATAAATTGGTGTTATTTTCAAAAGACGAACTTATCAAACGCAAAGTTTTCGCCATGGTTGGTGGATTAGGGGTTAGAGTTGATAATGAGAGATACAGAAAGCCAGCGGCGGTAAGAAAAACGATAATCAATAAAATAATAGGCAACCGCATATTTTCTTTCCTTTAATGGTACCACAAATGTGAAGGATTTGGTATAATGGTAATTATGAAAATTGGAATCAAAAATTATTTTAGATTTTGCGTTTTTATTTTTGCGCTGGTGGCAATTTTCCATGCTCTCCGTCTTATCTATGGTTGGACGGTGACAGTCGGCTTTGTTGAAATCCCCGTCTCGGTCAGCTGGCTTGCCGTTTTCATTGCCACTGTCCTTGCAATCGCTGGCGCAGGTTTTATTCGAAAGTCGTAATTAAGTTGCGTCAAGGTTAAACCTTGACGAGTGTTTGAACACCATAAAAAGTGATTGAGGTCATCGGAAAGCCGTCACCACCCCT
>Ga0210057_1004243_pt1 | contig 19252 bp, 10 predicted proteins | sample CryGeyCG2114_010_2_FD_183968 | JGI IMG/M metagenome (GOLD analysis project Ga0210057, IMG submission 183968) | Groundwater microbial communities from aquifer - Crystal Geyser CG10_big_fil_rev_8/21/14_0.10 (SPAdes) (version 2) | ecosystem: Environmental > Aquatic > Deep subsurface > Groundwater ...
ATTACCGCCATTATTGTTGGTGGTGGCGTCTATTTATGGCAATCATTTAAAACAACAGCACCCGATGACACAACAAACCAACAACCACCATCAATTACCTCCAATATCAAAGAGTATACATCTGAGACATACTCTTTTAAGTATCCAGGGGATGACTATTCCATTGTTCCACCAACAACACCATTTCCTGTTTTGACGATAGAAAAAGCACGAAACAAACGGGCTGAAATTTTTCAGTTGAGCACCTTTCACGATCGATCATGGGGCTTTGATGGCACAGAAACACAAGAAAACATCGATGGCTATGTACCAAAGGAAACGTTGACTGTGAAGTCCGGTGATACTCAATATGATGTTTGGCTTTACTATGGTGAGAACGATACTCAAACAAAAGCTGAATTACACAATCTTTTTGACTCGATTGTTATTAAGTAATATGTTGTTTCATAGCAACACAAGACAACTCTGGTGATGATAGAACAACAAATATCAGAGAACATATAACAATATATACGCATCTACAAAAAAACTCCCCTCATGGGGAGTTTTTTATATGGGTTACTACTAACTTTTCTTATAGAGAAAATTCTTCACCTTCACCGAAGTCAAATCCTGTTCCAACAGGGATAAGTCGTCCAATGATAACGTTTTCTTTGAGTCCTTCGAGGTAATCTACCTTTCCAGTAATTGCGGCATTAATGAGCACACGCGCTGTTTCTTGGAAAGACGCAGCAGAAAGTAAACTTTGTGTAGACAAAGAAGTCTTACTGATTCCAAGGAATATTTCTCTTCCAATGGCTTCTTTTTCTCCGGCAGCAGTTGCCGCCATGTTTGCTTTCATGAGTTGTGAACGTTCTACCGTTTCTCCAGGAAGGAGATCTGTTTGCCCTGGATCTTCAATGTAGTCACGACTAAACATTTGCTTCACGATAATTTCTACGTGTTTATCGTTGAGACGTTGTCCTTGACTAGCGTAGATTGCTTGGATTTCTTTTAGAATGTAGCGTTGAACAGCATCTCTTCCTTTGAGCTCAAAGAGTTCTCGTAGGTTGATACTTCCTTCGGTAAGGGCTTGTCCTTTTTCTACGGTGTCTCCCTCTGCAACATACAAGTTAAATCCAATTGGTACAATGTATTCTTTTGTATGTTTTCCTTGGTAGCTGAGGATAAGTTTTCGTCTATCTTTTTTGATTACTCCACCGTATGGCGCTTTGATTTCTTCTCCTGATTTTCCTTTTACCACGATCACTTGTCCTTTTTTTACTTCTTCACCTTCTTCTACTTTTACGTCGTCTGATTTTAATGTTTTTATTTCCATTTCATCGACGCCTTCAAAATGAACTTTGACAATTTTTTGTCCTCTTCGTCCTTCGAAGATTTTTCTTCCCGTTGGACTAGTGATGATTTTTCCATCAGCATCTTCTATTTCAATCTTTCCTTCTACTTCTGTAAGAATAGCTTTTCGTTTTGGATTTCTGGCTTCAAACAGTTCTTCTACTCGTGGAAGCCCTTGTGTGATGTCTCCACCACCAGCAACTCCTCCAAGATGGAAGGTTCTCATGGTAAGCTGTGTTCCTGGTTCACCAATTGATTGTGCGGCAATGATTCCAGCAGCGACACCTCTTTTCACGACATCATTATGACACAAATCATATCCGTAACATTTCACACAAATACCTTTTGGTAATTTACATTGAAGAACACTGCGTACATGAATTTCTCTGATTCCTTTTGCGTTTTCAATACTTCGTCGTGTTGGTTCGTCAACAACTTCGCCTTTTTTGAGGAGTACATTTCCTTCACCATCGATGATGTCGGCAAGTACGAATCGTCCCCATACTCGTTCAGCAAGTGTTTGCCCTACTTCTTTTGAATTTTCGTGGGTGAATACTTCTCCATCTTTATCTCCACAATCTTCTTCTGTTACTACCACATCTTGCGCAACGTCAACGAGACGACGAGTAAGGTATCCTGCGTTTGCTGTACGAAGCGCGGTATCTGAAAGTCCTTTTCGCGTTCCGTGACTTGATATAAAGAATTCTAGTACGCCGAATCCTTCTTTAAAGTTTCCTTTTACTGGAAGTTCGATGATGTCTCCACTTGGTGACGCAACGAGTCCTTTCATACCAATAACTTGTCCGAGCTGTGCGTAACTTCCACGAGCTCCAGAGTCGATCATGGCAAATACTGATCCATCTTTATCAAGTACATTTTTCATGTGTGCAAGAACGGTTTCTTTTGCTTCCATCCATATTTCCAATACTTTGGTATGTCTTTCAGAGTTGGTGAGGAATCCTTGTTGGAATTGTTCTTCTACTATTTGCACTTGCTTGTCTGCTTCTTCAACAATTTCTTTCTTTTGTTCAATATGTCCAAAGTCGTCAATACCAAGAGAATATCCTGATTTAGTAACATATTTGAATCCAAGATTTTTCATACGGTCGAGCGCAGCAGCAGCACTTTCTGTTCCAAGAATTTCCATCATTTTTTGGATGATGTTCCCCAAATCTTTTTTGGTGATTGTTTGGTTATAGTATGGAAGTTCGTTTGGCAAAATTTCATTGAAGAATACTCGTCCGATTGATGTTTCAACTAATGACCCCTGTCCTTCTTCAAATTTTGAAAGGTCACTAAATCGAACTTTGATCCGTTCTTTCAATCCAATACGTCGAAGCTTATACGCCATTTTTGCTTCAGTGACATTTGAGAAAAATTTCTTTATTTCTTCTTTATCATCTTCTGTATACTTGGTCATGTAGTATGCCCCAAGTGCAATGTCTTGTTGTGGTGTTTTTACTGGTCGCCCGGTTGCTGGTTTAAGCAAATTTCGTTCTGCACCAATAAGATGTTCTGCTTCCCATTTTGCTTGCTCGGTAAGTGGTACGTGTACTGCCATTTGGTCTCCATCAAAGTCAGCATTAAATCCTGAACATGATAATGGATGAAGCTGAATTGCTTTTCCTTCAATAAGTTTTGGTTTGAATGCTTGGATACCAAGTCTGTGTAGTGTTGGGGCACGATTCAACATGACGCGAGTATTTCTGGTTACTTCTTCAAGAATGTCCCATACTTCTGGCGCGTTTGATTCAATGAATCTTCCTGCAGAACGTACGTTGTGCGCAAGTCCACGTTTGATAATTTGAGACATAACAAACGGCTTAAAGAGTTCGAGCGCCATTTTCTTTGGAAGTCCACATTCGTTGATGGCAAGTTTTGGTCCCACAACGATTACAGAACGACCAGAGTAGTCCACCCGTTTTCCGAGCAAGTTTTGTCGGAATCGTCCTTGCTTTCCTTTGAGGATGTCTGCGAGTGATCGTAATTGTCGTTTCTTTCCAGATGCGGCAACGGTTTTTGATGAACGCGCGTTGTTGTCGATAAGAGCATCTACGGCTTCTTGCAGCATGCGTTTTTCATTTCGACAAATAACCTCTGGAGCAGAAAGGTCAATCAATCTTCGAAGACGATTATTTCTATTGATTACTCGTCGGTAGAGATCATTTAAATCTGATGTGGCAAACCGTCCACCATCAAGTGCAACCATTGGTCGCAAATCTGGTGGAATAATTGGCACCATGGAAAGAATCATCCACTCTGGTTTGATGTCATTTTTTATCAAACTAGTAAGCAGTTTTACGCGACGAACAATTCGGTCTCGTTTTGCTCCTTTTGATTTTTCAATAACCGATTCAAGATTGGTTACTGTTTCTTCAAGATTGAGCTTTTTGAGTAATGTTTTAATTGCTTCCGCACCAATTGATGCCGTAAACAAATGACCGTATCGCAAAGATAATTCTTGGTACCGATTTTCAGAAATAACAGACATCATAGAGATGTCTTTTAACTCTCCTTCGGCTGCAGAAAAATCTTCTTCTAATGCTTCCATTTTTTCATCGTATTCTTTTTGGACTGCTTCTAGTACATCCTGATCTTGCTTTTTATCTTGAGCGTTTTGCGTTTGTTGTTTGAATTGATTTTCAATTTGTTTTTTCTTTTGTTTGTATTCTTGTTTCAATTCGTTATGCGTTGTCGTTTTTTCTTCTTCATCTACATGGATGATAACGAATGACGCAAAGTACACCACTTTTTCAATAGATTGCAGTGACATGTCGAGGATCAATCCAATTTTTGAAGGAATTGATCGGAGGAACCAAATATGGGTAACGGGAGCAGCCAGCTCGATGTGTCCCATGCGTTCACGACGAATGAGTGCTCGAGTAACCTCTGTTCCACATTTATCGCAGACGATTCCTTTGTAACGAATTTTTTTATATTTTCCACACGCACATTCCCAATCTTTTACTGGACCAAAAATTTCTTGAGCAAAGAGCCCTGCTTTTTCTGGTTTTTGCGTACGGTAGTTAATAGTTTCTGGCCGTGTTACTTCTCCGTGTGACCATTTTTTGATGATTTCTGGTGACGCGACTTTTAGTCGTAAGGCATCGAAGTCCATGCTATGTAATGTATCTCGTGACATATATATATAGTGTTAAGCAAATAATTTTTAACCAATTTAGTGAATAAAAATTATTGATTGTCTTCTGATGAGTAGTCGCCTGATTCTTGGTCTCGTTTTTCTTTTCGAAGGGCTCGTACTTCATCAACTGATACATACTCCCCATCGACTTTCTTAAGAAGTTCTACGTCTAGTGCAAGTCCTTTCATTTCTCTTGTTAAGACGTTAAATGATTCTGGAATGTTGATACGTGTGATTGGTTCTCCTTTAATAATCGCTTCGTATGCTTTTGATCGTCCAGGAACATCATCTGATTTGATGGTGAGCATTTCTTGCAAACAGTGAGCAGCACCATACGCTTGCAAGGCCCATACTTCCATTTCTCCAAATCGTTGTCCACCAAATTGTGCTTTTCCACCGAGTGGCTGTTGTGTAATAAGGCTGTATGGCCCAATTGACCGTTGGTGAAGTTTATCTTCAATCATGTGGTTCAACTTCAACATGTAGTTGTATCCCACGGTTGTTTTATTATCGAATGGTTCTCCCGTTCTTCCATCGTATAACTGAAGCTGTGCGTCTGTAGTAAATCCGGCTTTTGCTAATTCTTTTTTAATTTGTTCTTCAGCAATACCATCCAATACTGGTGTAGCAACTCGATATCCCAAAGCGTTTGCAGCAAGCCCAAGATGGGTTTCAAGCAGTTGTCCAAGGTTCATACGAGAGACTACTCCAAGTGGAGAAAGAATGATGTCTACTGGTGTTCCATCGTCAAGGAATGGCATATCTTCTACAGGAACCACTCGAGAGATAACTCCTTTGTTTCCATGTCTTCCTGCCATTTTGTCTCCGACTTGAATTTTTCGAAGATCTGCAACAGTTACTTGTACTTTTTGCATGACTCCTGGTTCTAGTTTGTCTCCTTCTTCTGCTGAGAATACTTTTACATCCGTTACTTTTCCATGTTCACCGTGTTCAAGATAGAGAGAAGAATCACGAACGTCTCGTGCTTTTTCTCCGAAGATCGCACGAAGAAGACGTTCTTCTGGTGAGAGTTCTGTTTCTCCTTTTGGAGTAATTTTTCCAACCAAGATATCTCCTGATTGAACTTCCGCACCAACACGAATGACTCCTTCTGAGTCAAGATTTCCAAGTTTTTCTTCGCTTACATTTGGGATATCTGACGTTACTACTTCTGGCCCAAGTTTTGTTTCACGAACATCGATGGCATAATCTTCAATGTGAACTGACGTATATTTATCTGACTGAACAAGTCGTTCTGAAATGATGATTGCATCTTCGTAGTTGTATCCATCCCACACCATGTAGGCAACAAGTACGTTTTGTCCGAGTGCGAGTTCACTATTTTTAATTGATGGTCCGTCTGAAAGTGCTTCACCTTTTTTCACTTTTTGTCCAAGTGTTACCAATGGTCTTTGGTTAATTGAGCTTGACGCATTTGATCGAACAAACTTATTTAATCGATATGTTTTTGTTTCACCTTTTTTGTTGGTAATCTCAATTCGTTTTCCGTCTACACCTGTTACTGTTCCGTCCATTTCTGAAAGGATCACGTGTCCACTATTTCGTGCAGCGATTTCTTCCATTCCTGTTCCCACTATTGGTGGGTCTGGCATAATACAAGGAACAGATTGCCGTTGCATGTTTGTTCCCATAAGGGCACGGGTAGCATCGTCATGTTCGAGGAATGGGATAAGACTGGTGGCAACACTCAAAATTTGGTTTGAAGCAATATCAAGGTAGTCCACTTCATAGGAATATGCGTTTCCTGGTTTTCCGTGTACACGCGCAGGAAGACGTTCTACTTGAATGAATCCAGATTCATCAACTGGTGTTGTTGCATTTGCAGTGATGACACGTTCTTCTTGAAATGAATTAATGTATTCAACTTCGTTGGTAACCCGTGGTTTCACTTTTATGGTAGTAATGCTTGTTTCTTTTTCTAATTTTTTTGCAATATCGTCAGTGATTTTTTCTTCTTCTTTTACAATTCCTTTTATCTCTTCACGAGCAATTTCTCCTGTGGTAAATCGCGCTTCATTTGGCACATCATGAATCACTTTTCGGTATGGCGTTTCTAAAAATCCAAAGGTGTTTACTCGTGCGTATGAGGCAAGATGTCCTACGAGTCCAATATTTGGTCCTTCTGGTGTTGCAATTGGACAAATACGACCGTAGTGAGTGGTGTGTACGTCACGAACTTCAAATCCTGCACGATCTCGAGAAAGTCCTCCTGGTCCAAGTGCACTAATTCTTCGTTTGTGTTCAAGCTCTGCCAGTGGGTTAATTTGATCCATGAATTGTGAGAGCTGAGAGCTCATGAAAAATTCACGAATCGCGCTGATTACTGGTCGTGCATTGATGAGTTTATTTGGATTAAGATTTTCGAGTTCGTAAGTACTCATTCTATCTTTGATAATCCGTTCCATTCGTGCAAGTCCTACACGGAATCTATTTTGTACTAATTCCCCAACAGCACGAACACGACGATTTCCCAAGTGATCGATGTCATCTGGTTCATCTTGTGTCACATTGAGTCGTACCACTTCTTTGAGTACAAGCACAATTTTTTCTGGTGAGAGAATTCTGTTTTCTTTTTGATCAAGTTCTTCGTTTTTTAGCCCAAGAGAAAATTTGGTGTTGAATTTATACACACCAACACGTCCAAGATCATACCGATCAAAGTTGGTAAACATGGAATGAATCAAGCTTTTTGCATTGTCTGCCGTAGCAAGATCACCTGGTCTAATTCTTTTATATACTTCGATAAGTCCTTCATCTTCGTTGGTGGCAGCATCTTTTTTGAGTGTTTCTTCAATGTAATCAATGCTTGAGTGCGTATTTACGTCTTCAAAAATTTTGAGAATTTCTTCGTTGGTGGCATATCCAAATGCACGCAAGAGTGATGTTGCGGCAACTTTTCGTTTTCGGTCAACTTTTACCCAAATAACGTTTCGTTTATCTGTTTCAATTTCAATCCAGGCTCCACGATTTGGAATGATTTTTCCACCGTAATAGTTTCTTCCTCGTTCATTATTTACCGTAAAAAACGCACCTGGACTTCGAATAAGTTGTGAGACGACCACCCGCTCAATCCCGTTTACAATAAATGTTCCACGTGGGGTCATAAGTGGAATATCACCAAGGTAAATTTCTTGATATTCCGCTTTTTCTGTTCGTTTATTGAATAGTTTTACTTTTGCCCGAAGTGGCGCTTCGTATGAAATATTTTTTTCTCGACAAACTACTTCATCGAATTTTGGTGAGTCTATAAAATAATCTTCAAAATATACCTCTAAATCACGACCGGTAAAGTCGGTGATTGGGGAGATCTCGTCAAAAAGTTCTTTGATCCCCTGCATAAAAAACCACTCATATGAAGTCTTTTGTACTTCAATGAGATCATTTGCCGGTTGATTTTCCCGCAACGACGTGAAAAACTTTCGCTTTGGGTCAACCTTGTCTTGGTCCTGTCTCTTGTAAATAGGCATATCTCTATATAAGACAATTAATATATTATGTATGTATACATGTATGACATTGATCACTATTCATGACATATATGTAGACACAAAAAACTCGGCAATGGTGTGCCGTTTTTTATTATTATAGGTGGTTGTATGACATCATGGTGCGCATGCTCTTGTACCCGAGAACTGCGCTCGCGATGTTATTGTTTACTCTTGGATAAGTAAACTCCGTATAGACATGTTGCCGAATCAATCGTAGACGAGCTCAGATTTTTGCTTGTTTAGGGCAAAAAATGAATGGAATCAGATTTTTATAACGAGGTGATTATATACAATATATAAGAAAATGTCAAATAGATAGATAACGGTATTGTTTGTCAACCAATTGACATTTTTTTTGCTTTGTATAGCCAATAATCTTCGCTTTTCATTTTTTTCTGTTTTTGCTTATCCACACTTTTTGCCTTTGTTTATAGCTATTTTCATTTTTTTCTGTACAGACTTATTTTTTCATTAAATTATCCATTTTGTTTAATACAAAACCTTTTAGTCGTCGCCATTTGACGTTTTCTCTTTTTCTTTTTATTTTTACTATATATCTTCAGTTATTTTTCCCTGTGAAAAAGCTTATGGTATGCTCCGCTGAGTGAAAGCCGGCGAATGTTGGTTATCCTCCTGGCGAGATCATCGCTTGGTCGAGGATACCCTTCGCCTGAGTATTACTCATGCAACAACATACAGTACATGGAGATTTTTCACAGGTATAAGTACATGACATTTCATAACAGGTTATAAAAATAATCGTACCATTTTTGCGGTTGTTTTTTTATTCTTCACGTTTACTAATTTCCTCTACATGGAATTTATATAGTATTTCTTTTTCTTCTTATATAATCGTGATATAATATAGTGTACTAGTATGTCACGAACATCTTCTCGACGTAAAAAACGTCAGCCTGAATCTCATTTTGATCCAACTATCACCCGCGGTATTTTTGCCGTGATTCTTTTGATTGCGTCGATCCTTATTACGCTATCATTTTTTGGAAAAGCGGGAACCCTTGGAGTCATTATTGACGAATGGATATTAAGCTTTTTGTTTGGTGTTATTCGGTATGTTACTCCACTCCTGCTTCTTATCCTCGCTGGGTTTATTTTGAAACAGGATGATTATGATTATAAACCAACACATGTGTTTGGTGCTATTTTATTTTATCTTTCTTTTTCTAGTCTTATTCATCTTCGTTTTCCGGCTGCTGATATGTGGCGCCAAGCGCTTGAAGGACATGGTGGAGGAGTGTTTGGTATGCCGGCATGGATATTAAAAACGTATGTGGGAACGATTGGCAGTATTGTTATCCTTATTGGATTACTTCTTGTTGCGTCTCTTCTTTTGTTTCATCGATTGATCACCTATATTAATGAATTTTATGATCAATCAATGGCACGTATGAATACACCACGTGAAAAACAACAAGTCTATAAAGAAACCCAAGAAACTCCCGAAGAAGATGAGGAGGAGGACGAAGAATTTGAAGAGGATGAGTTTGAAGAATCTGAAGAGGAAGAAGATGACTACCAATTTACCAAAACACCTGTTACTCCCGATGATGAAGAGGAAGAGGACGAAGAGGAACCTACGTCAATGCCATTAGTAAAAAAACTTCCTGTCCCTGCCGCAGCGACCATGACGGCACAAGATGCCGTGTGGGCACGGAGACCTGTTATTAAACCATTGCCAAAACTTGACCTTTTTTCTACGAAGAAAAGCAAACCAACTAGTGGTGATATCAAATCAAACCAAAAGATTATCCATGATACCTTATCTGAATTCCGTATTGAAGTTGATATGGGGGAAGTTCGTGTTGGCCCAACAGTGACTCAATATTCTATGAAGCCTGCTAAGGGAGTAAAAGTTTCCCGTATTACTTCTCTTGCAAATGATTTATCCTTGGCACTTGCGGCTCATCCAATCCGGATAGAAGCACCTATTCCAGGACAATCATTAGTTGGTATCGAAGTGCCCAATGAAAAAACTGCCATTGTGTCTATGCGTGAAATGTTTGAAAGTACGGATTATTTACGCAGAAAACACGACATGATGATTGCACTTGGAAAAGATGTTGCTGGAAAAGTGTGGTTTGTAGATCTGCCACAAATGCCTCATTTGCTTATTGCTGGTGCAACAGGCTCTGGAAAAACGGTGTGTATGCATACCATCATTTTGAGTTTAATTTACCAAAATACGGCGGAAACACTTCGTATGATTATGGTTGATCCAAAACGTGTTGAGCTGTCTCTTTATAATGGTATTCCGCATTTACTTGCCCCTGTTATTACAAATACAAAGAAAACAGTTCATGCACTCAACTGGACCATTGGCGAAATGGATCGACGGTTTGAATTACTTTCCAAAGTTGGTTGCCGAGATATTACCTCATACAATGAAACGTATAGTAATGATAAGCTCCCGTATATTGTTTTCTTTATTGATGAACTTGCTGATCTGATGGCCACAGCCGCAAATGAAGTTGAAGGAGGAATTATCCGCATTGCACAACTTGCTCGTGCAGTGGGAATTCACCTTGTCGTAGCAACGCAACGTCCGAGTGTTGATGTTATTACTGGTTTGATGAAAGCAAATATTCCCGGTCGTATTTCTTTTTCAGTCGCATCTTTTACTGATTCAAGAACCGTACTTGATACTGGTGGAGCAGAAAAATTACTTGGTCGAGGAGACATGCTTCATCTTACGGCATCACTTTCTAAACCAGTACGTATCCAAGGGGCATTTATTTCTGAAAAAGAAGTGAAGTCTGTTGTGTCTTATCTGAAGCACGGAGTACGGGACGCATATGATGTTGATCTTTTCTCTGGTGAAAAAGGTAATGGCGGTGTATTTGGTGGTCACGGAGATGATGACAATGATGCGTTATTTTCAGAAGCAAAACAACTCGTGGTAGAAACCTCTAAAGCAAGCGCATCATTTTTGCAACGAAAATTAAAAATTGGCTATGCCCGCGCAGCAAGAATTCTTGATGAGTTAGAAACGGCAGGTATTATTGGTCCGTCAAATGGATCAAAAGCTCGAGAGATTCTTATTACGCAAGAAGAACTTACTCAAGAAGCCGCGGCTATTCATGAAGGTTCTGTACATAATGTATTTACACAAGAGGAAGAACCTGAAGAAGAAATGGAAAAATTGTTTGACGAAGATCAAGAGGACGAATATGATGAAGGTGGTGATGAGGAAGAAAATGATGATGAACTATCTGAAGAAGAAGCAGATCTTACTGATGACAAAGAAGAAGAAGAAGAAGAAGAAAATAGTGATGAGGAAGAAACAGAACATTTATCTGATGAATTTGAGGAGGAGGAAGAGGAAGAAAAATTATCTGAAGATGAAGCCACTGGTGCATTTTATTACTAGCTTTTCGTAGGAGGTATGGAAACATCCTTTTCACAAAAACAACTTGATTTTCCTGGTCGTGTATGTGCTCGATTGAAAGATGCGAGGGAATTTCGGGGTGTTACCCTCATAGAATTATCTCGACGAACAAAAATTAGTAAAAAACATCTGGTAGCTATTGAAGCATGTAAATTTGATGAATTGCCTTTTGCCACTATTTATAAGAAACATTTTATTTGTTCTTATGCAAAGGCACTTGATTTGGACCCAGAGCCATTTCTTTCTCAGTATATTGAGGAAGAGTCTCCTATTTCTGCCACAATACCATCCCCTTCAAAAACCTTGCTGTACTCTCAACCCACCACATTGCATCATTTTTTTTCAAAACTTCCTTCATTACTCCGAATTACAGTGATCCTTATTTTTGCAGGAGCAATTGTTGGATATCTTTTTTTACAGGTTCGTCATATTTTGGAACCACCTATGCTCACGGTCTATACTCCTGAAGATGGATTTGTGACCGAAGGTAATTCGGTGCTTATTCAAGGACGTGTGGAAAAAGAAGCGGAACTGTTTATTAATGGTATTGATATACAACATAAGGAAGATGGACAGTTTAGAGAAACGGTCCCAGTTTCCACTGGTGTTAACACCCTTTTGATTGAAGCGAAGAAAAAACATGGGCGGATTACGACTGACACTCGCCATGTTATTGTCCAATCAAACGAACAATTTTCTTTGGTAAAATAATTGTTTGACACGTGTGTCTAAAGTGGGTATTCTACTGGTGTATACACTGAAATTTCTTCTTGTTTGAAGTTTTTTTCTCTTGCAACGTTTCCCTTCTATTGTCCTGTCTCCTTCTTTTTTTTAGGAGATTTTTTAATCCTTCTTTGCCTTCGTATGTCTATTATTATGGGTAGGAAGTGGGGTTAGTTGGATATGCAGGTATAGCTTTTTGGGAGAGAATATTTATAAATGTATTAACCTATCATAGATGTATGGCAAAAAAGAAACTTACTGATGAACAGCAAGGAAAATTTAAGGCAGCAGAGACGGCAATTGCTCAAATTAAACAAAAATACGGTGATGGCGCTATCATGAAATTTGGGGAAACCCGTTCTGTGTCAGTTGATACAGTATCGACAGGATCTATTTCTCTTGATATTGCACTTGGAGTAAAAGGGGTTCCTCGCGGAAGAATTATTGAAATTTTTGGTCCTGAATCAAGTGGAAAAACAACCTTGTGTCAACATATTATTGCAGAAGTACAAAAGAAAGGTGGAATCGCGGCATTTGTAGATGCAGAACATGCACTTGATCCAGATTATGCACGAAAAATTGGGGTGGATGTTGATAACATGTTAATTTCTCAACCAGACACTGGAGAACAAGCGTTGGAAATTCTTGAAACACTTGTACGCTCAAATGCGGTTGATGTTGTTGTTATCGATTCTGTTGCGGCGCTTGTACCAAAGGCAGAAATTGAAGGAGAGATGGGAGACAAACATATGGGACTTCAAGCACGACTGATGAGTCAAGCACTACGAAAACTGACGGGGATTGTGAGTAAAAGTAATACTATCGTTATTTTTGTTAATCAAATTCGTCATAAAATTGGTGTCTTTTTTGGAAATCCAGAAACAACAACTGGAGGAAATGCCTTGAAATTTTATAGTTCTGTTCGACTTGAAATTCGTCGTGCAGCACAAATCAAACAAGGTGATAAAGTAATTGGAAATCGCGTAAAAGTAAAAGTAGTGAAGAACAAAGTTGCTGCACCATTTAGGACAACCCAGTTTGATATTATGTACAATGAAGGAATTTCTATCTCTGGTGATTTACTTGATGTAGGAATTGATTACAAGGTTATTGATAAAAGCGGAAATAGTTATAAATTTGATGGTGAACGTCTTGCTGTTGGAAGAGAAAATGCAAAGCTATTTTTGAAAGATAACCCAATGATGATGAAAGAGGTCGAAAAAAGAATTTGGGAAGCAGTAGAGAGAGGAAGTGCTCCTGAAGAGGAAGAAAAAAATGAAGAAAATCAAATGGAAGAAGAAGATGTACCACCACCACAGGATGAATAAATTTCTTTGTCCGGCTGCTTGCCGGACTTTTTTTTGCTATACTTATAGTATATCGCTATTAAATAATTATCTTTATGAGTAAAGAACATTCGGTGATTGAAAAAAGTAATTCAGGGTCATCATCAAAAAAAGAAGATACCTATAGTTATAAAGGATGGATTATTTCTGATAATTTTTTTAAGCGAATGCTTGCCTTTTTGGGATACAATCTTGTAGGTACTTTGTTTATTTATGGTGTGCTAATTGCACTGTTCACCATTCTTGCACTTTTTGCATTTATCATTCGATCAATATTTTAAAAGACTCTTTAAAAAAACACCGCACATTGTGCGGTGTTTTTTTATCTGTGAAATAATTGTTGTTTGAACTCTTTGAGAGTGCCCTTTTTTTGATGAAAAAATATATCGAGTGTTATTTCTTTTGCCCAAAATTCCGGGGTTGTGGCGATATCAATAAATTCACTAAATGTTACTTCTTTGATTACAATTTTTTCTCCAGCTTCTTGTGTATGTTCTTGAATTTGTTGTATATCTTTTGCAATGTAGGTGTAAATTGTCCAATCCATTTTTGTGTACGGCTGGGATGATTTATACAGTGTCCATTCTTTTGCACCCATTCCTGTTTCTTCCAAAAATTCTCTTTGTGCACCGGCTAGTGATTCTTCACCTGGTTCTTGCCGTCCACCTAACACGGTATAACTTGCTGGTTTATTTGGTTGTTCTTCGTATGCGATGAGTATTTTGTCTCCTATGACTGGAATGACTTGTAGTGTTGAGGGGCGCTTGAGCATTTCGAATGTTGCAATGCTTCCATCGAAGAGTGTTTGTTCCCACTGATAAGTATCAAAGATAATACCAGAAAATTTTTTCATCGCTTGCTCTGGAATTTTCATACGCGGATTGTTAGTTGTACATTCGTTCAATATTGATATCGGTATAATAGTGTTTTAATAATTCTTCATACGTGGCATGTTCTTTTTCGGCGCGAAGTGTGGCATCTCGTTGGCTCATACCAACACCATGACCAAATAATTTTCGTCCTGTGTCATAGACAACAGGAACTGAGACAAGCCATGGTTTTTGACTGCCACCCCAAACTTCTGTCCAACTTCGTGTTCGTCCATCGCTGTTTCCGAAGTATGGTGTGATGACGACGTTATTATCGTAGGTTACCATTTCTCCACGAGTTGCTTGTGTAGCAATGACGTAATTTCCGGTAATTTTTTCATTTTCTACTCCAAGATATAATTGATCCCCCGTATGTGCAACAACATTAAAAAATCGATCAGCATGTTTGTCGCTGTAGGCCATGATGTAATAGGCATAGGTTCTGGAAACAATTGATTGTGCTTTAAGAAATTCAATTGGATCACTATTTGAAGCTTCAGCAACACCGGCAACATAATCTTCTATTGGCAATTCGTTGATAAAGTACTGATCTTGTTTGTCTTTGGTTGATCTATATTCAAATATTCCGCGATAGGTATTAAAACTTAACTTTCCTCGCCATGACACTGTTCGTTCGTAATTTGGCAATGTGAAAGTTGCATGGATATTATTCTCTGGTACAAGACGAATGTACGTATCTGTTTCAAATGTGAGCTCGCTACTTGAAAAGGTAAACCTTCCTGTCTTAGCATTGTATGTCATGTTAGCACTTTTCCCTGATGGCAATACTCCCATTTTTACAAGTCCATTGTATACTTTATAGGCGTCGTTGTTTGGCACAAAAATAATTTGTTCTGGATTTTTCCAAACTCCCACTCGAATAAGTGGTTCTTTGTCTAAGCGACGCGCTTTCATAATAGGCGTATTTTTGTTGGAAAAGGTTGGTTCCTTGTAATGACTCGGCGCGTCTTGGGTTACCGTAACTTTGACTTCAGCGAGTTGATCATCGAGCACTTCTCCGTTTACAACGGCGGCGAGACTCAGTGTATATGCTCCTTTTTTTGTTGGTGCACGAAGGAAAAAGGTATCTTTTGTGGTTTCGTCGGGACTAAGTGAGGTATTTTTTTCAAAAATAAGTGAACTGCTCTCCCATGATGTGTCGGCAAACGTGAGGTTGTCATCTGGTTTGTTGGCAATGATTCCATATTCTTGCCAAGATTCTTCACCCGTGTTTCTCAGCCCCATAATGAGTTTTATTTGTTCTCCTCCTTGAACCTCAAAAGATCGCTTGTTGAGGACGGTGCGCTGCGCACCGAGTGCTTTTTTTTGTAATTCCGTTTGGGATTCTTCTATTTGGGTTATTGGCAGTTGTTCTTGTTTTTCTACTGCAGCTTTTTGTGATGGAGCCACGACAATAATTTTGAGGTAAAAGTATCCTCCTTTGAGCCACGTATATCCTTCTGCCGCAAGGTAAAATTCTTCTTGATATTCACCAGGTGTTGTTGGGGCGTGAAATGGGATAGTTAATGTTCCCACTTCTCCTGGAGCAATGACGGAAGGTTCCATGAGTGTTGTTTGTTCTTGACTTACCCATCCTGCACCAGCAAAGGCAGATTTTCTGTATCGAGGAACTTCAGTATAGGCAGAAATGTGGCGGCCTCCTGCTTTTTTCCAGGTGGCAGTCCCAACGTTTTTGAATTTAATCTCGATGTTTTTGGTGGTACCTGCCTCTATGAGCACGGGATCGCTGATTGATTGGCTCAAATATTGTGCTGCGTAGGCACTGTCTCTTATGGTTGGCTGTGGATTTTTGGCTTCAACGGATGGCGTCCATATTGCCCAGAATGTCGCGAGAAGGCAGAGAAAAAAATAGTGTTTGTATTTGTGATAAAAAAACATAAAATATGGTATTCAATAAGAATTATTAGTATACCAGTTTTTCTTTTTTCATTCAATTGAAAAGTAGCCTATAACCTGATACACTACGGCCATCAAGAAGACCATATTTTCTCTTTATTTTATGTCTACGACAAGAAAAATTGCACATAATACCCTGATACAAATTTCAGGAAAAGTGGTGTCTACGTTACTTGGTCTTGTGGCGATTGGAATGATGACGCGATATTTGGGTCAAGCCCAATTTGGGTGGTACGTCACGGTTATTTCTTTTTTGGGATTTGCTGGAATTTTGATTGATTTTGGATTGATCCCGGTGACAGCGCAAATGATGAGTGAACCGAAGTTTGATAAAACAGTTTTGTTTAAAAATTTATTGGGTTTCCGATTTGTGACGGCCTTTGTTTTTTTTGGCATTATTCCTTTTTTGGCATGGCTATTTCCCTATCCACGTGAGGTAAACATTGCTATTGGTTTTGTGTCGTTATCCTTTTTGGCAATTTCCATGAACCAAGTATTGATTGGTTTTTACCAAACAAAATTGAAAATGCATGTTCAGGTTATTGGCGAAGTTTTTGGTCGCTTGGTGCTTATTGCTGGATTATTTTTGGTGATAACAAATGCCCTTGGTTTTTTGCCAGTGATGGGTGTGGTGACGCTTGCGAGCTTATCATATACTGCGATGCTGTGGCTGAATGCGAGGCGTTATGCTAAGACGGGATTTGCTTTTGATGCTGCTATTTGGAAATCTATTTCTATAAAAATGTGGCCGATTGCGGTGTCTATTATGTTTAATGTGGTGTATCTCAAAGGTGATGTGCTGATTTTGTCTGTGTTTCGCGATCAGGTTGAAGTTGGATTGTATGGAGCGGCGTATCGAGTGATTGATATTTTGGCACAAACGGCGATGATGATTATGGGGGTAATGCTGCCATTACTGGCGTATGCGTGGTCACGAAAAGACACCAAGACCTTTCAACAACGGTACCAACAGTCCTTTGATGTGATGATGATGTTGGCACTCCCTATGACAGTAGGATTGATGTTGACGGCTAACCAAATCATGGCTATGATAGGTGGACGTGAATTTGTTGCATCGGGAAAACCATTACAGATTTTGGCTATTGCGGTATTTGGGGTGTATTTAGGTGGTGTGTTTGGGCATGCGGCGGTGGCCATTAATAAACAAAAACAAACGATGTGGGTTTATATGTCGAATGCGGTAATTACGCTTATTGGTTATGGCATATTTATTCCCCGGTACGGGATGTGGGGGGCGGCGTGGATGACGGTTTTTTCTGAATTGTATGCGGGGATTTTTCTTTTTTTGATAATACGATATTATAGTAAAACAAAATTGTCGCTGGTGGTGTTTGGAAAAATATTGTTGGCGACGATACTTATGGGAGGCACGGTGTATTATTATGTGCCAACTATGCATGTACTTATTTCTATTGCACTGGGTGGGGTGGTGTATGGAACGGTATTGGTGGTGACTGGTGGAATTTCTCAATCAACGATTCGAGAGGTTGTCCGATTTCGATAGTTGTACTAAATGTTCACTTTTAACGAAGAACATGCCATGATGGTGTGTTCTTTTTTGTTGCGTGAAAGCAGTTCTTACGCACGGAGACAACCTATACACTAAAGGGGGATCAAAATGAAAAGGAATGAACTGTTCACCTGCTGGGAGAGGTTCGTGGCGTTTTTCTTTGGGGTATGGCGCCATTTGTCTTGACAAAAGGCATTTTTTTGATAGTATGAGTTGTTCGGTTGAATAACCAAACATTGTTCATTACACATGAAGACATGACTATGGTCTGGTGTTGGAGTTATAAGAAAGAACGTTTTTCTTTTTTGTAACTCCAACGCCAGGCCAAACACAAATCACTTTCGAATACTTCGTAACGTGATGGCCTGATTTTCCGCAGAGAAAAAACTCATGAACAAAACCACCAAGACCCTGACCGCCGAGCTGATCTCCCGCGCCACCGCCGTGCTCGGCAGCACGATCTTCGCCAGCCTGCTGGCGCTGGTGGAGGCCTCTTTCCAGGTGCCGCAGTTCGGTTCCTACCACAATTAGGGTCCGACGATGCTGTTCCACCTCAACCTCATGTTGTGGAGGATTGAAGAGGTCTGCGAGGGAATCATTCCAAAAGAAATCCCTTCAAAGATACGTAGGCTCCTACGGCGCGCCATCAAGGACGTGCCCCAGGAGCTCCTTGAGCTCTACGTTTTCCTCCATGACATTGACAAGACAACTCACCTTTTTTTGACGTTCGAGGAAAACGGACAGGAGGATTTTCCTGTCACCCTTGATCTCTGGATCGAAATGTTGTGTGGAGACGAGGACGGGCATGCCGTCCTCGGTGGCGATACCAACGCCCTTAGCTGGTACTGCCATGCCATTGGCATTCGGGCCATTGGTTACCAGGGCCACGACAAAGCCTCGGCTGTGCGTCTCGAGGCTCTCGATACCAGGAAAAAAGACTTGATCATCATGGTTCGCTACCACGAGGTGGCGTTCCAGTTCAACTGCGTAAATATCCCGGCATTCGAAGAGCTCTTTGGAACCATGAGCCCCAAAGAGCGAGACATGTGCATGCTCGCATCGTTCATCGATACAGCAGCTTCGCTGCGCGAGAACGGCCGGCCGGACTTCACGAACTTCCTCTTTTTTGCCAGGTCTCGCTTGGCGGCAGAGGCATTCGATGAGCTCTGCCTGCGGTTGCAGGATGAAAAAAACTTGGATGAACATAAACTCAGGAAGGCACTCACGGCGTTGCGAAAGTCTCCCGAGGCCTTCCAGGACATGTCGGTCGAGGAGGTGTTCCACACCTTCGTAAAAGAATGCCGCCGCCCAGAAGTGACGCCTGACCAGGTTCGAGAGGCCTTGGCGCCGCAGATTGCAACAAAGCGAGGTTAAGGCCTCGTTTTTTGCTTGTATAGAGCTAAATTTAGTTAGTTCGAGAGTAGCAAAATCGTGTGCAAAGGGGTTTGCGACACGCTCGAACACAGACATCCAA
>Ga0210057_1004244_pt1 | contig 19245 bp, 17 predicted proteins | sample CryGeyCG2114_010_2_FD_183968 | JGI IMG/M metagenome (GOLD analysis project Ga0210057, IMG submission 183968) | Groundwater microbial communities from aquifer - Crystal Geyser CG10_big_fil_rev_8/21/14_0.10 (SPAdes) (version 2) | ecosystem: Environmental > Aquatic > Deep subsurface > Groundwater ...
GGGGGAGCAGTGATGGGTTTTTCTGTCGCAGGTCTTGGCCTGATGGGCTTGGGTATTTTGTACTGGATTTACAATGGCACTGAGCAAGTGGGTCCAATTCTTCACTCCTTTGCCGTCGGGGCCAGTTCGATTGCTCTTTTTGCCCGTATCGGTGGCGGAATTTATACCAAAGCAGCGGATGTCGGTGCGGATATCGCCGGCAAGGTGATTGAAGGAATTCCAGAGGATGATCCTCGAAATCCGGGCGTGATCGCCGACAATGTTGGAGACAACGTCGGGGATGTCGCTGGAATGGGTGCGGATATTTACGAATCGATGGTGGCTGCGATTGTTTCTGCGATGGCTATTGCGTTGACGATTCCTTGGGAGCAGATGAAAACCTTGATGGTGGATGGCTCAGTCGACACTCAACGTCTCAATGCAGTGATGTTGCCTCTGGCGCTTTCGGCTTTGGGATTGGTTATTTCTATCGTGGTGATTTTTTCTGCGCGGATGTTTTCTCATGGACGACCAGCGGTTGTTCTTAGAAATTCTTTGATTATTCCCCCGTTTATTTTGACGGCTGCCGCTTATCTTTTGATGCCTCTATTTGGTTTTACCCAGGGTGTAACTGTGGCTTTAGCAGCGGGTGCTTTTGGTGGCGCCTTGATTGGTCTAATCACCGAGTACTATACAGCGGCAAAACCGATCCGTTTGGTGGCCCAAGCCAATTTGACAGGTCCCGCGACGGGGCTCATTCGTGGTTTGGCTGTGGGGATGGAATCTACGGCAATTCCAATCATTGTTGTAGTGATCGCAGCGTATATTGCGGATCAAGCTCTGGGGCTTTACGGGATTGCTATTGCTGCCGTTGGGATGTTGGCTGGAACCGCAGTGGTGATGACCGTGGATGCCTATGGACCTATTGCTGACAATGCCGGTGGAATCTCAGAGATGAGTGGTCTTGGAAAAGAAGTTCGTGAAATCACGGATGAGCTGGATGCAGTGGGGAATACCACCGCTGCCATTGGTAAGGGTTTTGCGATCGGATCGGCTATTTTGACCGTCGTGGCCCTCTTTTCGGCGTTCAATATGGAGGTCAATCACGTTCGCTCGGTTCAAGGGTTGCCTGCGATGTCTTTGGATCTGACCTCGTCGGGAGTTTTGATTGGAATCTTGTTGGGTTCGATTCTGCCATTCTTGGTAGGGTCCACAACCATGACCGCGGTGGGCCGAGCTGCGGGTAAAATCGTCGAGGAAATTCGTCGTCAATTCAAGGAGATACCTGGCCTTCTTCAAGGCAAGGCTGAGCCTGAGCCGGCGAAAATCGTGGACATTGCAACACGGGCTGCTTTGGTGGAGATGATTTTACCAGGTCTGATTGCGGTGTTGGCGCCTGTTTTGGTGGGTTTTGTATTGGGTCCTCAGGCTTTGGCCGGTTTGTTGGCGGGGGCTTTGGCCGTTGGCGCAACGATGGCTTTATTTATGGCCAACGCAGGCGGAGCATGGGATAACGCCAAGAAGTTTATTGAAAAAGGTGGTTTACCAGGACACCCCAAAGGCAGTGACGCTCACAAGGCGGCCGTTGTTGGGGATACAGTTGGAGACCCCTTCAAGGACACATCGGGTCCTGGCGTAGCCATCTTAATCAAGGTGATGTCCGTCGTGTCCCTGTTGATTGCCCAATTGATTGCAACTATTGGTTAGGGAGCTACATCGGTCCGTTGGACCTCATCAGCTCGGACCATTTTGGTTTATAAGGTAAGAAGCCCTTACCTTTTTACTGTCTGAGGCTCTTTCATGATTCAATCATGGACTTCAGGCAGTGATTCTGTCAGTTTGTGCGGGATTAACGCGTCCTTCCATTTGTGAAATGCTGCGGTTCTTTTTGAAAGGAAATCCCATGCTCTCTGATTCTATTTTTTCGTCGTGGGGTCTTTCCCCTGAAGTTCTGAAGTCGATTTCGACAATGGGATTTAAAGATCCAACCCCCATTCAAACAGCCTGTGTTCCGCATTTGCTGGAAAAAGGTGGAGATCTTGTCGCCTTGGCAAAAACCGGGACAGGAAAAACCGCGGCCTTTGGAATTCCCTTGGCGGAAAAACTCACGGCCACTCCAGAGTTACAGGCTTTGATTCTTTGTCCTACTCGTGAGTTGGCCAGTCAGGTCGCTCAGAACTTGGCTCAGATCAGTCAGGCAAAAGGTCTTCGAGTTGTGACCGTTCTTGGTGGCGAGAGCTATCGTAAACAGATCCAAGCTTTGCAAATGAATCCCCAAATTCTGGTCAGCACACCGGGACGTTTGGTGGATCTGATGGATCAAGGCAAAGTAAAATTGAACCATGTTCGTTATTTTATTCTCGATGAAGCTGATGAAATGTTGTCCTTTGGTTTCCAAGAAGCTTTAGAAAGCGTTTGGAAGGCTTTGCGTGCTGGTAATACCGAAGGCGATGGCGAGGCTCCAAAAAGAAAAGTCGACACTTGGCTTTTCTCTGCAACAATGAGTTCTTCTATTCGTCAGTTGGCGGGTCGGTATTTAGACAAACCTCATCAAGTCGTCATGAACACAACCATTGAGCCGAGCCGAGTTCAGGCCTTTGCCGCCGTGGTTTACGAGGAAGACAAAGAAGATGCCTTAACTCTTTTGCTTAAAAGCGAACCTGAATTTTATGGAATTGTTTTCGCACAGACGAAAAAGCAAGTTTCTGAAATGGAAACAAAATTTCGTTCCATGGGATTCAAGGTCGACAGTCTGCATGGGGACAAAGTCCAGGTGGATCGCACCCGTGTGATTCAGCGAATGAAACGAAAAGAAATTCAGATTCTGATTGCCACTGATGTGGCAGCCAGAGGTCTTGATATCGACGGCTTGACCCATGTGGTGAATTTTGAAATGCCTTGGGATGTAGAGACCTACACTCATCGTATTGGTAGAACTGCGCGAGCGGGAAAGACGGGTATCGTTTGGACGTTGGTTCCGCCAAAACAGGTTGGATCTCTGAGAAAATTTGAGCGTGCTTTGCAATTTGAATTCAAAAGCTTGGCTATCCCCTCTGTGGATGAAGTTAAAAAACAGCAGATCAGCCGTTGGTTGAAGAACCTGTCAGAAATCGCTGTCGCTGGTCCTGAGAAAAAACTGTATCAAGAAATTTTCTTGGACTTTCAGGTTCAAGAAGATCTTGAGCTGATGCCTGATGTTTCGGAATGGCTGATGAAAGCCATGGCTTTGATGAAAGTCGGAGTTGAATCTCACCAGATCAATCAACCAAGAAGCTTTGAGCTCAAAAAAGCCATCGCGAGAACCTCAACAGGATCGTCCCCCTCTTTTAGCAGAGGTGGTGGCGGCGGTCGGTCTTATGGACCAAGACGAGATCGTGGCGATTGGGGCGGTGGCGGTGCCAGACGAGCGGATCGGTCTGATCGGGCTGAGGGTGGCCGATACGATCGACCTCGAAGCGAAAGCAGTGGACCACGAAGAGACCGAGGAGATCGTCCTGAGCGTTCAGAGAGATTTGAACGAAGCGCGGATGAGCGTCGTGCGCCCGCACGATCTTACAGCCGCGAGGGTGCCGTAGCCCCAAAGCGAAGTACCGAGAGATCTTTTGAAGGATCTTACGGTGGACGTCCCGATCGAGGGATGGGGCGATCTTCGGAGAGATCTTCAGATCTTGGCCCAAGGTCTGGCGGAGTTCGTCGGGGTGGGCCGAAATCTTCAGCTCCCACGGCACGACACACCAGTCGGTAAAGAGCTTTCTATTGTCTTTAGGAATCTCTTTCGAGAACATGGAGAAACATCCATTTTTTTGAAGGAGAATCCCATGAAAAAAATCGTACTATTTATAGTTTCTTCTCTGTTTGTTGGGGCTAGTGCCATGGCAGAGGGACCTTGTCATTCAGACATGGAAAAGTTCTGCAAAGATGTTGAGCACGGTGGCGGAGCCGTCATGAAGTGCATGAAAGAACATGAGGCGGAACTTTCTACTGAATGTAAATCTCACCGCGACATGATGAAAGAGCACATGAAAGACGTTCATGAGGCTTGTAAGGCCGATGCAGAAAAATTTTGCAAAGATGTGAAGCCTGGAAAAGGCCGCATGAAAAAGTGCATGAAGTCGCACAAAAAAGAACTCTCTCAGGCTTGCAAAGACAGTCGTAAAAATAAACGTAAATAAACTATGAATGTCCATAAGGCGTCGCTCAGGTTTTCTATTCTCGACGCTTTCTTTTTCAGCGTGATGGTCGGAGCTGGTGAGACCTACTTGCCAGCCTACGCTTTGTCCACGGGAATGAGCGAGTGGTTGACTGGGTACTTTGCGACGGTGCCTCTCATCGCTGGCGCTCTGATCCAGATGATCTCCCCCTTGGGAATTTCGCTGGTGGGTTCTGTTCGTCGGTGGGTCGTTGGTGCCTCGGCCTTGCAGGCCATGGCCTTTTTACCCCTGATCTATTTCTCTTTTCAGCCGACGGATAATTTTTTATGGTTGTTCGCAACGGTGGCTGTTTATTGGGGGGCTGGATTCGCAGTCCTTCCCACCTGGAACTATTGGATGGGTTACCTGGTACCGGGTCACATGGCGACGGATTTCTTTGCCCGGCGACAGCGAGCTCTTCAAGTGGGTGTTGTCTTGGGGTTATTGAGTGGAGGCATTGCTCTTCGTTTGCAGGCTCCAGTGGGGCCCTTTACCTCTGCATTTTCGATTGTCTTTCTGATCGCTTTTCTCGCCAGAGTGGCCAGCACCTATGCATTATGGCTGAAGCAAGACTTTGGCGCATCAAAGGGTCTGGAGTCTATTCGGCAAGAGATTCGCCAACTCAAAACTCTTTGGAAAATCTCGGATCTGAAATCTTTTTTCTATCTGCTCTTTGTTTTTTACATCGCTCTTTATATTTCAGGTCCCTTCGTGGCTCCGTACTTTTTGGAGCGCCTTCAGATTTCCTACGAAGAATTCATGTGGGCTCAAGGAGCCTTTTTCATGGCTAAAATTTTGATGATGCCCTGGGCGGCTCGGATCGTGAATCGTTTTGGAGAGAGAAAGGTATTTCTCATTGCAGCTCTCGGAATATCTCCGTTGCCAGCTGGATGGCTGTTGTTCAATGACATGTGGTTTGTGGTTTCTTTGCAAATTGTCAGTGGGATTTTTTGGGGCCTTTTTGAGGTCTGTTTAGTGCTTCTATTTTTCAACCGCATTCAGCTCAAGGACAAAATTCCAATGCTGACTTGGTTCAACCTGGTGAGTGCAATCGCGATGATCATAGGTTCCTTAGTCGGAGGACAAATATTGGCGCAATACCAAGCTTCTCGGGACGGGTATCATCTTATTTTTGTCCTGGCCGCAATTTCCAGAACCCTGGTGGTGCTGGTTTATATCGGATCTATTTGGCGCCTTCGTCGTCAGCGACTAGCAAGGGCCCGTTAAATTTTGCAAGAAATTGAAGGTGCAGAGCGCGGTCCTGATAGGGGTCTTGCAGATCCGCCAGTTCTTTTGCGTTATATCCAGAACGGATTTCTTGGATCTGAATGAGTTGCTCATGAAGTGAGGGCTTAAAAAATACCCGCCAAGTCTTATAGCTCAAAACAGCTTGGGAGGAGTTCAGTTGATGAACTCTTTTCTTTTGAGAGTTTAGGGGGTCAAAACTCAACTGCTGAAGAATCACATTTCGAAATTCCCTTAAGCCGAGATCTTCCAAAAATTGCAGCTGAGTTTCGGCCAGTGTGGAAAGTTGAATCGTCAATTTTTGCTCTTGAATCCCTTGAAGCCAGCCCATGCTTGCATCGGGGAAGGAGTCTGAATAGCTCAGATAGGGTTTGATATCCAAGATGGGGGTTTGGTCCAAAAGATCAAAAGATTGGACTCGCAAGATCAAGCCTTTCCGTTCCACGAGCTTTACACAACTGAGGCCCAGGGAATTAGGACGATAGGGTGATCTGGTGGCAAAAACGCCCACTTTTTTTTCGCTGCCTCGAGGAGGGAGAACTTTTGGTTTCCATTGATGAGGATGAAGGTGGAAGGAATAGATCAGCCACAGATGGGAAAAACCTTCGATATCCTCTAGAGCCTGTTCAAACTGAAGGCCTGACCTAAAACGAATTTCTCCCAGTTCCGCCGAGGTGTCCACGGAGGCCTGTCGAGCCGCTTCGGCCGGAGTTTTCTTGTCGCAAAAAAAAGTTGCGATGGACTCAAGATTCAAGGAGTGAATAGTCATGAGTGACGGCCCTGTTCATATTGTCTCCGCCACTCGGAGGCCGCCATGCTCAGAGCACTGACCACATTGAGGGAATTTTTGATTCCAAACATTGGAATATGAAGAACATGGTCGCATTTTTTAAGAGTCGATGCTTCCAGGCCGTAACGTTCATTGCCAACCAGGAAAACCGTGGGACCCTGAAACTGAAAATCATACAAAGACCTGGAGCCTTCGGCAGTTTCAAGAGCGACGACCTGAAGGGGGCGATTGGATTCTCGGTTTTGATTCCGAGCATGATCCAGCGCCAAATCTAAATGGGCTTGATGATTCCAGGGTTGATAATGATGAGAGCCCAGGGCAGTTTTTTGAAGAGTTTCATTTTCAGGGGTCGGAGTGTAGCCGCAAAGAATGACCTCTTGAGCGCCGAGCCCGTCGGCAAGGCGGAAAATAGATCCAACATTGAAGGCCGAGCGGAGATTCTCAAGAATAAAAAATAAGGGGGCTCGTTTGACCATGGGGATCTCTTCAGCCGAGCGATCAAGGTTGTGAACCAGGAAACCGCTGTCCGTTGCCGTTCGTCCCAAGAGTCTTTCCAGAGGAATTAGATAGTTTGAAAAATGTCGAGAGCTCATCTCCGAGTGAAGATGGGGATGAATCAGCGCGAGGGATCTGAGCCCCGCATCTTCGGATTTGACGAAGTTTTCGAGCAAATCCGCCAACTGATTCAAGTCATTTGGATTAAATCCATCGATCTCTGACCTTTGCTCCATTCGAAGCATGAGTTCATAGCATTTTTTCAGAAGAAGAAGTTCAGACTTGGTCATCAGGTGAGCTTCTTAAAGCTCCAGACAAAAGCTGGCGGGAGATTTTTGAGCTCCATGCCGACAAACTGAGTCCAGAGGTCCGCCTTTTGATGAGCTCGAATGGGCGGCATAAACGGCAAATAAGTAAACTGAATAAAGGACCCGCCGGGTTTTAAGATCTGAAAGGCACTTTCCAAAATTTTAATATGATTTTCAGCGGGAATTGATAGCAATGGGAGACTGGAAAGAATCACATCCACATGGCCAATAACCTCCGCAGGAAGGATGCTCGCAGCCTCTGTGACGTTGCAATTGAGAACCCGCACTGAAGGAAACTGTTTTTGAACTTTGTCGGCAAGTTCAGGCTGTAATTCAAAGGAAAAAACTTTGGCTTGGGGAAACTGCTGGACCAAGCCTTCAGTGATGGGACCTGTGCCTGCACCAAACTCGACAATGCACTGGCTGTCCGCGGGGACTTGGCTGAGCATTAAATCAACCAGAGCCTTTGATGACGGCTTGATCGTGCCGATCTGAAAGGGATTTTTGAGCCACTGCTGAAGCATCGAAATTTTCATGGGCAATGACCTCAAGTTATTTCATTCGTGTGGGTTTTTCTATTTAACTTTGTCACCAGCTTTGGCCCCTGAATCCGGTGAGAGCACAAAAAGATCAGAGCCACCGCTGCCAGCGGCGAGAACCATTCCCTCGCTGACGCCAAATTTCATTTTTCGAGGTGCCAAGTTCACAACCACCAAGACCTTTCGGCCCCGAAGCGTTTCCGGTTGGTAGGCCGCCTTAATTCCAGCAATAATTTGACGCTCGCCTAAGGGACCCAGAGAAATTTTTAATCGGAGCAATTTGTCGGCCTCTTTGATCTCTTCCGCCTCGAGAATTTCCGCCACACGTAAATCTACTTTGCTAAAATCATCAATAGTTATTTCGGCAGGACGATCAGAGTTTCGACCTGCTGCCGGGGTGGTCGCGGCAGCAGATGCGCTGGCAACAGCGGGTCCCTTGACAAATCCGGCTTTGCTATCGCGCGCGGCACGTTCTTCCAATTCTTTTTTCGTTGCATCCATCATGGCCTTCACTTTCACCGGGTCAATTCTAGTGGCTAAATGTTGATAGGTTTCAATTTGATGGTTCTTCAAAATTACAGAATGAGAACCCCAGTTGTAATCAGATTCCTTAAAAAGAACTTCGACCTTTTTCGTGTATTCCGGCAAAATGGGCTTTAGATAGATCGCTAAAAGTCGAAATAGGTTTAAGGTAGTGGTTAGAACCTGCTTGGTGCTAGCCGGATTTGCTTCCAAACTTTTCCACGGGGCCTTTTCATCGAAATAGCGGTTGGCTTCGTCAGCGATTCCACGGATTTCCTGAATGGCTTTGCCAAAGTCCCTTTGTTCATAATGGTGGGCAATCTCTACTGATTTCTTTTGCGCACGTTCAATCAGCTCAAGGCCTTCGGAATCGGGCTCGCTCATAACTCCGTCAAGTTTGGAACCCAACATCTGGGCTCCTCGAGAAGCAAGGTTGGTAATTTTTCCGATGAGCTCCGAATTTGTTCGTTGGGTAAAGTCCTCGAGATTAAAATCAAGATCGTCGATCCCATTGGATAATTTACTCGCAAAATAATAGCGCAAATACATAGGGTCTAAATGTTTGAGATATGTCCGCGCTGACAAGAAGGTGCCGCGGGATTTGCTCATGCGCTCTCCGTTGACCATAACCATGCCATGAACCCAGACGGCGCTGGGTGAACGAAAGTCCGCGGCTTGCAACAGGGCCGGCCAGAAAAGAGTGTGAAAATAAACGATGTCTTTGCCGATCAAATGGTAAACTTCGGACTTTTCTGATTTCCAATACTCGTCAAAGGACAGATTGTTTTTCTCGCAGTACTCTTTGGTGGCAGAGACATAACCCATCGGAGCATCCACCCAAACATAGAAGTACTTGTCGGTGTATCCGGGAATTTGAAAGCCAAAATAAGGAGCATTTCTTGAAATGTCCCAGTCCCGAAGAGGTTCTTGAAACCACTCCATCATTTTATTCGCGGTTTCCTTGGAGAGATGCGACGGGAGCCAGCTTTGCAAGTAATCCCGAAAATCATTGAGCTTGAACATCAACTGTTCAGAATCCTTGGTCACTGGAGGATTGCCGCAGACAACACAGTAAGAGCTTTTTAGATCGGCCGGTGTGTAAGTGGCGCCGCAGACATCACAAGAGTCTCCGTATTGGTCTTTTGCCCCGCACTTGGGACACTCGCCTTTGACAAAACGGTCTGGCAAAAACATTTTGTCATGCAGACAGTAGAGCTGCTGAATTGTTTTAACCACCAGATGGTTTTTCTTTTTCAAGTGATCGAAGAATAGCTCGCAGAGTTCTCTGTTCGCTGGCGAATTGGTGGAAGAGTAATGGGTGTGCTCAATTTGAAAGTCTTTAAAATCTTGAACGTGATCTTTCCAAGCTTCTGCGATCAGGGTTTCCGGAGTGATGTTGCGTTTCCTGGCTTCAACCATGATGGGGGTCCCATGAGTATCATCAGCGCAGATAAACAGGCATTCGTGGCCCCTCATTTTTTGAAACCGCACCCAAAAATCAGCATAAAGATGCTCGAATGCATGGCCTAAGTGCAGAGCTCCATTGGCATAGGGGAGAGCGCAGGTAACGAGAATTTTTCGGGACTTGTCGCGAGATGAAGTCATCTCGCAACATTACTTGAAATTAGGGAGTGAAATCAACCCTTCCATCATCAAGGTGATAGAGGGCTGTTTTGATTTCTAGTTCTCCCGCTTCCACTTTTTCATGGAGCATGTGTGATCGTTCCATCAGGTCTTTGGCGACTCCACGGGTGTTGCTCCAAGACTCTTCTTCGATATTTTTACTGGGAGATTTGCCCTTATAGGAGGCAATTCTTGGGTGGATATCACGGACCAGATTGTTCAGGGCTGGACTTCCAGCGTCAGCGCCATCCATTGTCTTCAAGGCGGCGGTGACTGCGCCACAAGCGGTATGACCCATCACAACAATAAGACGGGTACCCAGATGTTCCACCGCATACTCGATGCTGGCTATGACGTTGTCAGCCAAAGCCTCCCCGGCCGTGCGGATAACAAAAATCTCACCCAGTTTTTGATCGAAAACAACTTCGGGGGGAACTCGACTATCGCTGCATGAAAGAACAATCGTATGGGGCGTTTGCCCAGTGGCCAAACGCTGAATGTCCTTTTTGGACTGGCCATCTTTGCGCAGAGAGCCTTTGCGGTAGCGGAGATTGCCATTTTTCAGCCAACCCAATGCTTTTTCTGAAGCCACGCCTTCGGGGGCGCTGTGGGACTTCATCATCGGCATATGGGCCATCGAGTGCATCGGCATTTCCATCGGCTTTGTTTCATCTTGGCGGTGGGCGTCTTCGGTAGGAGCGTCAGCCGTCGTGGGCGCCGCCGGTTGAACCAGGGGTGCCGGCGTTGACGGTGCGGCGGAGGTTTCAGCAACGTCAGCGCGGGAAGAGAACAAAGAGCACCCCGTGGTCATTGAGACAAAAAGAAAACTCATCACTGAGGTTTTAAAAGAATTTGTAAGAAAATCCGTTTTCACAGAAGCACTCCTTGTTTAGACTTGTTTGAAATCGATCTGCCTCCGAATTGTTTCAAAGGATAGAACCGTCATGCAAACAAAAAATCAGCAAATGATCCCGGTCCTCGACTCCAGCTCTGTTTTTGGAAAGTTGAAGGAAAAAGGAAATCCATTCTGGTCCCAATACTTTGCGTTTTATTCGAGTTGGTGGGGAGGAATCGTACAGGATCCTTCGTTGATGCTGCTGCCGATGGATGACCACATGGTGCACAGGGGGGACGGAGTTTTTGAAGCTCTGAAGGCCGTGGACCGAAAGGTTTTTCTAATGGATGCCCATCTTCAGCGGCTTCAGAGCTCGGCTGAAAAAATCGGACTTTCTCTGCCATGGACGTTGGAAGATGCCAAAGAGATTATTTTGCAAACCTTGAAGGTCGCGAATCAGTCTCAGGCTTTGGTCAGAGTGTTTTTATCCCGTGGCCCAGGCGGATTTACAACGAACCCCTATGATTCAGTTGGAGCTCAATTTTATGTTGCAATTACAGAGCTCAAATCTTTGCCGGAGACCAAGTATGAAGTTGGAGTAAAAATTGGGCGCAGCCAAATTCCCTGCAAAGATTCGTGGATGGCTCAGGTGAAGTCTTGCAACTATTTACCCAATGTGATGATGAAAAAAGAAGCTGTTGATCGTGGTCTTGATTTTACAGTGGGCTTTGATCCCGAGGGATTTTTGACCGAGAGTTCAACGGAAAATATCGTTCTGGTCGATGCCGAAGGCATTCTTGTTCAGCCTCCACTCAAGTACATTCTCAAGGGAACAACGATGACCCGGGCTTTGCAGTTGGCAAAAGACCGGGGCTTTGCAGTCGAGCAACGAAGGCTCAGTGAAGAGGATATTTTTTCGGCCCGAGAAGTGATGATGATTGGGACAACCTTGGATGTGCTGCCGGTCACAGAGTACGAAGGGAAAAAAATCTCAGAGGGCCGAGTGGGAGCCGTTGCCAAAGAACTCCGACAAATGGTTCAGAAAGATTTGTCGAACGGAACTCCATTTTAAGTCAGCTCAGACAGTCGCGCTAGACGCCGAGCTGAATTTTTTCGAGGAGCTCGGGGTCGTCCAAAATCATCTCGCCGCCAACGGCAATGGTGGTCAATGGATTCTCGGCAATGCGGACGGGCAGGCGAACTTCGTTTTGAATGCGAATGTCAATATCTCTGATGAGCCCACCTCCGCCGGCCAAAACGATGCCGGTTTCGATGATGTCTGAAACCAGCTCTGGGGGAGTTTGTTCAAGGGCCAGGTGCACGGCATTGATGATTTCCCGCATGCAATCATCCATGGCGTTGCCAATATCTTCGGACGAGACCTCCAGGGTTTTCGTGAGGCCCGAGTGGAAGTCACGTCCAGTTACCTGCATGGAGCGAATGTCTTTTTTAGGGCAGGCCGTGCCAATTTGAACCTTTAAGGTTTCAGCTACGGTCTCGGGGACAATCAAAGAGAATTTTTTCTTCATGTAATTCACAATAGATTCATCAAAACGATTGCCACCGACGCGGACCGCTTGGCAGTAAACAATATCAGACAGGGCAATAACAGCCACCTCGGTGGTGCCGCCGCCGATATCGATGATCATGCTGCCGCGGGCTTCTTTGACTGGCAAACCAGCTCCAATGGCTGCGGCCATTGGTTCATCGACGAGAAAAACCTCTTTGGCTCCAGCGGCCTTGCCGGCATCAATTGCAGCCCGTTTTTCAACTTCGGTGACCCCGTATGGAAGTGAGATAACAATTCGGGGTTTGGAAAAAAGTCCCTTGATGCCCGGCTTTGAAAGAAAGTATCGAAGCATGGTTTCCGTGGTGTCATAGTCTGCGATCACACCATCTTTGAGGGGGCGAAGGGCGGTGATGTTGCCAGGGGTTTTTGCCACTTTTTCGCGGGCATCTAGGCCCACAGCCACCACTTTTCGTTTTCCGGGGCTGACTTCCGAGTAAGCAATAAGAGTAGGTTCGTTGACCAATACGCCCTTGCCTCGGGCCGCAATCAAGATGTTCGCAGTTCCGAGGTCAATGTAGTAATCTGCAGCAACGGCCTCATCCCTGAAGAAGTTGAACATTTATTTTCCTTTGTTGTAGAGGTCATCCACGTTGATGGTGACAAATGCAGAGATATAAGAAAACGAACTTTTCGCGTTGAAGCCAATTTCACCACCAAAGGTCATGTTTTCCAACTCGTGATGAATATACTCGGTGCCGCCGGCCAATTGAAAGCCTGTTTTGCTGTCCGTTTTTCCGTCAATGAACATCACCGGAACAGAAGCGTAGGGGGAAAAAGATCCGATGTCTGTTTCGAATTTTTTGCCAACAATGGGTTCCAAGCGTAAAGCCGAGAAGCTGTCTCCAGAGTCATGCCAGGTGAGCAAAGAAACTTTTCCGCCGATGGCTGGCTGCTTTTTGTAATCAGGAATTGGAACCCATTTAAACGAAGCCCCAGCTGCAAAGTCAGTATCCCCGGTTCCAACAAGAACTCGGGCGCTGGTCTCGTCGCTGATTCCGGTATCAAAGAAGGCCGTGAAATTGGTCCCTCCGCCATCCGATGTTTTTACCTGAGGCTCCAGCCCCAGTTTGTAGTGTCCCACCGGGGTAATATCCGTGCTTTCTTGGATGGTAAACAGGGCCCACGAGGAACTCTGAAAAAACAAAACAGCAGAGAAAAACAGGAGCGTTGAAAAACTCATTTTTGACATGTCAGGCTCTCCTTGAACTCCTATGGTAAAAACCTCTCTTCTGTTTGACAAGAGAGTTTATGGCTGGGATCGTCGAATAAGGTGAGAAAAAGATGAAACTTCCATTGACTCTGCTGATTATCACGCTCAACGAAGAGCGCAATATTGAACGCTGCATCCGGTCTGTGCCCTTTGCGTCGCAGGTCCTGGTGGTGGACAGTCACAGCAAAGACCAAACTCGTGCCATTGCTGCCAGCCTTGGGGCGCAGGTGATTGAACAAGACTGGCTGGGCTATGGTTTGCAAAAAAAACGAGGCACCGAGATCGCGCAATATGATTGGATTTTGTCCCTGGATGCCGATGAGACACTCTCTCCAGAATTGGTCCAGGAGATTCAACAAAAATGGGACAGTTTAGAGCCTGAAGTGGGCTATGAAATGCCGCGAAAATCATTTCATTTGGGGCGATGGATCCGTTATGGGGGGTGGTATCCGGACTATCAACTCCGTTTATATCATCGCAAACACTCTCAGTGGCCAGATCAACAGATTCATGAACGGGTCTGGGCTCGTCGGGTGGAAAAATTCAGTCAGCCGCTTCTGCACTATGTTTTTAAAAATTTATGGGATCAGGTGGAAACCAACAATCGCTATTCTTCTTTGTTGGCAGAAAAAGATTATCTTTCTGGAAAACAGTTTTCAATATTTAAGCTGATTTTCAAGCCATGGAGTAAGTTTTTGGAATGTTATTTCCTGAAGTTGGGGTTTTTAGATGGTATTGCCGGATTCGTCATTGCCGTCAGTGCCGGCTACTCCATTTTTTTGCGCGGGTGCAAAGTTTGGGAGCTGCAGAAAGGAATGGGCAAAGATGAAAAGATTTAAACAGATACTGGTTTTGATTCTTTTGCTGACCCCAGGGTTGTTGTTGGCAAAAACTCCAAGCCCCAAATTTCCCCGTGTGGAGGCCTTGGTCGGTCAGGTTGAAAAGCTCGATGATGTGATCACAGTTCAAAAGAGAGAGGCCAAACATCAGTCAAAAAAAAATGCCCTGAGAAAAAAACAAATCTTAAAAGACCGCGCTCAGATCATGACAGGCTCAAAATCAGAGCTTCGGCTGCAGCTGGCAGACGGGTCCGTTTTGGTGGTGTTGGAAAATTCAGAGATCTTGATTCCTGGAATTGGATGGCGCCTTGGGGAAACTGCCGAGATTGAGGTTCTCAAGGGAAAGGTTCGGTATCTTTGTCAAAAGGACTGTGGTCGGAAATTGATCACTGAGATCTATGAATCGGTATTGCCGGTCGGAGATTATGTTTTGTCTTATGACCCCTCTGTTCCTCGGGTGGAGCTAACAGTTCTCAGTGGTGAATCTCCCTTTCGGGCTCGAGAGCGGGACGAGTCCGTGACCCTTCATGCGGGGGAGCGGGCACATTTTGATGGTGTTTTAAGTGATGGGGCCCCCACTTTTGATATTTTACTTCGCGGAAGAAAAGTAGCCCAAGGAAAGCTGAGCGAACTGGAGAAGGTTCCGGAAAAAGAGTTAAAGGACTGGGCACAACACGAAGAAAAGCTGAAAAAGAAAGAATCTTTGGCTGCTGAGAAAAAAAAGAAAGCTCGAAAACCAAGTCAGATCTGTAACAAACCTTGGGGGGAGCTCAACCAGTGTCAGTGGACTCCCCAAAAAAATGGGAATTGTCTTCGCCAACGCTGCAACGCCAACGGTGAGTGGGCTGAAGACACCGAGCTCACTGGCGGTGAAAACAAGTGCCAAAACAAGACCGTCGTCGCACCTTGTGATTACTAGAAAGTGCTGTTAGTAGGAATATCCAGCCGGCAATTGATAGAGCTCAGGATAATTCTGAAGTGGCTGATCCAGAACTGTGGTTTTTAAAACGCCACTTTGATTGGTGATTTGGCTATTGTACATGATGACGTGCTTGACGTTTTCGACATTGTTCACTGTGACATTTTCCAGGTACAAGTAGCCGGCGATATTTCGAATCGAACCGACGGTGGAATTCATCACGACCAATTGTCCAGATGGAACGCCATCAATACTGCCGATACGAGCTCTTTCTGCCTGAGGAACGGGTGTTTCTGGATAACTAAAAATATTGGGATAGACATCAGCATTCATATTGCCAACAAAAATAAGGCCACTGAGATTTGAAAGTGTCTCTGCCTGATGAGTGTGAATACAGATCAGGTGATTTTTGTAGCTCGTGGGTGTTGAGTTCATGTTGGAAAAGGATCCAATTTCAAAGGCCCGAATTGAGGCTGAACCTTCTCCGTCGGTGTAACGAATCAGGCTATTGGCCGTGATATTTTGCCCGCCGACAATTTGCTCCATATTTTTGATTTCATAAGCTGAAATATTTTGACCACCGACACTGTTGACGAGGGATTCAATATACACGGCGCTGATTCCGGCTCCGCCTGTTCGATTTCGAACGGTCAATGAGTGGATATTGGGGCCGATCGTCATTCCGCCATAAATATTGCTCGCAGAAAGGGTGCCGATGTAATCCGCGCCTCGAAGATTGATGTCACCAAGAGTGGGGTCAATATTCACATTTTGTTGGTGCTGGTAAGTGCCACTGCTATCCCCATTGATCATCTTGGAAGGGTCAATGGGGAAGGTCCATGGAACGATTGCTTGATCAATATTTGGCAGAGAAAATCGATTGCGGCAACTGAGCAAATGAATAGGGTCCTCTGGCGCCAGAGTGGTCGTCGTTGTCGAAGTGGTGCTCGTCGTCGTCGAACTTGTGGATGTGCTGGTAGATGTGGATGACGTCGTCGATGGCGGTCCAATCAAAGTTGTTGAGGTTGTCGTAGATGTCGTCATGGTTGTCGAAGTCGAAGTTGAAGTTGTGCTGGTGGTTGTCGGATCGATCTGAGGAATGATCGGGCTATCTGGCCCTCCTTCGACTTCGATTTTGCTAGCACCAGAAACATCTGTATTGAACTGGACACGGCTGCAGTTATTGTACTGGGTCATTAAGAGCATTAAGGACAAAGAAGTCCCCAGCGAAGACATCAGGCGCTGTCTTGAAATTTGAGCAAACAAAGAAATAATATGAAACGTCATTCGCCCGAGCATGGTCTCCCCCAAAAAATGTTTCCCCAAGCTTACTTAGTCCAATGAACATGCCAACTTTGATAAGTTAAAAGGTCAGCAATTTCAGCAGATTGCAATGTTCTCACAATGAGACACCTGTTGAGTCTTTGTGGGCGTTGGAGCAAGGTCTTGGAGCTAACCCTCCAGAATGATTCGTAGATCGGGGCGGGCAGATGCAGAAATTGAAAGCTGACATTTGTTCAGGAGATCGACACAGCTGAAAGCGTTTAAGACGACCAGAAATCATTGCAGAGAGCCCTGGACCTTGATCGGGCTGAGCTTTGGTTTTCAATCTCTCTCACGATATGATTTTCAAATGAGAAAAAGTCTCCTTCTGATCGTGGCCTTGTGGGGTTTTCAATTTCAAGCGCAGGCGTTGACGTGGTCCGAGAATGAGCCGCTTCCGCAGATGGGGGAAAATAATCCCTATCACCTCAGTGAAGAACAGGTTCTGTCGGGTGTCCGTCAAGGGCGTTTGCATGCTCTTCATTATCCGGTCAAGGTAACGGGAACAGTGATTCCTTATGAACCTCTGAGAAAAATCATGGACCGATATTTTGGGGGGCTCGAGGCCTTGGGACGACGAATGGGTCTGCATTCTTATCCAGAAACTGAAGGTCAGGGGCCTTACTTTGTTCCCTTTAAAGACGGAGTCTGGTCTTCGGAGCAGATGGGACTGACTCGTTTAAACACAAAGTATGGGGATGGATTGACCTTTAGCTGTGCGGCCTGTCACTCGGCCAATCTTTTTGGTCGTCGTGTTTTGGGAATGAGCAATCGCTTTCCCCGCGCCAATGATCTTTTTCTAAAAGGAAAAAAGGTTCTTCGGCTTTTGGACTCTCATTTGTTCCAGGCCGTTTCTGGAGCGTCGAGAGATGAAATATCCATGTATCTTGAGACCAAAGAAAATCTTCGTTCGGTGGAGCCCAAAAAACCACAAAGCTTGGGCCTGGATACTTCGCTAGCTCATGTGGCGCTGTCGCTGTCTCATCGTCGATTGGATGATTGGGCGACAAAGGATTCTCAACAAGCAAAACATCCAAGGGCTGAAATTCTTCGCTCATCAGTTGGTGACAGCAAGCCCGCCGTCTGGTGGAACGTCAAATATAAAAATAAGTGGCTTTTGGATGGCAGTGTGGTTTCTGGGAATCCGATTTACACCAATATTTTATGGAATGAAATTGGCCGCGGAACTGATTTGCATGAGCTCAAAAATTGGTTGGATGAAAATCCACAAGTCATTCAAGATTTAACCACGGCGGTTTATCAGTCTGAACCGCCGTTAATCACGGACTTCTTTGATCAAAGTCATTTTGACTTGAGCTCAATGAAAAGGGGCCAGACTCTGTTTCAAAATCACTGTGCAAAATGTCATGGTCAGTATCAAAAGGCCTGGGATCACGCGGGCGCAGACAAGCTTCCGTGGCAAGAGCAGTTCAAGACCTTGAGTCTGCAGTACTTCACTCAAACGCCGGTGATTAATATTGGCACAGACGATCATCGTCGAAAGGCCATGAGTTCTCTGGTTCAGCTCAATGAACTTGAGATTTCCAAAGAGATGGGGATTTTCATCAAAGAACAGCCGGGCTATGTTCCGCCCCCCTTGCTGGGGATTTGGGCTCGTTACCCTTATTTGCACAACAACTCTGTGGCCAGTCTTTGTGACCTGCTGACGCCGTCAGCAAAGAGGCCCAAGTTCTATCTGGCGCGAGAGGCCAATGATACCGGGGAAGACTTTGATTTTTCTTGCAATGGATATCCGGTCGTATCAAGGCCGAACTCTGCACAAAGGCGTTCTGAGTTCTACTTTGATACTCGTCGCGAAGGTTTGTCGAATCAGGGGCATGATCAAATGTTATTAAATGCTCAAGGCCAAGAGATTTTTTCCGCAGCCAATAAAAAAGATCTGATTCGCTTCTTGCAGACTCTCTGAGCCTAAGATATTTGAAGTCCTCCAAAAGGGGGATCGATGAGGGCGCTGACTTTTTTAATTTTGACATTTTCTGCTGCTGTTTATGCGGATAATCAAGGCCCTCAGTCGCCATCGATGACCGAGGTCCCCATTGTTTCTTTGAATCAATTCAAGGTCGGCAATTTTTGGCAGTGGACTTACTATGAAAAAGGGGATGCAAGTAAGATCTATTCGACAGAGCGCTATCAGGTCGTCGCGGCCAAAGGCAACCAGCTGACTTTTGAAATTTGGACCAAGGTTCATGGGCGGAGCGAGTTTACCCCCAGTGCACGTTTTGAGATGGATTATCACCGGTGCTATCAAGCGTATCGCAGCATTTATAAGCAGAGCATCCCTTTGATCATGTACGGATACGAAAATGGAAAATGGTCGGACTCTGGCTTTGCTGTTGGCTCAGTCGCCTTCGAAGAAAAATTTAACTGCAACTATCGCTTTTACACAAAGATCACTCAACATTATTTGACCAAATTCGATCAGGTCAAATCTCCATGGGGAGAGCTCAGTTTGTTTCAACAGTGGCCTCGGGCCTCGGCCTCACAGTTAAAATCTTTCTATGTTTTGACCGCAGGCCCTCTGCAGGGGATCTCGTATCGAAAAACATTCAACCCCCAATCCCCCGATTTTTTCGAAGCCATTTTGACTGATTGGAAGATGGAGTAGGTTCGCGCCTGTTTTGTTTCATTTTGCGACCGAATCGGGCCGACGTGCTACCGGCAAAAAATAGGTCATTCGATGAAGGGTCGGCTGATTCTGATACAGGACCTTTCAAAATTCTCTTTTTATTTTCATGAAATCATCAAGTCCTATTGGGGCTTCCCGAAGAGATAGGGGCCAAAGTTAAAGTTATTTAGTCATCTACATTAGAGATGCTCGGGAGTGCCCTTGGAAAATA
>Ga0210057_1004245_pt1 | contig 19240 bp, 12 predicted proteins | sample CryGeyCG2114_010_2_FD_183968 | JGI IMG/M metagenome (GOLD analysis project Ga0210057, IMG submission 183968) | Groundwater microbial communities from aquifer - Crystal Geyser CG10_big_fil_rev_8/21/14_0.10 (SPAdes) (version 2) | ecosystem: Environmental > Aquatic > Deep subsurface > Groundwater ...
TGATTTGATGATTGTTCATTCGCAAACAGTGTACATGAGAGTGCATTCTCCAGTGTTACCCTCCAATATTGCCTACGACCGAATAGATCGGCATGATGATGGAGAACGCAATGAACGCAACGAGTGATGCAATCACAATCAGGAGCATCGGCTCCAAAATAATAGGGAGCTTTTGCGCAGTTTCTTCCGCCTTCTTCTGATAGATATCCGCAATTTTTGCCAGAACTTCGGAGAGTCGTCCAGATTGTTCGCCTGTGATAATAATTTGCTGCACGGAGATGGGGAGAATCTTTTTGCTGCCTCGGATTTCCTGAAAACTCTTTGAAAATGAATTCCCTACCTGGATGTGCTCGGTCAGCTTTATGTAGAAGCGTTTATAGCTCCACATGGATGTCACTTCGGCAAGTGATCGCAATGCTTCCACTGGAGCCACGCCCGCGCTCATAAGGCTTCCCAAAATAATACCAAAGCGGGCAATGCTTGCTTGTCGAATGAGGGACTTGATCCCCGGCACTTTGAGCAGAAACCACTGCATGACGATCTGCAACTTTGTGAATTTGATGAGTATGCCGCCGATGATCAGTCCTCCAAATGCGGCAGGTACCACCGTTGCTCCATTTTTTGTAAAAAAATCCGCAACCGCGATGACGGCTACTGTCGTGGCAGGCAGTTTTACATTCAGTGCAAAAAGAACTCCAACGAGCTGCGGCAAGACAAACCAGGAGAGACCGATGGCGATGATGAACGTGAGTACAATGACGATACTTGGATACATCATGGCCATTTTTACCTTCTGCTTCATGGCGTGGTCTTTTTCATCCTGTATTGCAAGGTTGTCGAGATTTTGTGCGAGATTCCCCGATTCCTCACCAATGCGTACGAGTGCGATCGAGTATGGCGTAAAATATCCGCGTCCATCCATGGCGCGCCAGAGCGCTAAACCATTATCCACGTCTGTACGGACTTTTCCCACAAGTTTGCGCATGGGACCCTTTTTTGCTTCACGCTCCAGAGCAGCTAAGGCATCGTTCACGTGGAGCCCGGCCCCAAGCATCATGGCAAGGTTCTGGATAAACGGACTGCGAAATTTTCCAAGTCCTAAGTTCGCAATCGCCAAACTCATTCGTTTGAATGTTCCAAGGCCTTTGTAGGCCTCTTTTTGTTTTCGTACGGAGGTATCCGCCGATGCAGCAGTTTTTTTACTGCTCGTCTTTTTGTGAGAGAAGAGATGCATAGTCTATGGAGGGACCCGATTCCAGTACATCGGGCGGTGCAGCGACGCGGAGGAGTTCCTCCACGGTGGAAAGCCCTGCGAGCACTTTTTCCAACCCATCTTCAAACAGTGTCAGCATTCCCTGCTGTCTTGCGAGTACATTGATTTCGCCACTTGTTCTGCGATTGGTGATCATTTCTTCAATTTCTGGAGACACTTCGAGGAGTTCGTATACACCAACGCGACCCTTAAATCCTGTGCCGCCGCAGGTAGCACATCCCTTTCCTTTATAGAGGGCGATTTCCGTATCTTCCGTAAAATATCGCTCTGCCCCCGTGAACAATTTTTGAGCCTCAGCTTGAGATACGATGTAACTGTAACGGCACTTCATACAGGATCTACGCATAAGGCGCTGTGCAATAATGAGTTCAAGCGTGGATGCGAGGAGATAGGATTCGATGCCCATTTCGAGAAGACGCGGCACGGCTGTCGCCGCATCATTCGCGTGCAATGTGCTGAAGAGCAGGTGTCCTGTGAGTGCCGCGTTTACGGAGATTTGTGCAGTGATATCATCACGGATTTCTCCCACGAGGATAATATCCGGATCTTGACGCACGAGAGCGCGTAAACCGCGTTCGAATGTGAGATTCGCCTTCACATTCACTTGGATGTGATTAATGCCGGGGATCTTATACTCCACCGGATCTTCGATCGTGCTGATGTTCACATCGGGAGAATTTCTGATTTTAAGGAGGCCATACAGTGTGGTGGATTTTCCCGACCCCGTCGGACCCGTGGTGAGCAACATGCCGAACGGCTTGTGCGCAGCCTTTAAAAGAACATCTAGGTGGCGCGAAGCAAATCCTAAATCGCGCAACGTGAGTGTACGCACATATTCGGAAAGAAGACGCATGACGATCTTTTCGCCATCCACAATAGGTACGATCGAGACGCGGACATCCATTGCCTTGTCACCGTGCTTCCATCGGATAGCGCCATCTTGCGCCGCATAGTGTTCATCGATGCGCATGTTACTTGCGATCTTGATGCGGTTGACGATTCCTTCGTAATACTCGCGCGGGATCTTGCCCGCTTCGTGCATGACTCCATCCACGCGGAAACGCACCACAACAGTTTTTTCCTGTGGCTCGAAGTGAATATCCGAGGCGCCAAGCTGAACTGCGTCTGCAAAAATTTCTTCGATGATTTCTGGTGCGATTTTCTGGTGTTGTTCAATAATCGATTGGAATCTTGTATTGAGCGGCTTGCGGTAGAATGCGAGTGCTGCGTCGATTGCATCACGCGTGGTGTAGACAAGTTCTATCCCCGTGATTCCGCCGACCAATTCCTGGATTTTGGCACGAAGCTCATCGCTTCGCTCTGGATTATTGGTCGCAACCACAATTGTGCCATCACTTCTTTTTTCGATAGCAGTGACGCGCATACCAAGCGCCAGTTCCGCTGGCAGCAATTCCACAGTGCTTGTGTCGGGAATATTTGCACCAACATCGACGAATGGCAGGTGATAGTACTCTGCAACCGCATTTTGAATAATTTCCTTCGTGAGAAGACCTTCTTCGCGCAGGACGTGATCTATCGTAACGTTGCGCTCCTCCGCACTTTTTTTCGCCGCTTCGTACTCTGTTTGCTCCAGATAGTTCTGCGCCACCAGAATCTGCCCAAGATCCATTGTATCTGCTTTTTGTTCCACTTCCCCCTCCTCTCCCTTTTTCTTCTTCTTCTGTTTCTTTATTTTGATTACTTGTTTCAGTTCGGCGCGTTCCTCCTGAAGCTGCTTTTTCTCCTCTGCCAAGTTTTTGTCATGCTCTTCTGAGGAGCTGAGTGCGCGTTTCTGGTCTGCTACTTTTTGGCGCTCCAGCTGAATCTTTGCTTCTTCTACTTTACGCTTTTCTTCCTCCATGCGCTGCTCTTCTTCGTGAATCACTTTCTCTCTCTCCAGCGCGCGGCGCTCCTCTGCAAGTTTTTCTGCCTCTTTTTGCCATTTTGTGATTTCTTTAGCCAGTGCATCGCGCTTGCCGCCACCAAACAAGCCTCCGCCACTTTTCATTGTTGCAAGAAACTCAGCCTCCGCTTGAGCGATGGCATCCTGCTTTATTTTTTCTTTTTCCATTGCCCATACAGTGCGCTCCTTTTCGAATGCAATGGCATTTTCCTGTTGTATTGCTTTTCGCATATTTTCCTTTTCTCTTTCGATATCTTTTTTTGCCAGCGCAGCGCTTCCGGTGGTTTTTGCTGATGCGCGCTTTTCCAGCTCTTTCTTCTCTGCGGCAAATTTAACCTCTTGTTCTTTCATCTTTTTTTCAAATGCTGCTTCCACCGTTTTTACAATTTTCTTTTGCTCTTCGAGGTTCATATTTTTTCCATTTTTTAGTTCCTCACCCTTGAGTTGTTCAGCGACGAATTGGGCGCGTTCCTCCTCTAACTGCTTTCGTGAGGCATTGATTTCTGCCCGCTCAGTGCTTACAGCGCTTTCCCACGCACTCCCTTTCATTGCACGAAGCTTTTCTTTTTCTTTTTCCAGCCATTCGCGCTCTTTTTGAATCTTTGCGTGCTCAATATCCAAATCCTCCCCTGTGGACTCTCTTTGTTTCTTTAATGCATCGATAGTACTGAGAAGGTTGGATCGCTCATCATCTGACATTCGTGCGCTGGGTCCTTCTCCGAGACCATTTTTTGCTTTGCCGAGTTCTGTTTCCAGATACTGTATGCGGCTTAAGAGAGATCCCCGCTCCTCTTGCCGCATCGGTGTTTCTGCTTGTGGCGCAAAGCCCTCCGAAGAATTCTGAGCAATCATTCTTGGTGCAGAGACGACAACCTGATCAGGAGAATCAACGAGCACTGCGGAAATGGTTCCGTCTCTTATCCCTCTGCCCTCCGGCAAAGATGCGCTTTTTTGAGGCATATCAATTGTGCTTTCTCCCGATTGGTATCGATGCTTTTCGTGCTCGATAAGTACTTGCCGCAGTGCTTCTTTTTTTGCTTCCTCGATGAGGTACTGCTCCTCTGTCGTTGTTTTCTGCTTTGTGGCGTGCGGTGAAAAAGCATCACCGAGGCGATGGAGGAGCGATACATGTTTTTCCGCATTTGCGTTTTGTCGTTCCAGGCGCTTGCGAAGCCTTTCGGATTTCATTTCAAGCACTTTTTTCATGCGATCCTGACGAGCAATTTCACGAATTTCCTGCAACTTTCTTTTTGCTTCGGCTTTCTGAGCCATGCGTTCCTGCGTCCATCGATCACTTTCTTCTTTTTGTAGTCGTACTCTCTCCTTTTCAGCCTCTCGAGCTGCTTTCTTTTTTGCACTCTCCTCCTCTTTGCATTTTCTCTCCTCCTCTCTTTTTTTACTTCGTTCCTCATCCTTTTTCCGGAGTGCCTCTTCTTTCAATCGTTTCTCTTCCGCATGGATTTTTTTCTCAATCTCTTTCTTCTGACGCGCTTCCTCTTGTAAGGCTGCACGCTTCTGCAGAAGTTCTTCTCGCGCGATGCGCTTCTTTTCCAGATGTTTTCGATGAGATTCCTGCAAGGATTGTGTCGTACTCTTCATCAACATCGAAATACGAGTTGCCATTTGATTCTTTGTCGTCGAATCACTTTTACTCCTCCGCTCGTTTCGTATGAGCGCATTTTCCGCTCTCCTTGCAGCGCGCAACAGTGCCCGTTCCATTTTTCGCTCCTCTCTTACCTTTTCGGATGCCGAGAGCTTTGCCCATTGTGCGTCCAATTCACTCATTGGAATCATCACGTGAGATTGCTCCGTAATAGCTTTTTCCATCAATGCATCCGTGAGCATTTTCTCTTCTCGGAGAACATCCTCCAGACCCATGAGGTTTTTCTGTGCTTTTGCGCGTGCGTTTTTGAGTGCATCTTCCGAAAGCACCCCCATGGTGACGAGTATCTCGCCAAGTGGTGGAGTGGCTCGTTCGGAAGCGGAATGTTGTTTCATTACTTTAGAAATGTTTTGATCGCATCCACAATGCGCGAAATAGGCGTATTCGATTTCACCATGTACTGAGTGACGCCCATTTCCTTTGCTTTCTCTATATCCTCCTTTTGACCGAGATTGCTGAGGACAATGATATTCGATGTTTTGCCCGATTCTTGTAATTTCGAGATTACCGTAAATCCATCCATTTTCGGCATAATGATATCAATGAGTACAAGATCGAAATTCTCATCCTGAGCCATTTTTAATCCATCCTCTCCGTCTTCTGCGATAGTCACATCGTATCCCTCGTGGACGAGTTTTAGTTTGAGCGCATGGGAGAGCGGCTTTTCATCTTCGATAATCAGAATGCGTTTCCCGTTGCCCTCCGTATTTGTCGGTGTCGTTGGTTCGGTCATGAGATATGTATGTTGGTATTTGCTTCAGAACAGTATACCAAAAATGCCTAAAATGCGCAATGATCAACCATTAGGCTTTGTATGGGGCAATTCTTGACATAAAACCGAATGTATCTACAATAAAGGAGCCAATACAGAGCTTCCTCCTGCATGCGTGGGATGGCGAAGGGCAAGTCCCTCTCGAAGTAAGTTCGTCCATTGGCAGAAATCACGGGGCTGTTTTCTTCCGATCGAAGGCGTATCGCAAGGAAGCAGCCCCGTTTTCATGTGGGCTGGATCTTCTCGATTCTATGTTCCGCGGAATATTTATCCAACAAGGAGTGATGTATACCATGTGATCATGGAGTCGCCAAAAAAGAGTGATAGAAAGGATCCAAGAACGAGGAATGGTGCGAAGGCAATTCTAACGTTCCTCCCTATTTTTTTTGTGATGAGGAGATAAGTGGCAATAATTGCACCGAGCGTATAGGCGGCAAACAACATGAGAATGGCATGCGGAAACAACAGCAGGAGTCCAAGAGCCATGCCTAAAAAAATATCTCCGCTGCCAATCCATCGGCCGCGGCTTACGACCCACATTGCACCAAACAATCCTCCAACCACCATTCCGCTTTGCAGTGATTCTAAGAGGATTTCTTTCCCACGTATCAGACTCATGCCTGCTTGGTACAGGATTGCTGCGATTGCGAGTATCCCTGTGAACATGTCTGGTATGCGCTGTGTTTCGGCATCGTACAGTGCAATCAAAAATGCCGAAAAGCAGGCGATCGAAAATGGAATGAGAAGAGGGAGTGGAACGTCCCTCATGATGAATCCGATGAGAAAAAAAAGAGCTCCACACAGAAGTTCGATGATTGGATATCGCAAGGAAATTTTTTTGCGGCACGCGCTGCATTTTCCAAGCAGAAGTATGAAGCTGAGAACGGGGAGGAGCTCGTACCATCGGAGTTGATGATTGCAGACGGGGCAACCCGAGCGACCGCGGATATTTTTTGAGCGCGGTAGGCGATGGAGAAGCATCGTTGAAAAACTCCCGAAGCAGAGACCAACGAGTGTGAAGACAGTGAGTTGAAATTCAAACGGAAGGACTGCCTCGAATGCCGCAAGTGTTGCCATGCGACCCGCAGTGTATCACGCTCCCTGCTCCAGAGATGCCGTCGCCTCATTCGAACATTCCGCGTTCGTGTGCACTTCGGCGATATCTTCATCTTCTTCCAGAGCCTCCACCAAGTGCATGATGCCACGAGCGATTTCCAAATCCGCAATCGCAATTGTTTGCTTCGGGACATATTGAAGTCTTGCAGATTGGACCTCGTATCCCATGTGTTTCATGTGGTCGCGCACCTTTGCTAATGCTCCCCGGTTCGTTGTGATGGCAATGCCCGATCCATCAAGTTCAATATCTTCTGCACCCATGTCGATAAGTGCGAGCTGCTCATCCTCGCTCATTGATTTACTTCCTGATGCTGTGAGGATGCCCTTTTGTTCGAAGAGCCACATCACAGATCCTGTTTCTGCAAGCTTGCCTCCGTTTTTATTCAAAATACTTTTCACATTCGCAAGAGTTCTATTCGTGTTATCCGTCAGGCATTCAATCAAATACGCAACGCTGCCGGCACCCGTTGCTGCGTAGATCACTTCTGCCATTGCGTCACCTTTTGTTTCGCCGCTCCCCTTCTTCACTGCGCGCTCGATGTTTGTATTCGGAACGCTATCCGCTTTTGCATTATCGATCGCTGCTCGCAGTGCTGCGTTTGTATCCGGGTCCCCTCCCCCACTCCGTGTGACGATTTCGATCAGGCGCGCATGCCTCGTAAAAATCTTTCCGCGCCTTGCGTCCTGCGCAGTCTTTTTGACCCGAATGTTTGCCCATTTGGAATGTCCTGACATGCGTACAGCATATCGTGAAACAGGGGCGCAGGCATGTTCCGCAGAACTGCCTGCGCAAGGCAGATGATGCTTATGTAAGCTGCACGATCACATACATCGAGTCTGCGCGGACAGCCCGCCTCAGGGCAGACATGTCCGCGCCACTAAATAACCTTCATAACCTTCCCCCTCACCTCCCACCCCTCATACGGAGTCCATCCGCATTTGCTGCAGAGCTCCTCCCCATAGATTTTCCAGGTTTGTCCGGGGTTTACCAGTATCAGATCTGCTGGTTTACCAAGGGCTATGCCAGCTTTACCAAGATGGAAGATCCGGTTTGGCATAGTGAAACAGAGTCGAAGGATGTCATTTGCTTGAATGTCACTCTCCACAGTCCCGGCAGTTGGGCGGATGTTGCCCTTAGCATCTTCCGGACCTCCCTCCATGCATGAGAGGAGCAGGGGGAGCATCGTTTCCACTCCAGGGATCCCACTCGGAGCATCCAGAGGATTCGATGAATGCTTTGCTGTGAGCGTATGGGGTGCGTGATCGGTGGAGATGATGTCCACTGTCCTATCCCCTATTCCCTCCCACAACGCTTCCACATGATCGCGGGTCCGAAGCGGAGGGTTCATTTTGCCGAGCGTGCCGAGGTGATCGTAATCATCCACAGTGAGAAAGAGGTGATGTGGAGTGACTTCGCACGTCACAGGGAGCCGATCAGCCTTAGCATCACGAATCAGATTGAGCGCGAGACGCGTGCTTACGTGCGCAATATGGAGCGCTGCTCCATGTTTTTTTGCGAGTGAGATTGCTTCATCCACTGCCCGCATCTCGGATTCCGGAGGACGCATTGTGGAATGTGCGGCGATATCGGTCCGTGTGTTCTTCTTCCGTGCAGCATCATTGATTGCGGCATCCTCTGCATGGACAACAATGGGAATATTTCTCTCGCCGCATAATTGGAATGCGCCATGGATTGCTTCCATGTTTGCACCCAAATTTCCCGTGGAGTGATCGAAGTAGAGTTTTACCCCCACGATGTGTTTTCGATCAACTGCTGCAAGTTCCGCGAGATCATCAGTATGTGAAATATTGAAAAAGAAACGGATGTTGCATCCTGGAATTCTTTTCGCACGGTTCACCTTATCTACCAGTGCTTCTTTCGTGCGGGTAGGCGGATTCGTATTTGGCATGTCGCATACGGTCGTTACTCCCCCGATCTGCGCGCCGGCTGCACCTGTTTCCATATCTTCCGCTTCTTCGTAGCCGGGCTCGCGAAAATGCACGTGACAATCGATGAGACCGGGGAAAATCAGGCAGCGCTCCGCATCGATGAGCTCATCAGCAGGTTCTTCGATTGATTGTTCGATGCGGCAGATCTCATTATTCTTAATCAAAACATCCGATTGCTTCAATCCGAGCTCGGTGACAATTTGGCCGTTTTTTATAAGCATGGATGCCATGGCTTTCTGTACCATGATACTCCATGTCATTATCAGATTTCCCCGATTGGCTCCGCAAAAAGAAGAAATCATCCAATCTTTCGCCGGACGCGGACATACATTTCGATGATCTGGATGAGGATGCACTAGCAACTCATTTGTGCATTGATCGCTACGGATCATTTCAGCTTACCGGCGCCGTTCGTCCTTCATACGATTTAAAGATTCGTCCCGAAGAAGGATATCGTTATGATATGTATTACGACACTGAGAAAAATCCACACAGTCCCATGATTATCGCCGCCGCTACACGCAGTAAACTTTTTGAGCTTTTTATGGCGCTTTTGGATTCTCTTGGAGACGAAGTTGATGTTGCTTTAGCAACGAGTCATGATCAAAAAAGTAGCGATGAAGGTACTGAGTTATTCCGTTATCAGATTGATCTCCCGGTGCTAAAAAGTGCGTTGTACGACTATGAGGATTTACTCATAAATGATGGTTATACCGGGATGAGCGTGTGGAATCCTTCTCTCACGCAGGAAGTTCAATTCGATGAACACAAACTCCTTTTTCTCTATGGAAAGCCGCTTGAGGCGTTCGAACGTGTTTTACATGCGTATGATGTGAATCGAAAAAAAGAAATCAAATTTATCACAGAAGCTGCACATATTCATGAATCAAGCGATGCCTATAGAGATCAATTTCATGCTCTGGCATTGCAGCTTCATACAGAAGAAGTCAATGATCAGGAAGAGGAGAGCAATGATGATGAGGAAGAAGAGAACGATGATGATGATTTTCTCTTATCTCAGTCTTAAGCTTTCCCCAACATCATCGCAATAAGTGCCATGCGAATGGGAACTCCATTTCGTGCTTGGCGGAAGTAGGCGGCATTGGGCAGAGAGTCGACATCCGGTGCGATTTCGTCGATGCGAGGGAGCGGATCCATCACGAGAGTATTCTTCCCCTTCAACATTTCGGCAGTGAGTTGGAACTCCGTGCGCAGTCGTGCGAACTGCGCGCGATCATCAAACCTCTCTTCCTGTAGTCTGTTCATGTAGAGCACATCGGCATCCACTCCTCTCTTTAAATTCTGCGTGATTTCGTACGGCGTATGTCGCTCGCTCAATACCTGTAAAAACGCAGGTCCGGGTTTTAAACTATCCGGTCCGATAAATGTGAATCTGTTGCCCGGATACTGGCTTAAGATGAGCGCGAGCGATCGAATCGTGCGTGAGTGCAATGGGTCACACGCAAAGGCAACGTGCAAATTCGAAAGTCTGCCAATCGACTTTTGCATCGTATAGAGATCCAGCATCGATTGTGTGGGGTGTTCGTTGCCTCCATCACCGCCATTGATGAACGGCACATCGCTTACGGCTGCGGCCCGCACAGCGGATCCTGCCTCCGGATGACGCATGACAATGAGATCTGCGTAACTGTGAACCATGCGAATGGTATCTTCGACACTTTCGCCCTTATCGAGTGAGCTCATCTGCCGTCCCTGCGCAAGAATCATGCCGCCACCAAGACGCTGTACCGATGCTTGAAAGCTGAGCATCGTGCGTGAGCTTGCTTCGTAGAAGAGGAGTGCAATGACTGTATCCTTCAGCAGATGAACCCTCCCTTTGCGATCCAGAATCACCTCCATTTTTTTCGCGACTTTAAAAACACTCTCCACCACCTGCGGGGTGAGCTGGAGGGAGGAGGTGAGATGGCGGAAGGGAAGAGTCATGCGTGGACGAGGCAACCCCATCCTACAACGTAAATGCCTTCTGCGCGAAAAGCCAAATCATAAAAATGAACCCGGCGGCAAAAATCGTCACCACCGCGGCTTCTACGAGCCACATGAGGAGTTGAGATTTAAGCGATGGCTTTTTCCCCTCGCCTGCGGCTTCCGGCAGCAAACGATCGAACCGTTCCTCAGCTTTCCGGAGTAGATCCTGCAGGAACCCCACCTGTGATCGCAAGAGTTCATTTTCGCGCTTGAGGTACTCCCCTTCTCCGCCCACTCCAGGGCTTTGCTGTTCTACCGTTGTCGATTCCACAGGCTCATACCCCTCAGCTTTTTCCGCGTGGTAGCTCTTGGATATCTCCGCCAGCTCATCGCGGATCTGTTGGAGCGTCCTGCCGCGATTCTTCAGATCTTTTGTCCGTTTGAGCACCTCCAGAATCTCTTCATCAAAGAGCAGTGCATTACTTTGCCCACGCTCCGTGTGCTTTTCAAAAAACTCTGGCAAAGCAGTCTTCAGTCTCCGGATGAATTTAATCGAGAGTCCGCTCGCTTCGGCAGTTTGCTCGATGGTATAGGGAGATGGCATAGGTCTGTAAAAGCGGGATAAACCGTTGGCATTGTAGTGGGAAACCAAAGGGTTGCAAAGGATGAACAGAGGGAGTTTTCCGGGCTTACTCATTGTCCTACGTCTCTGTATTTTCTTCCCATCTTCTTGTCTCAATCATCAGAACAACGGCACCGACACATCACATCAAACTTACCAAACCGAAGAAACTCTATACACTCTCTTGCGATGCAGAATCGCGCTCTTGCAGCTTCGACACTTTGGCAGCTTGCTTCGCAGGCAGTCACGATGCTTCTCGGCATTCTCAGTATCAAATTCGTCACAACAGCGCTTTCCCAGCCACTCGTCGGTAACTATCAGACAGTGTATTCCTATCTCCAGATCTTCGGGATTCTTGCCGATTTTGGTTTGTACGCTGTTGCCGTAAGAGAGCTCAGTCGAGCATCAGATTTTCTACGCACCCTTGGCACACTGTTTATTCTTCGTACAATCATCACTCTCATTTCGCTTTGCAGCGCCCTTCTTTTTGCATGGAGCCTCCCCATGTTTACCGGCACCCCCCTCCCCTACGGTATTGCGATTGCGATCTTCGTCCCCTTTTTCACACTCCTTTCCGGCATGCTTCGCACGGTTTTCCAAGTGCGCTACACCATGCATGCTATTTTCTTCGCGGAGGTTTGCTCGAAGATTGTCCCGGTTTGCCTGATCGGTTTAGCAGTTCTTTTTGGAGTACGGGAGACTGATAATATTCATTATTATTATGCATTCCTGGCATTCGGTGGATTGGGATCGTTCACACTCTTTTTGCTGTCTTGTTGGTTTGCCATACCTTTACTCAAAGAGAAATATGCAGATACGATTCGTTTATCATCAGTTTGCCAGTGGTTTTCCATGGAGGAATTCTTTCGATTAATACAGCTCTCTGCACCCTTTGGTCTCGCGTTTCTTGCAACGACGCTCTACAGGCAATCGGATGTCACGCTTATTGCCTTCCTTAGACCGATGGATTACTCAATGCAGAATGCCTACTACGGTACGGTGCTTCGTCTTACAGAAATCGGATTCCTCCTTCCCACATTCATTCTTAACTCCGCTTTGCCGATGATGAACCACGGGGAAAATCCCGAGAGGAATCTTCCGGAATTCCTTGGGAAAATTCTCCTCAGCCTCTTTGTTCTTGGCTCTATTATCTCACTTTTTTCATATTTCTGGGCCAAGCCCATTATTCTTCTTGTCGCTCAGGAATCGTACCTTACAACTCCCCTCTCCTTTGGATCCGATACCGCGCTTATGCTCATGAGTTTTCCTCTGTTCCTCGGCATGATTGTGACCTTCTGCTTCTACGTCCTTCTCCATGAGAATCGTTGGAAGCCCCTCCTCATTCTCACCACTCTTGCCGCAGTGCTTTCCGTGACACTCAATCTGCAACTGATTCCCCTCTTCGGGTTCACCGGTGCCGCTGTAACATCCATCGTCACCCATATCTTCCTTGCAAGCGGTTTACTCATCGTTTCCCTGCGGTTTATCAGGGTTACTATACCATTTATCAGGCTTTGTCAGTGGTTTGCCTTTAGTGTGGTACTTGGTCTATCTCTGTTTTTCACGGCACCATTACTCCACACTGCTTGGATCACGATCATTATGCTTCTCCCGATTTTGTTCTTTGCAGGAGCCATTGTTTTCTTCTTACAAATCATTCCAATTCGCTTGGTTAAAAGAGATTGAATGGGTCTGCATATGGTTAAACATTCCATACGTTTACCAATGGTTTGTTCCGCTTTGTCATAGGAACAAAAGCGTTGTTTACCAATGGTTTGCTAATAAAATTCGACTATACGACCATCGGTTCTCTACCTTATTATATGGTAAACCTCTGGTAAACCGTTCGATGCTCTTCCAATGTTTCTCTACTTCGCACGTCTCTCTAGGAGTGCTCTGCCTGCCATGACACAATGACACTATGTCTCTTCATCTCTACAACACACTGACGAAGAAGAAGGAAAAATTTACTCCTTTCATAGAAGGGAGAGTCACAATCTACACCTGCGGTCCCACGGTCTACAGTCGTCCTCACATTGGAAATTATGCATCGTTCCTCATGGCGGATCTTCTCTGCAGGTGGCTCGAAGTGCTGGGGCTCCATGTGACACATGTGAAAAATATTACAGATGTTGGACATTTAGTTGCAGATTCTTCGGCCGATGCTTCCGGGGAGGATAAGATTGAACGCAAGGCGCGTGAAGAAAAAATCGATCCACTCCTCATTGCGCAGAAGTACACCGATGCATATTTGAACGACGAACAATCGCTTGGCATGCGAGAGCCGGAGTTTCGGCCACGCGCGACGGAAACGATACAAGAGATGATTGCGATCATCCACATCTTGCTGAAGAGCGGTCATGCGTACGAAACAGGGGATGGAATCTACTTCTCCGTTCAGAGTTTTCCAGGGTATGGCAAACTCTCTGGTAACACGCTGGCAAACCTTGGCAAACTGGTAGAGGGAGTACGTGTGGAGCTTACAGAGACAAAAAGACACCCTGCAGACTTTGCACTCTGGAAGAAATGTGTCGGAGTAAATGCCATCCATATTCTTCGGTGGAATTTCCCTTCAGGAAAACGTGTAATCGGAGCAGGGGAGGATTCTTCCGCTGGTTTCCCCGGATGGCACATCGAATGTTCTGCCATGAGTACTAAATTTCTGGGCGAGAGAATCGATATTCATACAGGAGGGGAGGATAATATTTTTCCTCATCATGAATGCGAAATTGCCCAAAGCGAGTGTGCCTCCAGTGCACCATTTGTGCGTTACTGGATGCATAAGAGGAGAGTCAACTTTGCGAGCGAGAAAATGAGCAAATCGCTCGGCAATGTGCTTTCGCTTGATGACATCAAGGAGAGGGGATTCTCGCCGCTCGATCTGCGCTTCCTCTTCTTAAGCACACACTATCGTTCGCACACGCAGTTTACCTGGAAGGGGCTTGAGGATGCCAAAAAGGCCAGGCATCGCATTGCCGAATGGCTTCATGATGTACGGAATGGACAAGAAAGCCAGGCAATGAAAGGTGTCCGTGGGTATCGTGAGCAATTCTTTGCAGCAATGAATGATGATCTGAATGTCTCAGCCGCCCTTGCCGTTGTTTTTGATCTTCTTTCTGTATCGCGCTCTGCGAATACGCTTGGCGGAGAGGATCTCCTTTCATTTTGTCTTGTTTTAGAGCGTACGTTCGCATGTTTCGAACTTGAATCGTTTGCTATCCCCGAGGACATTTTGGCTCTTGCAGAGAATCGGGAGCAATACAGATTGGCAGGGGATTATGCACAGTCCGATGCATTACGTGCAGAGCTCCTGAAGAGGGGATTTGTGATCGAGGATACCGTGAGTGGCCCAAAGGTGGTGCCGAGATCTTCATGAGGGACCTCTTTAGGGAATCTCTGAATAAGGGGGGGATAAATCCCCCTTGGAACGGTGGGAACGTTAACCCCGCCCTTAAGGGCGGGGTTAACGCATCAAATTCATGTGGCTTTAGCCACCCCGTGAGTTAATCAGGGATCTCTTTGGATGTTACTTGATAAGTATTCTTAACAATATGGAAGTTTTATTTGTCAAATTATTCTCATAGTCAAGGGAAATGACGGATATACACACTGATTAGAAAGTTAGACAGCATGTTAAGTTATATTATTAAAAAATATAATCAATATTTAGCAATGTGATCTCACATGCCATACATCCTGTAAAACAGGTGTTTTGCACCGATATTTTTTGGGTATTGCCAATTTCTTGTGTTTATAAAATGGCTTCAATAAGCCAAAAATCATCATCATTCCCTCAAATCCCCATCCCAGAGCCCTCCCCTGTAACACGCACCCCTTTTGCGCGTTTCACTAGTTGCATCCGGAGGTTTCGGTACTTGCTTGGCAAGAACAGGAATTGGTAGGATGCATCAGATTTCTCGGGACGGGCACAAACAGATGCATGCCTGCCAGAAATCACTGAGAAAGCGGATTGATCCTTCACAATCCGGCATATCCCTTACGTAGACGCGACGGATCACCGTGCGCGCCTCCTCTTTTGTGCACATCGAAATGCAGGGGATTCTTCACATCGTGTTTGGTTCCGTACACATGGACCATCCAGATCGTGTTTCCATTCTTTAAGAGTTCTTCAACCGGGCCTTACAGCCCACTCGTGTGTTTGTGTCACCCTCTTTATATGTAAGGAGATGCTCGCTCTATCCTTCAGATGGAGCGCCGCTCCCCGATACGCACACACGTCTTTTACTTCCTGGCATGCCGCACTTTGCGGCGTGCTTCAGTTCCAATCACTTTCCAATGGATCTCACTCAATTTAAGAAAGCGATAGCGGGACTTTCGGTCAGCGCCATTGTTCTCACGCAAGCGGGAACGATTCTTGCTTACTCCGATGTCCCAAACGGAATCTGGTACCAGGATGCTGTCGACGATTTCGTCGCGGCTGGTTACCTTGATTCCTCACAGTCACGTTTCCGCGGTGGCGACCCAGCTCTCCGTGCGGAGTTCGTGAAGCTTGTCGTTGAACTCAACGGCGGCATTCTCGGAACGGCTCCTTCCGTTGCGAGCTTTAACGATGTAGCAGTCGGTGCTTGGTACTTTGGCTACATGGAAGAGGCAGCAGCAGAGGGATGGGTACGCGGCGATGGAGACTGCTACGGCAGCACTCCTTGCAATGCACGCCCAGGCGCAAGAATTAATCGCGCTGAATCCGCTGCACTCATCAACCGCTCCTTCGGTCTCGTCGGAACGGGTGATGCTCCGCAGTTCGTTGATAACCCAAGCGGTCAGTGGTACACCAATGACATTCAGGTTGCTGCAGATAACTGCATCCTCCAGGGTGATGATGGTCGTGGCACGGTCCGCCCAGGTGACAACATGAACCGCGCAGAAATGGTGGTCATGCTCCACCGCGTTGATCTTGGTATGCAGTATCCGGATTGTGGCGGGGGTTCCACCGTTGGTGGCTCCGCCGGTATCGACAGCGTCCGCGCTCTCTCTTCGACCATGCTCGAGGTAGAGTTTAATAGCGCAGTTGATCGGGCCGCAGCCGAAGATCTGGCAAACTACCAGGTTGATGGTCTCACGATTGATGGCGTCCGGCTTACGAGCAGTGATGTCGTCGAAATCACGTTCGAAGGTTCCATGACTCCCGGCGCCGATTACATGCTCTTTGTGAGCGGTATGACGACGGGTGGTGAAGAGTTCGAGGATTCCGTTTCCTTTATGGGATACTCCAGCATTCCCCAGTCTTCCGGAACACTCGAGCTTTCGTTAAATCCGAACACTCCTCTCGGTGACACCATCCCGAAGGGTGCGATCGGTATCGCCATGCTTTCCGTTGATTTCACCGCATCATGCTCCGATGACATTCAGGTCGAGGGGCTTACCGTGATCCACGAGGGTCAGGGTGCGCAGTCTGATATCACGGCTGCTTGGCTCTCCGTGAACGGTGCGCGCGTGTCGCGCACACGGGTCTTCGATTCCGAAGATCAGACGGCTGATGTCCGCTTCTCCCGCCCGCTCCTTGTCGAGGCGTGTGACACGGTCACGGTCGACTTTATGGCAGACTTTCTTTCCACGGCTGCTACGAACGGCCGGCATAACTACGTGATCGAGCTCGCAAGCGACGTTCTGTCTAATGCGCAGCAGGTCAGTGGTACATTCCCGCTTCGCGGCGAGACCTTCGAGGTCGCAGCTGTGACCTCGGGTATCGTCACCGTGACCTACCGTTCCGTTACGCCGAGTCAGATTGATGTGAGCGACTCTGATGCCGGTATCGGCAAATGGGAGTTCTCGGTCGACTCGGTTGAAGATCAGACATTCTACTCGGTAACGTTGGAAAACCAGGGTACGGCTTCCGATGGAGACTACGTGAACATCTACGTCCGCAGGACAGATGGCACACCTCTCACGGACACCGTTTCCCAGTCCGTTGCTGATTACACGACCCTTACCTTCGATCCTCCATTCACCGTTCTCGAGGGTGACAAGATCACACTCGATGTTGTTGCAGACATCGTTGATGGAGCAGCAGACACGCTCAAGCTCGCATTCGAAGAGACAAACGACGTGTTTGCCGTTGGTTCCCTCTACGGGTACGGCGTGAATGGTCAGCTCTACGGTTCTCAGATCACGATTGCTTCCTCCCCAGCAGTTTCCACAGTCACGATCAATGCTGGAGAGCTCACGATCGACATCGATGGTCCGGTGACAGAGGAATACACGCCGGATGCGGATGATGTCGTGATGGCAAACGTTGATTTCGTCACCGGTGGTGAAGATATCAGTGTGAACGAAATGTATGCTTTGATCCTTGGTCAGACATCCACGGGTGCAACACTCGTCTGTCACGGCACAGGAAATGACACCATGGCCGAGAACGTCGAGGATGTGCAGATTCGCAACACCGTCACCGGTCAATCGGTGGAGGGTGTGCTCCTTACCTCGGACGCAGGGACGAAGTCCGGTACGAGCTGTGCTGCGACAAGCACCACAACGTCGACGACGGGCGTCTACCGCTTCGATGATTTCGTTCTCCGCGACAGCTCCCGTTGGGAACTGAGTCTCGACTTCATCTCCGATGTTCCAAAGAACGGCGATAAGTTCCGAGCATTCATCTGCTCCGCAGAAGAAGCAGATACGACGGGTTGCGACTTCGGTGGATTCGCGACGGCTTCCACGGTCTACAACTTTGATGCCGAAGGACTTTCCACGGGTGATGCGATTTCCGATATTCGCCCGGGTGAGGATCTCTCCGGTAACTTCATGGAAGTTGCGACTTCCAGTCTCTCCATTACCGAGCGTGGGCTTGGTACAACGGACACCGTTGTTGAAAATTCCCAGGATGTCGCGCTCTTCCGCTTTGAGGCAACAGCCGGCAAGGCAGAAGATATCTTCGTGACGCAGTTCGTCATCAAGGCCGACACGGGTTCACTCGTCGATGGCGCTGATTACACCCTCTGGGTGGACAGCGATGACGATGGCACAGTCGATACGATCCTCGATTCCGGTCACGGTTGCGAAGGCACCTGTAACGGGGCCATCGAAACCACCGGCTCCGATGAGGTTCCGTTCGATGATATCGCGGGCGGCGGGTACACCGTTCCTGCCGAAGAGACTGTCATGTTCGAAGTCCATGCGGATATCTCCGGTTCTTTGAACCGCAACGAGCTCTCCGTTGGATTCGACACCGGTCAAAGCAACGTCGTCGAAGGCGAAGAGGCTGATGATGGCACGTCGCTCTCCTGCGTCAGCGCAGATGGCACAAACATCAGCTGCACCGCCGGTGCAACTGCACAGATCACGATCGTCACCGCGAAATCGAAGATCTTCAATCTCCGCAACCAAGGATCGCTCTACGTCACCAAGGACTCTGTCCCGACACGCAGCCGCCAGATCCTCGCAGGCGCTCTTGGGGAAGCAATCCTCCGCTTGGAACTCCGTGCAGAGGATGAGCCTATCGATGTAACGCGTCTCGTGTTCACGAACTCCGGTTCGACACGCGTGTCGCAGAGCATTAACCGTCTCCAGCTCTACCGCAGTGGCGAGAGCACATCGTTTGCCTCTGCTACAGTCGACAACTGCAACAACATCTCCACAGATATTGCTTCACCATCGTTCTGTGCAGTCATGGAGAGTCAGCAGCTTGTTGTACCGGATGGTGATCGCCTCGACATTCTCGTTGTTCCTCAAATGAAGACGGACGATCAGGGTGCTGTTCAGACGAACACCGGTTCCATTCGTCTCCTCGTTCACAAGGTCACGGATTCTGTGAACCCGGGCGCGGACAACAACACGACAAACACCGGTTCCGTTACGGCTCGCGGATTCGAGTCCAGCAACGTTCTTCTCTCCCCGGATACGGATACGACCGCGGAAGGAGAACTCTTCATTGGTACGACAACGCCAGCCACGGATACCGCCATTGTGGGTCTTCGTAACGACATCGTCCTCGCGAAGATCGTCACGGTGGAAGATGCCAACACGGATTCCGACGGAACAAACGTTCCGCAGGGTAC
>Ga0210057_1004246_pt1 | contig 19239 bp, 22 predicted proteins | sample CryGeyCG2114_010_2_FD_183968 | JGI IMG/M metagenome (GOLD analysis project Ga0210057, IMG submission 183968) | Groundwater microbial communities from aquifer - Crystal Geyser CG10_big_fil_rev_8/21/14_0.10 (SPAdes) (version 2) | ecosystem: Environmental > Aquatic > Deep subsurface > Groundwater ...
ACTTTTATCATTTTTTTTATAAATGTTGATTGATAATAATGTATAATATAATATTGTTTAGATTAGGAAAGTTGGGATATTTTAAATTAATGCCAGTTTAATGCAATATTAATATTATGAATTTATATCATTTGATAATATAATAAAAAGTATATGGCGGAAGAAGAAAATTTAACAAAAAAAGAGAAAAGAGAGTTAAGAAGGCAGGAGAGGAATGTTGAATCCGACCGCCGTCAAAAAATGCGCGTATATAAGAGGGTCATGGTATGGGCCGTCGCTGTTTTTGTGGTCGCGGGATCCATCTTCGGCATTTTTTGGCTTTTGGGGTCTCCTGGAGGAGAGAGGGTTTTTGTTGGGGCTGTTCTTCAAGACGATCAAATAAAAGGAAATTCGGATGCCGGGACAACTATTATTGAATACAGCGATTTTCAGTGCCAGGCCTGTGCCGCGTATTATCCGATCATAAAAAGGTTAGCCGAGGAATATGGCGATAGTGCCATATTTGTGTATAGGCACTTCCCGCTTAGGCAGATTCACCCGAACGCCGAACTCGCGGCTCAAGCTTCAGAATCGGCGGCGCGCCAGGGTAAATTCTGGGAAATGCATGATATGTTATTTGAGAACCAGCAGATCTGGTCAAATCAGAGAAATCCCGAAGAAACATTCATCGGTTACGCATCTGCCATCGGTTTGGATGTCGAGAAATTCAAGAGTGATCTTGCCTCCGAAGAAGTAGAGAATAAAGTTGACAGGGATTATAACAGCGCTATTTCGGCAGGAATAAACGCGACTCCGACATTTATATTTAACGGGGAAAAAATACAAACACCGAGAACATATGAACAATTCCGAACCCTTATTGAACAATCCGTTGGATCGGACCGGTAGCTCTGAAGATAAAAAGTTTCCGAACTGGATAGTCGCTTTTTTATTGGCGGTAAGCTTGATAGGTTTTATTGACGCCGGATATCTGACTTTAAAATATTATCAGGGCGAGGTCCCAAACTGCTCGGTGTTTGAGGGTTGCGAAACCGTGGCCGCCAGCAAATATACCGATATCGGAGGTATTCCGCTCGCTCTTTTTGGCGCCGCGTATTACCTTTTTATTTTTATTTTAACGGTTGCTTACATTGATCTGGGATACTCCAAAATACTTAAATTTATAGCGTATTTTACGATAATTGGCCTTATTGTTTCCGTGGTTCTCGTATTTTTACAGTTGTTTGTCGTTGATGCGATTTGTCTTTATTGCATGGTATCTGCGGCAACCTCAACCTTTTTATTCATAATGGGGGTCCATATATTAAAAAATTCCGCCCCAATCAGAAGCTAATCCATTGGTCGTCCCGGCACGGGCAAGGTCGGCGGAAATAATTTATTAAAAGTCGAGTAAAATTAAAATAGTTTTATAATTATATATATGCATGAGAAAGTAAAAAATTATCTTGGAGTCGCGATTATTGTGTCTCTCCTCATCGTCTCTTTCGCGGCGGTGGGATATGTTTCAACTTATTCGAAGTCAATCAAACCGTCGTCTTTCAGGAGTTTTTTCGTTTCGGGTGAAGGAAAGGTGGTGGTAGTACCCGATATTGCGCAGTTTACGTTTAGCGTGATTACCGAGGGCGGAGTTGATCTCGCCAAACTTCAGGTCGATAATACTAAAAAAGTGAACGCGGCCATCAATTTTGTAAAATCTAACGGAGTGGAAGATAAAGACATAAAAACCCAAAATTATAATATAAATCCCCGTTATCAATATTTTACCTGTCAGCGCAACATACCCATATTAAGTCCGGGTGAAATTTATTCCGGAAGTGAGCCCTCTGCGTGCCCCCCTCCGGAAATAGTCGGATACACGATCAGCCAGACCGTTTTGGTTAAGGCGAGAGACTTTGAAAAAGCGGGTATGATACTTTCGGGAGTAGTTGAAAGCGGAGCAAATTCTGTCTCGCAACTTTCATTCACTATTGACGACCTCGATGAATACCAGAATAAAGCAAGAGAAGAGGCGATAAAAGAAGCGAAAGAAAAAGCCAAAATGGTTGCCAAGGCCGCGGGCTTCGGATTGGGCCGTCTGCTTTCGATAACCGAAGGATGGGATGTTCCTTTTAAGAATGAAATATACCGCGCAACTACCATGGGGATGGGCGGAGAATTTGATACGGCTGTATCGGCCCCCGCAGTCGAACCGGGGTCCGAGGAGGTGGTCGTCAGCGTTACTTTGACCTATGAGATTGATTAATTAGATAATTAATGTTTAATTATTAATATTATGACAAGCGTAGTAACAGTATTTGTTGTCGGTCTGGTGATGGGGGGTGTTTTGGTGGCCCTTTATTTTCGTGATAAGTTGCAGAAAGAAAAAGAGCAACGGGGGGGAAACGAACAAAGGGGAGGTTTTTAATTTAAAAGCGTTGTTTACGCATGGCTCGTCAAAAATCATCAAAAATAAAAAAAAATCCATCTTCTAAGCCGAAAAAGGGAAAAGCTAAACCAATAAAGAAGAAAAAAACGGTGCTTAAAACAAAAGAAGCGCCTGTGGTTTCGCTTAAGGAGGAGTTTTCCGAAGATAAAATAGAGGAAATTGTTCACAAGGGAAGATTGCGTGGCTTTGTGACGTATTCGGAGATTCTTTCGCAATTTCCGAGGATAGAAACTAACGTAATTTTTCTTGAAGAACTTTACAGTCGCCTGCAGGACGCGAGTATTGATGTCCTTGAAGGAAGGGAGTTTTTGGAAGTAGGGGAAAAACCCAAGAAGGGTTCAAAATTGGATGACGCGGTTTCTCACTCCTCGCAGGATTCGGTGCAGATGTATTTGAGGGAAATTGGAAGAATTTCTCTACTTAACGCCGAAGAAGAGCGAGAATTGGCCAAGCGAATCGAAAAAGGCGACAGAGAAGCCGAAAATCATTTAATGGAGGCAAACCTGCGACTTGTTGTTTCGATCGCGAAACGCTATGTCGGCCGAAGCACCAACCTTACTCTTATGGATCTGGTCCAGGAGGGTAATCTCGGTTTAAGACGCGCGGTTGAGAAATTCGACTGGCACAAGGGATATAAATTTTCAACTTACGCCACTTGGTGGATAAGGCAGGCAATTACCAGAGCCATAGCCGATCAGGCTCGGACTATCAGGATCCCTGTTCACATGGTTGAGACAATTTCAAAATATCAGCAGGCGGTGAGGCGTCTTACGCAGGATCTCGGGCGGGACCCGCTGGCGGAGGAGATCGCGTCAGAGATGGGGATGGAGGTTGAAAAAGTCCATCATATTCAAAAAATTTCGCAGGACACGGCTTCTCTTGAGGCGCCCGTAGGAGATGGCGAAGAAGATTCTATTTTAGGTGAATTTATAGAAGACGTAAAAACTCTTTCTCCCGCCCAGGAAGCGGCCCGTCTTTTACTGGTGGATCAAGTAAAAGAGATACTTATTGATCTCTCGCCCAGAGAGCAGAAGATACTCTCTATGAGATTCGGGCTTGAGGACGGGATCACGCACACTCTTGAGGAGGTTGGGAAGGAATTTGGGGTTACCCGCGAAAGGATCAGACAGATTGAAGCTAAAGCTTTGGAAAAAATAAGACAACACGAAAAAGCAAGAAGACTCCAGGGATATTAAGCGTTGTCGCGGTATTTAATTATTCATTACTTATAATAATTTTACGCCCTCGTGGGCGTGATTTGATAATGAGGAACGATAAATCATTTAATTATAGGTGGTCGTAGTTGATTGTCGCGTTATTATGATTAATGAGGCTCGGTTATTGATTCGTGAGTTTTGATTCGGGTTTTCGGCGTTGAGCTTAGGGGAATGTCTCTTGCCGACGGATAAAAAATGCTATAAAATTTAAGTAATACTTTAAAAAATCCCTTATTGTTATGATGGAGTATTTTTATAATCTTACTGCAACCGGAATTTTTGCGGATTTCGAAAAAAAGATCTTTATATCCGATATTTTAGACGTGCTAATCATCGGTTTTTTGCTGTATACGGCTATTTTTCTTTTTAAACAGACAAAATCTTTTTTAGTGATGGCCGGCATAGGAGTGGTTCTTCTAATATATGCTTTTGCTTTTCTTCTTAATTTGGCGCTGACAACCATGGTTATACGTTCTTTTTTGAGCGTATTTTTTATTGCGATCATCGTTATTTTTCAGGATGAGCTCAAGCGTTTTTTTGAGTATTTAGCTGTTCTTAGCACGCGGAGCATCAGGACTAAACTCATTTCTTCTTCACCTTCGGTTATAACAAAGATCGTCCAGGGTATTTTTAATCTTTCGGGCAGGCATTATGGAGCAATCTTGGTTTTTGAGGGTGAGGAGAGTATTGATCGCCACATAAAAGGAGGTAGTCTTCTTGATGGAGTATTATCCGAGGAGATAATTGTCAGCATTTTTGATCCTTCTAGTCCCGGTCATGACGGCGCTGTTGTCGTTGCTAATGATCGTTTGCGGAAATTCGGAGTACATCTGCCTCTGACTTCCAATTTTAAAGAGATCGGCAGGCATGGCACGCGACATAGCGCCGCGGTGGGCCTTTCCGAACGCTCTGATGCCATGATCATTATTGTTTCGGGCGAGAACGGGGCTATTTCGGTAGCCCATTTCGGAAAATTAAAAAAAATAAATTCAGGTGAAGATCTGGAGGCGCAATTTTCAAATTTCTTTAAGTCTAAGTTTACTGAACGGACTGGGACCACATATAATTTTTTTAATAAACTTATTAAGGAAAACTCGTTTGAAAAAATAGTTGCCCTTTTGGTGGCCGCGCTTTTTTGGTTTTTGATCGTGTTTATAGCTCGTTAGTAGTTATTCTACGTTTGGAATAAAGTATTATTATTTTTTTATCAAAATAAAAGATGTTTTGAAATAAATTTTGAATTTTAGATTATGTTGATAACTTAAATGCGTCCGAACGCATTTTTTGTTATCATCTATAAAGTAGGATTATAAACTAATTTTTGCTTATTATGGCTTTATTATCATTTTTAAAAAAGAAAAAAGCAGAAGAAAAAAAGTTTAAATGCGTTAAGTGCGGTAAGGAAAGATCGGAGGCGGAAGGGGTTTTTATCCTTGAGGGCTCCGCTTTTTGCTGTAAGGAGTGTTGCGGGGATCCCTCTAAAGGCGAACATAAAGCAAAAACCGACAAAACTTGCGAATTTTGTTAAATTTTTGTTTTTGATGTCTTTTGGTGCCCAATTTTAGGGTATTGTTATAATAAAAAATAGGTCGATCTCGGGTTTTATACCCACTCCGCTAAGAGCGGATAATGGAACGCTGGCGTACCGCCGGATATCCGTTTTTGATGAAATTCTCAATAAGCGGCGGGTGGTTCTTGCGTGTCATTTTTATTTAATTTATTTTTATTTAAAATTTTATGTGGCAAGGATGGGTTAATGGATTTTTAGGTCTTTGGATCGTTCTTTTGCCCTTTTTGGGATTACCCCAGAATATTGATCGCCCGATAATTATTGCTATCGGAATAATCGTTGCTATCGCCGGTTTTTGGTGCGCGACTTTTAAAGGTAAAAGATCTTCAGTTTCCGATACGGATATTTCTCCACCCGCTGAGCGGGTCTAATAAAACATTCGTTGTTTCGGGGAGTTGGGTGTGGTAGTTGGGGTTTGTTTAAAATTACTTATAACAAGCTTTATTGTTTATTGAATTAGATCAAGGATAATTTTGATGTTTTGTGATCATAGGGGCGCATTCCACTTTTTTTTCTATTTTCATCGGAGGATTTTAAGATAGCTTTTATTTGTTATAATCTAATTATGAAAATAGGCAGAAATGTTGGGATATCCGTAATTTTGGGCTTTTTTATCGCATTGGGGGCCCTGGCGTATTGGTTTTACGGTGAGTCTTTTTTTAAACCGGAAATTTACAGTTTAGAGGGTTCGGGGATAATGATTGCGCCGAATGTCCTGGAGCCGGAAGAAGAAAAGGTTATTCATCTTCCTACGCCCGATCCGGTTCGCGCCGTTTATATGACCTCCTGGGTTGCCGGCGAGAGGTCCTTAAGGTCAGGCATAGTCAGCTTGATTGAATCGTCTGAATTGAATGCTGTGGTCATAGATGTCAAGGATTTTTCCGGGAAAATATCTTTTGAAGTTTCCGACGAGAAATTAAAAGGGGCATCGGAAGAAAGAATCCCCGATATTAAGGATTTTATAAAATATCTTCATGGTAAAAATATTTACGTTATCGCGCGTATTAGCGTATTTCAGGACCTTTATTATTCGGGAGCGCATCCGGAGCTTGCCGTAAAAAAACTGAACGGAGCAGTCTGGAAAGATAAAAAGGGTCTCTCCTGGATAGATCCCGTCGCCCGGGAATATTGGGACTACACTGTCCTTGTGTCCAAAGAGGCGGAGCGCGTCGGTTTTGACGAACTGAATTTTGATTACGTGCGTTTTCCTTCGGACGGTAATATGAGGGACATAGCGTATGACCATTGGGACGAGGTTACTCCGCGTATTGAGGTTATGGGCGATTTTTTTGCTTATCTTTCGGATGAGCTTTCGGGACTTAACCTTCCCTTGTCCGTTGATCTTTTCGGTATGGTGACGACCAATACGGACGACCTTAATATCGGACAGCTTCTTGAAACCGCTGATCTGTATTTTGATTATATTTCGCCGATGGTTTATCCGTCGCATTATCCCGTAACGTTTATCGGACTCGCAAACCCGGCGGCGAATCCTTATGAGGTTGTCCATTATTCTTTATCCAAGGCCTCCGAGCGTCTTTTGTCCGCAAGTTCTTCTCCTCAAAAATTAAGGCCGTGGCTGCAAGATTTTGATTTGGGGGTGGATTATGACGCTGGAATGGTGAATAAGCAAAAACAAGCCGGATATGATCTCGGGATTAATAGCTGGATGATGTGGAATGCGTCCAATAAATATACTAAAGAGGCCTACTGAAATTTATTTATTTGTTTTATAGGCGTAAAATGTTATTCTAACTTATATGGAAGAAGAATCTCAAAATTCACAAACCCCTCAAGCGAGTCCTTATGTTATTCCTGTCGCGATTATCGTCGCTGGAGTTTTAATTGCCGGAGCTTTGATGTCCAGCGGTAATAAAACTCCTTTGGCTAAAGCCCCAAGTGTTCCGGATGTTTCGGAAAATAGGGCCCGGTTTCCTCTTGCGGTCAAAACCGACAACAAGGACGCGGAAGCCCTGCTTTGGGTAAGAGAGGGAGATTATGTCTTGGGTAATCCCGATGCCCCCGTGACTATAGCCGAATTCGGGGATTTTCAATGCCCGTTTTGTGAAAAATTTCATAATGGAGCAAGAAAAGAAATAGTTGAAAAATACGTTAAATCGGGACAGGTAAAGCTTATCTGGAGGCATTTTCCGCTGGAGACAATCCATCCTTATGCCAAACCGGCATCAATCGCTTCCGAATGCGCCGGAGAGCAAGGAAAATTCTGGGAATATCATACGACTTTATTTTCAAATCAAAACGCCCTCGCCAAAGACAATCTCATACAATATGCGGGGGATCTCGGACTAAATACGGTTGCCTTTGAATCGTGTCTTGTATCGGGAAAATATGACCAGAAAGTGCAAAGTGAATTTAATCTCGGCCGTCTTTTGAATATTTCGGGGACGCCGACCTATTTTATCAATGGATTATTCATGGAGGGGGCTCTGCCCTTTAAGGAGATTGAGTCGGTTATTTTAGAGGTACTTAAAAATATTTAACTTTTAAAAAAACACCTATGATCTACGATCTTATTATTATAGGGGGAGGGCCTGCCGGTATTTCGGCCGGGGTATATGCCGCGAGGAAAAAAATGAAAAGTCTTTTGATAACCGAAACTTTTGGGGGACAATCGATTGTTTCGGACGACATTCAAAACTGGATAGGTGAAAAAAATATTTCAGGGCTGGATCTCGCCAAAAAAATGGAAGACCATATCAGGTCTTATTCTGATATGGTAGACATCAAGTCTTCCGAAAAAGTCGTGGAAATCAAAAAGGTGCTCTGCGAGGAGGGGACTCGCGTTTGTGATTTTACGGTTACGACCGATAAGGACAATTCTTATACCGCTAAAACCCTGATACTTGCTTCGGGTGCCCGGAGAAGAAAATTAGGCATCCCCGGAGAAGAAAAGCTTAACGGAAAAGGCGTTGCTTATTGTTCAACGTGCGATGCTCCTCTTTTTTCGGGAAAGAGGGTGGCGGTGGTGGGCGGAGGAAACGCCGGACTTGAGGCGGTGCAAGATCTTTTTCCATACGCGTCGGAAGTTTTTCTTCTTGAGTATAGTGAGAGTTTGAAGGGAGACGCCTCAACTCAGGAGTTGATTCGGCAAAACCCCAAACTTAAAGAAATAATATTGAATGCCCAAACGCTTGAGATAATCGGGGACAAATTTGTATCCGCGCTTAAATATCAGGATAGAATATCGGGAGAGACCAAAGAATTGGCCGTTGACGGGGTTTTTGTGGAGATAGGTTCGGTCCCAAATTCTGAAATGGTAAAAGATATAGTGGATGTGGATAAGTTCGGGCAAGTGGTCATAGATTCAAAACATTCCTCCACCTCTCATCCCGGTATTTTTGCGGCGGGTGATATAACCGACGATCCGTACAAGCAAAACAATATATCCTCGGGAGATGCCGTAAAAGCGGCGCTTGCCGCTTACAACTATCTTTTACAGAAGTCGAAGGCCAATCCGGTGGAGGAAACTACCGATAACAACAAAAAATAATTATGAATCCCGTACGAAATTTTATTTGCGTTATTCTGTATCATGAATTATTTAGAAAAACTAGATATGGGGATTTCGTAACGGGATGAATCCCGTTACGAAATACCAATTTTGATGTTATGGGGCATCGGTTGCTAAAAGAGTAATTTCGAAGTAATTTCTAACGGGATGAATCCCGTACGAAATTTAAATAAAAAATTTCTATTGCGGGTTGTGTTTTATAAATAAAAAAGTCGTAAATTAATCTTTAAATTTAATATAAATTTTATACGGGATGAAAATAGCAATAAATGGATTTGGGCGCATAGGTCGTATTTTTTTTAGACAAGCATTCGGTCATAAGGATGTCGATATCGTGGCGGTAAACGACCTAGGGGATATCCAAAATCTCTCGTATCTTTTAAAATATGATTCGGTTTACGGAAGATTTAACCGGGAGGTATCCGTTTCCGGGGATGAGTTTATGGTTGATGGCAAATCAATATCTTTTTTGCAGGAAAAGGATCCGTCCAAATTACCATGGGGGAGGCTCGGGGTGGATGTCGTGGTTGAGTCCACGGGATTTTTTACTTCTTACGACAAAGCAAAAGCTCACCTTGATGCCGGAGCAAAGCGCGTGGTGATATCCGCGCCGGCCAAGGATGGCGGTGAGACAAAAACCGCGACCCCCAATGTCGGTGTTGATTTTTTGGCGGAAGGCCGGGTCACTTCAAATGGCTCATGTACAACCAATGCAACGACTCCGGTCGTGGCGATTATGATGAAAGAACCGGGGATCAAAAAAGCCATGTTAAGCACCGTTCATGGTTATACCTCCACACAGAGTTTGGTTGATTCGCCCTCAACAAAAGATTTTAGAAGAGGGCGTGCGGCGGCAGTAAATATAATACCGGCAAGCACCGGGGCTTCCGAAACTACCGGAAGAGTTATCCCCGGACTCAAGGGGAAGTTTGAGGGAATAGCATTGAGAGTACCGGTTTTGTCCGGGTCTGTTATCGATTTTACTTTTATTGCCGAAAGGAAAACTTCAGTGGAAGAGATAAATGATATATTTAAAAAAGCCGCCGCGTCCGAAGAGTGGCGGGGAATTTTGAAAGTTTCCGAAGACGCTCTGGTATCATCCGATGTTCTCGGTGAACCATATGGGTCCATAGTTGACCTGTCTTTTACCAGGGTAGTTGACGGTGATCTGGTAAAGATCCTTTCATGGTATGATAACGAATTTGGATACGCCGCTATGCTTTTGAAACATGTTTTGTATTTGAAGGGGTTATTATAGGATTTACGCGGATAATAATATGAAAATGTTTAAAATATTCATAGGCGCCGATCATGCCGGTTTTTCTTTAAAGGAATTTTTGAAGGAGCGCCTGGTGAAAGTAGGGTATGAGCTTGAAGATAAAGGCGCGTTTTCTTTGGACCCGAAAGACGATTATCCCGATTTTATCCGTCCGGTGGCCGAAGCCGTAGACAATGACCCGGGAACAACTTTTGGAATTATTATCGGAGGCTCCGGACAAGGAGAGGCGATGCTTGCCAATCGTTATAAAAATGTTCGCGCGGTGGTTTTTTACGGGGGCCCCGATTCAATCATTACGCTTTCACGCGAGCATAATAACGCGAATATTCTTTCTCTCGGGGCGAGATTTTTGGATGATGAGTCCGCCTATACCGCGGTTACGCTTTGGTTGAGGACAGATTTTTCCGAAGAAAGTCGTCACATCCGGCGTTTAAATAAAATGAACATCGCCCAAAGGCCGTCCGAACGTTTAAAAGATTTATAATAATATAAATAATAAATAAAAATGTCCGAAATCATTCCGGCAATCAACGTAGAAAATATTGATGATTTGAAAAATAAAATAAAATTAATTGAGCCGTACGCAAAGCGGGTTCATATTGATGTCGCCGACGGAACATTCACCCCGAATACTTTATGGCATCAGGCGCGCGATTTAATGAATATTGAGACTTCTCTTGAGTTTGAGGTGCATTTGATGATAACCGATGTTTCGAGGCGGATACAGGAATGGATGCTCGGGAATGTAAAAAAAATAACTTTTCATCTTGAAGCCGAAAGCGAGGATGCTCATGTTCTTCTTAAACATATAAAAGACGGAGGTAAAGAAGCGGGGCTGGGTATTTTGCCCAACACCCCATGGGAAGTTTTGGGTCCGTATGCCAAAGAGGCCGACTCATTCTTGCTTTTAGCGGTCAACCCCGGTTTTTCGGGGCAGAAAATGCGCGAAAATACCGTTGATAAAATATCAAGATTGCATGCGTCTTACCCCAACTTCGTAATAGGGGTTGACGGAGGGGTTAACGCCGAGACGGCTAAAAGTCTGGCTGACGCGGGCGCTAATTATTTAATGGCGGCAAGCGCCATATTCGGACAAAACGACATAAAAAAAGCGTTGGATAATCTGAATGCTTTAGTAAAAAGCGCCTAAATAAAAGTTTTTTACAACGGTTATTTTTTTGTTCGTTTTTGGAATATTTAAATAATGTTATCATGATTTTGTAATCAAAAATATGAGCCAGTTACATGACGACAAATTAAAATTTCTTGAAGAAAAAGCGAATGATATTCGCAGGTCCATAATCAGGTCATTACAGGCGGCCGGTTCCGGCCATACCGGCGGACCCTTGGGGATGGCCGATGTTTTTACGGCGCTTTATTTCCATATTCTTAAACATGATCCCGCAAATCCCGACTGGGAGCAAAGAGACCGCCTGGTGCTTTCCAACGGCCATATTTGTCCTGTTCAGTACGCGGCTATGGCCCACGCCGGATATTTTCCGGTAGAAGAGCTTCAAACCTTACGAAAATACGGCTCTCGCCTGCAGGGGCATCCTCATAGAAACATGCTTCCTGGCATTGAAGTTTCCTCCGGTCCCTTAGGAACGGGATTGCCTCAAGCCGTCGGGATGGCAATCGGATTAAAAATGAACAAACAGCCCAACCAGATTTATTGTTTGATGGGTGATGGCGAGCAGGATTGCGGCATCATTTGGGAGGCGGTGATGCTTGCCGGAAAACTTAAGCTTGATAATCTCACCGGTCTTATTGACCGCAATAATATCCAGATAGACGGCATGACCGAGGATATAATGCCGCTTGAACCTTTGAGGGAAAAATACGAATCTTTCGGCTGGCACGTTATTGATGCCAATGGCCATGATTTTCAGGATATTAATAACGCCTTTGAGATGGCGCGCGCTATCTACGAAAAACCGGTTTTGATAATTGCCCATACAATCCCCGGTAAAGGGGTGCCGGAAATAGAATTTGATTATCGGTGGCACGGAGTACCGCCTGGCGCGGGTCCGGAGGATAAATTCGCGAAAGCGGATCAGGTCGCGGAAATGCTTTCCCGCCTGCGTACGCTTGATGGTAAAATAAGATCAGAGCATCAATAGTTCAACAGTAAATATTATTAGTATGAAATAAACCCGCCTTCGGCGGGTAGGCGAACATCAATAATATGCCCGCAAACCCAAAAGCAAAATTAGTGGAAAATATATTGGACCTGAAAAACATAGCTCAGGCGCCGACCAGGAATGGTTTTGGCGAAGGATTGGTAATGGCGGCAGACGAAGACCAGAACATTGTGGGCCTTTGCGCCGATCTTACCGATTCCACTAAAATGGGGGATTTCGCAAGAAAATATCCGGGGAGATTCGTTGAGATGGGGATTGCGGAGCAAAATATGGCCGGGGTGGCATCAGGTCTGGCCGCTATCGGTAAGGTTCCTTTCATTACTTCTTACGCGATGTTCAGTCCGGGACGAAATTGGGAGCAGGTGCGTACGACCATTTGTTATAACGATCGGAACGTAAAACTTATAGGTTCTCATGCCGGAGTATCGGTCGGACCTGACGGCGCCACTCATCAGGCCATAGAAGATATCGCTTTGATGCGGGTAATTCCCAATATGCGAGTATTTGCGCCGGCCGATATGATAGAGGGTAAAAAGGTGACGTATGCCATATCAAAAATATCGGGCCCTTGTTACGTTAGATTTACTCGCGAAAAAACTCCAATATTCACGACCGAGGAGACTCCTTTTGAGATCGGCAAAGCGCAAGTTTTTTGGCATGAGGCAGAGGGTAAAAAATCCGATGTTGTGATATTTGCATGCGGTCCGCTCACTCATAATGCCATACTTGCCTCCTCTGTCCTGGAAAATGAAGGTATCGGTGTTCGGGTTATAAATATGGTTTCGATAAAGCCGATGGATACGGGGGCGGTAATCGCGCAAGCTAAAGAGGCGGGAGCGGTGGTCACAGTTGAGGAGCATCAGATCTCCGGAGGATTGGGTTCCGCTATAGCCGAAGTTTTATCCGCGAATCATCCCGTGCCGATTGAATTTGTGGGTGTTAATGACCGTTTCGGCGAGTCGGGAGAGCCGAATGAATTAATAGGCCATTTTGGGATGGCACCCGAACATATCGTAGAGGCGGCGAGAAAAGTTATTAACCGCAAGCAGGAGATTTAAATATTTAATTATGTTATAATTTAAAATATATGAATTCCTTTTTTAATTTTTTGATGTTTTTTAATATATTGGGGATTCTTATAAGTCTATCTTCAATCGCGGTCGTTGCGCATGCCGCGTCGTATCTTCTCGGTAAACTAAGAACCGGGATGCTCTCGTTTATTTGGGGTCTTGCTTTTATAGTTCTTTCTTTTATTTGGTCGATGTTCGATATTTATTACTCCTTTGGACAGCAGCAGTTGCAAATCATTTTTATTTCGATTGGGATGGTGTTGATCTTTCTTGCTTCCAGGCAATTGTTTGCGGTTAGCGGTTAGTTTTTTATTAATGGCTCCTATTTAGACCTCTATTATATTTGCGGGTCTTATTTTTAATTGATCTTGAATATTATGGAACATAATTATGATTTTATAGCCATAGGGGACATCACCACAGACGCTTTTATCCGTTTAGCTGATCCATCGGCTCATATTGATATTGATCGCGGTACGCGCGAGATATGTATGCGCTTTGCCGATAAAATACCTTATGAAGAAGTTTATGTCGTTCCCGCGGTCGGTAACAGCGCGAACGCCGCGGTTTCAGCCGCGCGTTTGGGGCTCAAAAGCGCTCTTGTTACCAATCTTGGGGGGGATTATTTCGGGACGGAGTGTCTGGAGGGCTTAAAAAAAGATAATGTTTCGACTGAATTTGTTGCGGTGCACAAAGATTCAAAAACGAACTATCATTACGTATTATGGTTTGACTCAGACCGGACAATTCTCATTAAACACGAAAAATTTACGTATAATCTGCCGGACATCAATAATCCGCGTTGGGTATATCTTTCATCGGTTGGCGAGGGCACCGAAGAATTTCACGCGAAAGTTGAAAAATATCTTATCCAGCACCCGGGGATAAAATTAGCCTTTCAGCCGGGAACTTTTCAGATCAAGATGGGGGCAAAAGCTTTTGCCGGATTATACAAACGGACAGATATTGTTATTTGCAACAAGGAGGAGTCCCAAAGGATCCTTGAGACGAAAGAAGCCGATATCGGGAAACTTCTTTTGGCGATGTCGGAGCTTGGGCCAAAGACAGTCGTAATAACGGATGGTCCGAAAGGGGCGTATGCTTTTGACGGTAAGCAGGCCTGGTTTATGCGCGCATATCCGGATATTGCCCAGCCATTTGAGAGGACGGGAGCGGGGGACGCGTTTACCTCAACGCTCGTAGTTGCTCTTGCTTATGGTTTGGAGCTCACCGAAGCTTTGCGTTGGGCGCCTATCAATTCGATGTCGGTGGTTCAGAGTGTCGGCGCGCAAAAAGGACTTTTAACCAGACCCGAGATCGAGGCGTATTTGGCAAAAGCCCCGAAAGATTATTTTCCCGTTCCGCTTGAGAGGTAGGTATTTTCTCAAAGTAAATCTTATTATAATTAACTTAATGAAGAATCTGGCTAAAAAAGTCCGCCATTATCATGTCGTTTCGGCTCTTGTCGTTGGCGGAATCGCGTTTGCCGCGTTCAATTTTAGCGGTTCAAATCAGCCAGTTTTTGATAATCATGCCAACTTTGTTCTTCTGGCCAAAGAAAAAATAAATCTCGCGTCAGACGTTACCGTTTCTTCCGGGGACATCGGAATAAACGATAGCAAAGGCATTTTTAACGCAGGTTCAAAAAACAACCTTACCTCGAATATTTACGCCCCCCGAATAGTTTTAGGCCCCGAAAGCATTGTTAACGGCAATGCTTTTTTTAATAAAATAACCAAAACGAACAAAGCCGAAATATTAGGTGAAGAAAAAAAAACATTTCAATCTCCATTGGTTGATTTTCCGATTGTTGCCTATTTTTTTACAGGCAATGATGTTCTTAAAACTAACCCCGGGGAAGAAGCAGTATTCTCTCAAGGAAATTTCAAATCAATACAAATTGCCCCCAACTCAAAGATCACTTTAAATCCCGGAGTATATAACACTGAATCCCTTATTTTTGGAAACAATTCAGTAATTACATTCCTCGGGACGACAACCATAAATATTAAAAAGTCCGCGGACATCGGGAACAAAGTTGTGTTTTCTCCGTCAAACGAGTTACCGCTGGAGTCAATAAAAATTAACTCTCAAGGTAATGAAATAAGGATAGGAAATGGCTCAATAACATCCGGTATCATTACCGCGCCAGACGCTACCCTTATTCTCGGCTCGAAAACTCTTCACCGCGGACAACTTATTGCAAAACATATCAACATCGGCAAGGAGGGGATTTTGAGCAGGGAGGAGAGTTTTGAAAAGGAGAGCGATCCGGGGAAGGTTGTAGAGGGTGAAGGTGGGGTTAAATTTGTTGTTAATGAGATTATTATTTTATTTAAGGACGAAGCCACACTAAATGATGCTCAAGAAATTGCTCAATTGGTGAATGGAGTTGTCGCGGGTTTTGTTCCCAATCCTTCAATTTATAAAATTAGAGTTCTTGCTGAAACTATTTTTGAATTAGACAATTTTATATCAATGATAAAAAATAGTGGAAAACCAGCTATTATAGAGGTCGTGCCTAATTATATTAATCAATAAAAACTATGTTACAAAAAATTAAGAGCATTTCATCGGAAAAATATTTATTTTTAAATTTAATAATTAATATTGTATTTTATTGCGGTTTCTTTTTGGCGGCTTTATATGAAAAAACGCCATTGTTTTTGGTAATAATTTGGCTGGCAGCGTTTTTTTTATTTATAGTTTTATTGTTTTTTATAGGATTAATCCTTTTATTCTGTTTAGGCCAAAATAAAAAATGGCAAATTTGTGTAGGCTTATTTATTGATGTCCTATTTTTTATTTTTATATTTATGGCGCAATTAACATAATGCCTTTCAAGCGCAGACTCAAATCAATTTATTTAAGAACACGTTTTAAAAAGGTGATTATTTTTATAGTTATTTTTCTAATTACAAGTTCAGTTTACGCAGATTATTTAGGACAAGATTTATTAAATTTAGAAGAAGCAAACAGGGGTTTTGCTACCGCGTATTTAAAAATTTCTATTGATGATGCGTGGGATAAAATAAATACATTAGTTACTAATTTAAGTCCACTTAAAGTCGGCATACTTGATACTGGTATTGACGCTTTTCATCCGGAATTTGCGGGGGAGAATATTAATGGAAATTTGGTGGGTAGGGTTAATTTGGGGAGTACTATATTAAGTTCTAATAAGGATTTTGACAAAGATGGGCACGGAACACAGGTGGCCGGTATTATTGGAGCGAACAATATTTCATTTCAAGTTCCATATATACCGCTTCATATGAATGGAATTTTGAGTGGAGCCAATAACTTAGATTATAGCTTAGAAATTAGAAAAAGAAGTCGGATTCCATTATATACTATGTTTCATGCAAGAAACAGATTGAATGACTTGATTGAATCTAATGTTCAAATTATTAACGTTAGTCTTACTTCATTTTTACCGAATGTGGTTGATTATTTTTTTGAGCCCGTTTTTCAAAATAATCACAACATTTTATTTGTAATTGCTGCTGGCAATGATGGTATTAATGCTAATTCTAAAACACCAGCCCGACTTGGCTATCTCTCTAATGTTGTAATCGTTGGAGCGGTAGACCTTTTAGATAATAGATTTGATACTGTTGATGGTAAAAGTAATTTTGGAGACACAATTAGTATTTCTGCCCCCGGCGAACAAGTTTATGCCCCAAAGCCATTTGTTCCGCCTCTAGACCCTACTGATTATGATCCTAATTTTACTGACACATCCGCAGCAACTCCAATGGTTACCGGAGTCGCGGGACTTTTGAAAGTGATCAATCCATTATTAACCCCCGCCCAAATCAAGCAAATTTTAATTGAATCCGCGGACGTGCTGACCACTGACTATCCCGATGAACTACAGAAAACCTTAGGCCCCGTTTTAGGCCCAATTAACTGCAATCCAGATAATTTACCAAACGCCCGCGGCTGTCGTCTCAACGCCTACAAAGCAGTTTGTCATCCGTTGGTAGGTTTGGATTGCGAAGAGGAACCACCACTCCCGCCCGGTCCCCAACCCGGTCCAAACATTGGAGACACCGTAAGCATCCCCATGCTTTCGGGGGGTGTTTCGGGCATTGGTATTGAAGACGAAGACGTAAATCTTGCGGGAATAACTTTCATTTCAGAAGACGAAGTTCTTCTCGCGGAGGGTTCGGGGGAATTGTCGAAAGTAAATCTAAACACCGGGAAAGTGACGACGGTCGCTTTTGTCAACGCGGGGGGGATCGCAAGTTCGGTTTTTTTTAAATAATTAAAATGAATGATAGAAAATTAGATTAATGATAGAATGAGGCATATATTCCACCCCCTTTTTGAGGTTAAATTTAAGGAGATTAATAATTTATTATTTAAGATAAGAATGATATGAAATATAAAAAAATATTTACAGCTTCTATAATAATAAATATAATTTATTATTTATACACAATTTACTTTATTCAAAAATATATAATTAGGGAACCGGGACTTAGGTCAGCACAATTACTTGTCGCCCGCGATATTTGGATCCTCACCACCCTTTTTTCATTAATTGTTATTTTTTTGATTGTTTTGTTGATAGATTTTGTTTATAAGAAATATTACAAGATTACTGTATCCCGCCATTTTTATTATTCGTTGTTTTTAAATTTGATAACAATATTTTTAAACGTGTTATTGGTTTCTTTAATATTACTGTAATTTATGTTCACAAGAACCATTTTTTTAGTGTTTATTTTGGGTCTTATATTTACTGGTGGTAGCTTAAATTATTTTAGTAAACAGGTAAAAATTGAGTGGACCACCAAAAAGCTCGAATCTTCTGTTTTTGCGGGAGGTTCGCGAACCGTTACGGTAGAATTTAACAGCTCTAAAGATATTGTTGCGGCCGAAGTTCTCATTACGCCTGGCCTGGAGTCATTTATTAAAATTATTTCAGCAAGGCCTTTAAATATTTCAAAAGGCAAAAACGTATTAGATTTATCGATTAAAGCCCCGAATGATAGACGAGGGACGATTGGTGGGACATTGCATATAAAAAATGACGGCCAAATCATAGCAGTTCCACTAATAATAAATATAAAAATTTTGGAAAATTCAGTAGTAGAAGATGCGATTTTAGATTTTTTAATGCAAGAGTTGAGCACAACGACACCCGTAATCCCAACAGGAAGCAAATCCATACGTTTAATAATACCGCCTGATGTAGAAAAACTTTTGAGCACCAGAACCAATTTACCGTCGGTATTTCGTTTAAGTTCCGTTGTATTTGATTACAATATTCCATCAGATCCTCGGCTTGCAGTAAGTATCCCTATGTTGTTAAGCACTACAACAGAAAATGGGATTAGAATAGTTGACGTGGTTAATTCTCTTTTTTCTCATGTGTGGCATAGAGATGATGATGTAAGGCCATTAATTCCTTCTTTATATGAGGCGATTACATTCTTACCGGGAATGACTATCTATGATACAGATGGAAACAATATAGCTGACACTCTATTTATAAGCATAGGAAGCGATACCACTCATATTATTCTTAAGCCGGGAGATGCGGATGAAATAATAACTGCGGCAGAGGAAAAAAATTTTATTACACCATTAGGAATTAAAGAATCGTCCGCAACCGCCATTCATGAATTAGTGCATGTTTTTGATTTTCGAACAGAATGCGGAGGAGGAGAGGGGTGGTATGCGTCTCAATTAGAAGAAGATTTTGTATCTTATTATGTTGAACCACTAATTAAAGGTATATTTTCTAATACGAACACTTTGCTTTTAAATTCAACTGTGAATGCGGCGCTTGATTTGTTCCCCAACACCCAAAATTGTCTCGAGCGTCTCGACTTAACGCGCCCAACCCCCGTTGTATCAAGTGCCTCCAGTGACAATTTAGTTATCTCTCTATCGTGGTCAAAAAATAATGATAGAGATTTTGAGTCTTACAGAATTTATAGAAGGACAAGCTCCGGCGTTGGCACCGACGATGAATTAATAAGTACAATAAA
>Ga0210057_1004247_pt1 | contig 19234 bp, 20 predicted proteins | sample CryGeyCG2114_010_2_FD_183968 | JGI IMG/M metagenome (GOLD analysis project Ga0210057, IMG submission 183968) | Groundwater microbial communities from aquifer - Crystal Geyser CG10_big_fil_rev_8/21/14_0.10 (SPAdes) (version 2) | ecosystem: Environmental > Aquatic > Deep subsurface > Groundwater ...
CCCCTAAATACCTACCAGAATATGTGAGTGAATTCTGCCTCAGATTTTCCTCACCAGAAATCTTCTTTTCACCCAATGATTACTTAATTAAAACATTAAAGCCTGTTCCATTTGACTAGGTATACCCATTTATAAATTTATTGATTAATTGATTTTCACTTTCTCCAATACCATTTTATACTCATTCTCATCCTCACCGACAATTAAGAAGTGCAATGATTGATTGAGCCTGATGGCAGGAACATTCTTTTTGTTTACTCCCAGAAATAAAGATTCCAAGCGTAGGGTATTAAAAGCTTTCATCATTTCCGCCACTTCTTTTTTTGTCATGTCGTTCTTGACACTATGACAGGCAATTATAAATGGTTTGACAGTCAAGTTAAAGTAAATGAAAAGAAATATCAAAGTTATAACACAAGTGGCAAGTAATATCATTATCTTTTTTTATAATTTAGCCCTTTCATTTAGTTATTTCCGGCAAATTAATAAATAAATCCAAAAGTCAAAAACTCGGCTAAAAAACTATTTACTTTTTCTGTATAATAATAGAAAGTATTCCATGGCGTACTAACTTCATTATTAACTATTTTATTCTAATTGATATTATGTACTTTGGATTCAATAAGTTAACCACATCTCCGCCTGGGTAATATTCATTCCGTTTTATTTTCTCCCAACCGGTCTTTGTCGGCAGACCATATAATATAGGCATAATTTCAAAATCATTTTCCTGATTATCCGAGAAAATCACTTTGACGGGAAATAAAATATAAATAGTAGAAATTAATAATATGATGGTAGAAATAAAATAAAACTTTTTGTTATCGTTATATTGCCACAAACAAATCAATAGTAACATATTTAATATTGCTAAAATCAAAGCAATATAAGGCTTAAGACTAGACATCATAAATATTAATAATATTAATGATGAAAATACCAGTAGAATTTTATATATAATTTTAACCACCATTATAATATGTTTGTTAATTAATCTAACCCGTTAACATACCCAAAAGTAATAATCTCGCCAAAAAATCCATAAATGCCATCTACAACTCTAATGTACATATCAAGAAAGAGATTATCTTTTCTATATTTATCAAGAATTCTAGACGCGGTTTCAAAATGACTTATATCCGGGTTTAAATTGCCCCACAATTTACCGACATCATTAGCCCAGTGTCCCAATTCGTGCATTAGAGTATGTTGAATACTTTCTAAACTACTAAATGCTTCAGTAAAAATATCAATATCATTCCATAATTTATCATAATTACCTTTGGAATCATAGGCAGTTTTGTTTTCCCTAAAAAGAAATACATCCGGCCCTTTATTGTTATCTTCCAAGGTTTCCATAATATCAACCCCGAACTGATTAAAATAATCGATGACTTCTTGGTTATTTCTGACGGTATCTTGTAAATTCTTCAACGATTCATTAAACTGCTTTTTCTGTTCTTCGGTCATATCTCTATTGAAATGAACCTGAAGTTCGCCAGTCGGATCAACATACTTTATCGGATTATCCCTCGCGTAACCGTAAGCATTCAATTTCTGCGGATCCATTAAGAATTCATCCAAATCCAGGCCAGTGGTTTCTTTGAGCTTCTGCGGATCGGTTAGATTATTAAGAACCGGATCGGGCTGAAGAAACTTACCGATGACCGGATTATACTCTCGGGCGTCAAAATGATATAGCCCTGATTCAAAGTCCTTTTCCTGGTCGGTGAATTGATAACTTGGATTAAAGGCAAAGGCGGTGTTGGTTGTAAGGAACAAAATAATCAGTGAAATAATAACTATTTTCCTCATATAATTATGCCTTAGTTTGATAAATAATAAAAGGGTCACTGCCAGTTATTCAGGCAAATGACCCTGTTTTTTTGTCTCATTCACTATATAACTAATTTTATTAACAGTCAAGTCCTTGCATAACAATTTCATATAAATCGCTGATTTTTGCAAAATGAATAATGATGATAAGACGGAACCATATGAAAAAGGCAGTGCTTTGAGACTGCCTTTGCAATTTAATGAAGATTTATGATATATTCTTCAGCTCTGCCTTCGAAAAGCTCTTCATTTTCAGCCACTATCCACATTAATTCAATAATGGAATTATGGCGATCCTGACAAGCAACGTATGGTGAGTATAAATCTCCGGTTACATTATAAGTTTCTCCTCGACAATCACCTCCGCAAAAATAGCGTACGTCACATTGGCTACATTTGGAATTTAGTGTGCTTACTTGAAGACCGCGCAATGTCTTCAAAACTGGATGGTCAAGATGTACACAGTCTACTAACGACTGCTGCCGAATGTTGCCTAAGCAAAATTCAGGACGCTGTGTATTTGGACAGGGATACACTGAGCCAACCTCATCAATATATACACAAGGCCTATTCCCTACACCGCAACTTTCACAAGTTATACCGGCTAGTAGCGCTGACCCCAGTGAAGAAAAAAGTGATGAGGCAGCAAAGAGGTTTTTTTGTTCCGGGTGTAACTTTAGATGTCTAATTAATCGTTGAAAAATCTCAACCTCAGACACTCTCTGCAACCCGGAATCGCATGCTCGACCCAATTGAACCAAATTAATTGGATTAAATCCTGAACACCCTAATTCATGTGCAAATGTAATGACGGATTCAAATTCATGAAAATTCCCTTTGTGTACTAAGAAGTTAATTCCCACGCGTATGCCAGAATTAACTAGTTCACGAATAGTGGAAACTACACGCAACCATGATCCATGCCCACGAATCCTATCATGTGTTTCGACGGTTGATCCGTCCAAAGAAACTGACAAGGTTACATTCATATCAGATAATTCACCCATGTTTCTTTTTAAGATCAACATGCCATTAGTGCTCATATTTATCTGAAATCCAGCACCATGGTAAGCCCTAATGATCTTTAGAATATCCTTGCGAATAAAGGGTTCGCCTCCTGTTAGATTCACTTTATACACATGTTTACCGGTGGCTAAACATGCGCGGAGCTCACCGGCAAGTTGATGATGGTCGTCAACTGTAAGCTCTGTATCACGCGAACCTGTCGCATCCACATAACAATGCGGACAAATGGATTTTAAATTGCAATTTCGAGTTACGCTGATCATGGCCACTGTGGTCTTTGTGGTTAAAGCGTTTTCCACCATTGGCAATGTCCGATCAACTTCTTGCGTGATTAATGGTTTGAGTGCCTGATAAGTTTTTTTTACTTCTTTGCGTAAATCTTCTCTGAAGAGATGGCAAATACTGTTGAGAGACCGGCCTGCTAAAATGCCTGTGACAATTTTGTGGCCGATATCATCGACAATAAACCATTGCGGTATATGGTCCACTACAACAAGGAATTGACCATCGCGCTGGTAAGTATGCATTTCTATCATTCCTTTCCGTTTCTGACAGGTTATTTGGGGTGGAGGAATGTTGCCAAACCTCCACCCTGTTGAAGTGATGCTATTCAGCTTTGTACTTCATTGCACCGATCGCTTCACGACTGGCACGAACCACCGAGCGATTACCGCGAAAGACGATATGACTCGTCCTCTTTTTAGGTGGCGTCCCTTTTTTCATGGTGTTTCCTCCTATTGTATTGTCAGACTCCGATATTGGAGTCTGTTATATGAAAAAAACAAATAATTATATATAATTGATTCTTATTTCTCCAATACCATTTTATACTCATTCTCATCCTCACCGACAGTTAAGAAATGCAATGATTGATTGAGCCTGATTGCCGGAACATTCTTTTTGTTTACTTCCAGAAATAAAGATTCCAAGCGTAGGGTATTAAAAGCGTAATCAATAAGATATTGCTGTGATATTTTGCCGATGCCCTTGCCCCTGTATTCGTCTTCACCGATTAATATGAATATTTTTGCCGATTTTTTTGTCTTATCTATATTAGTCAAGCCCATAAAGCCAACGGGTCTGCCATCATCGCAGATGGTAAAAAATTTTTTTGCAGGATTATTTTCATAATCACTAAACCATTCTTTTTCTTTTTCCAGATTGGTCGGCAAATTTTCTTTATCAACAGCAAATAAATTGGCTTTGGGATTGTTCAGCCATTTAACACGTAATAGCAGGTCTTGCCTGGTATGCGGTTTAAAGGTAACCATATTTCAATAAACAAAAGTGCTCATTTAATTCGCTCCTTAAAACAATCGGACGTAAAAATAACGATTCTGTTATAAAATAATAAAAGGCCACACGCCAAATATATAGACATAATGACCCTATTTTTAATTTTCTAATGCTAGTTTAAACCAATGCTCAAACATTGTCAAATTCGTGAATAAATCCGGATATTTTTGTATTCTGTTCGCATTACATCACTATCCCAGCGGCAACGTAAATATAAAGCTTGAACCCAGGCCCTTGCCTTCCGATTCCACCCAAATAGTCATTAACCCCATCTTGCTTCACGACGATGACCGAACATTAAATACTTATAAGTTAATTTAATCCACTGATTAATGTCTTTATATTTATGCCAACTCTTTTTAGCTTGCGAAAGATATTTTTTATGCATCGGATAAACAAAATCAGAAACTTTTCCGTGAAGCCCAATAAACGGTTCAGTCTGTTGGATAACCGCATTAAAGATCTCACTCAAATCCCAAAAAATTCCTGATTCAGTATCTTGTTTTTTGAACATAGCGGGAAAACGCTCAATAGCATAATCATAAAAGAGAAAATGTAAGATTTCATGGCTGGCGACATATTTCACCCCTTGGGGATGAAGATAAAAAACTTGAAAACTCTTATTATTTAAAAATCGTGGATTACAATTGATGATAGAAAGATAAGCGGTATATTCTCTACCTTTTGAAGATGTTTTATTAAATATTTTACCAGCTTCACTGAAAAAACTTGCTTCAATCCGGTACCAATATTTTTGAAACTCCTTAACTTTCCTTGTTAAATAAATTTTATGTTTGTTGTAAAAAGAATCAAAATATTTATTAATTGTTTCTTGCTTCTTAACTCGGCTGCTAATTACTCTAAGATTTCTTAATTCAGGATGAACTTCCGTAATCCCGCGTGAAAAATCAATGCCTCCTTTTATCACTTCTAAAAATTCTAGAGCAATTTTTTTATCTAAAGATTTATTTAATTTGAATATTACTTTATTCTTTTGCATAGAATCAATAAAAAACCTAAGCTATTGCTTTGATTATAGCAAATTAGCTTAGGTTTGTTTAGGGCTTCTAAACGCTACGCCTTGGCGCATTGTTCAATCAACTCCTCAAGGAGGAATTTAACTGTTGTCTGCGCATGGACGCAAAAAACATCGTCTAGTAACCAAATACTTCCAAGGCGCATCTCAGCGCTATATGGACAACCTCCTCCACAAACGCTCAAGGCGATACAACCACGGCATTGGGGCATAGCTAAAGGAGAACGACGGCGCCATTCATTCCATAAGGGGTGTTCTAGAGGATTAAGGTCGCTCTCAAGGCTCACAAAATTCTTCTTCGTCCCACAATAGCCTTGACAGACACCCACTAAGCCATCTGGGGAAATTACCAACTGTTCACCACAGCCTCCACAGTCACGATAATAGATTTTACCCTCCACAAAAGCATTGACTTTTCGCATAATCCTATCCTCATAAACCCCTTTTTCTCGGAAAAAACGAAAACATTTAATCAAGGCCTGGGCCGCCTTTTGAGCATAAACCTGAGTCTCACCTCGATAATCAGAAGAGTGTTTGCTCTCAATCATGATGTTAAAACCCAAAGATTCAGCGTTCATTTGATCAACGAACCAAACCGCTATTTCCTGCAAATTCCCCACGTTATAACGACTTATTGTGCAACACAACCCAGCTTTAATACCGCTTTCTGACAAAACGTGGTAGCCGTGCATGATATCGTGGAAGCTTCCGCGTTGACCATGGTATGGCCGACAAGCATCATGAATATCTGCTGGACCATCTAAAGAAATAGCGACATTTAAATTCTCCACGTTCTTCAAAACGTGCACGACCTCTTCGTTGATCAAAGTACCGTTAGTATTGACGGTTATGGAAGTATTGTCTGGCAATTCTCCCTGAAGTTTGAGAGATGTTATATAATCAATGGCTTTTTTCAAAACCCTTAGGTTAATCAATGGCTCACCTCCATAGAAAATGACTTGCGGTTCAGTAATGCCGCTACTTTCCTTGAGAGTTTTGGCAAATAAATCGAGCCCACGTTTAGCCGTCTCTTCAGACATTAAAGAAAATTGATGATCTTCCGGAATAGCATTTTCAACGAAGCAGTATTTGCACGCTAAATTACACACATCTGTCAACATCAAATATAGTATACCTATTCTCTTGCACTCGAGACCTTGTTGAATCTTGAGATAATCTTTAAGGTCCGTTTGAGCTGCAAGCGGCAAAACTAATTTATGTTGAAGGAGTTGCTTCAGTACTCCACTACCGCTCAAGGCTTGTGCTTTGCTATCAGGTAAAATACGGTCTTGAGCTGAACGCAATAAACTAGCGGTTTCATGGTCAACCATTACCACTCCTAAAGTGAGGGCGTTATATACGGCAACCAACCCCTTAATTTGTCCGTCAACAAAATGGCAGAACTCTGACAGTCTGAAATTCATCTCTTAGTCTCCTCTGTAGAGAATTTGGTCCTTAAAAATAGGGGGCGGAGTAAAACCACCCCCTGGTTGTGGTTTATGGCTACCGGGTAATGACGGTAGCACCAATAGCATGCCTGCAGGGCGTGCAACGACAAGAGCCACAAGAAGTACAACTACATTTGCAACTACCGGGGCATCGCATCTGCATACCATCTCTCATATTGCCTTTGATTCGCTCAAAAGCTCCTTTAGAGGGTACGATTACCTTCATTTTTGTTACCTCCTTTCTTTTGTCTCTACCGCTTTCTCTTAAGCTGGTCACTGACTTTCAGCGCCAATTTAACCCTATTGTACTGGAGAATTTGCGGATGATGTAAAAGTGCTATTTGACTAATATAAACTGTTTTAACAAAAAAGGTCAAAACATCCAATATAATAAGACGTGATGACCCTATTTTTGTTACAAATATCTTAAACTATTCTCTAATTCCTGTCAAACCAGACCTTTTCATTAGTAAATCCGTGGTATATTATTAGCGAAGCAAATTAGTGTATTATCCCCATTATATCAGTGTATGGGTAAACCCAGCACCACAAAACCGCGGGCTAAACTAGAGTTAGAAAATTATCTAAAAGGATTATGTTCCCTAAAGACACGGCCGCTAGCCTAGACAGTGGTGCTGGGCAACGTAAATATAAAGCTTGAACCCAGGCCCTTGCCTTCCGATTCCACCCAGATTTTTCCGCCATGGGCTTCCACGATTTTTTTGGCAATATACAAGCCCAAGCCCGAACCGCCGGTATGAATCTGGGCAATGCCGTCGCCGCGCACGAACTTTTTGAACAGTTCCCGGTCTTCTCCCTTTTTTATGCCCACGCCGGTATCTTTGACCATTACTTTAACCAAGCCGTCCTCTTGGTCCAAAACAACCTCCACCTTGCCCTTAGGCGTGTATTTAACGGAATTATCTACCAAATTGACGACCACATCTTTGATTTTATCCCGGTCCAACAAAACATAGGGGATGAGCTTTTTGGGCTTGGTCAGTGAAAGCTTAAGGTTTTTTTTGTCAGCGGCCACTTTGAATTCTCCTATCACCTCTTCCATCAGCTTAACAATATCTATCTGCTTTTTTTCCAGCTCAAACCGGCCCGATTCAATGCGGGAAACGTTTAAAAAGACGCTGATCAGACGGGCCAGCCGGTCCGTATTTTCAAAAACATCCGATAAAACAGTTTTCAGCTTGACCGGCACCTGGCCGAAATCGCCGTCCAAGATCATGGACAGATACCCTTTAATGCCGGTTAAAGGCGTGCGCAGCTGATGAGAGGCAATGGACAAAAACTCCGATTTGGCCTGATCCAATTGCTGCAATCTGATGTTGGCGTCCTTAAGTTCAATGTTGGCCTGCTGGATTCTTTGATACAAGGCAAGATTCCTGTAGACAATGCCCGCCTGATCCGCCAAAGATTTCATCATTTCTTTTTCCACGTCGGTGACTTCGCTGACTTCTTTTCTTAAAATAAAATCAATAACGCCAATAACCTTTTCTTCCGAGTAAACCGGCACGGCAAAAACGGAATGGGCGCCAAGAACCTGCTGGATCTTGTCAATCAGTATGGCCGGCAAAGCCGGCTTGATGAAATTATAAAAACGATTATCGGCAATAATAGTTTGGGTCTTAATGGCCTTAACCCCTAAATTATCCTCCTCTTCAAGAGAAATGGCATAACGGCGGGGGTCCAAGGGCACCAAGGCCAGAACTTTTTTAGTCAGGGGCGTGTTGGTGATGGCGCTGACTTGAATGGTGTTCTTCTCCTGATTGATAAAACTTAGCAACCCGCCGATAAACCCGAGTTCCGAAGCAATGCCGTCGGCAATGGTCTGCATCACTTTTTGGAAATCCAGAGAGCGGGTGATTAAATTGATTAAGGTCTGCAAGGCCGTTAAATACTGGTTGTGCTCTTTTAAATCCAGCGTTCTTTGTTCCACCAAAACTTCCAGGTTTTCCTTGGCCGACTGAACCTCTTCAAACAATTTGGCTTTTTCCAAAGCCGTGGCCACTTGTGGCGCCAGTAGTTCAAAAAAGTTAATGTCTTCCTGGGAAAAAGTACTGCCGGACAGCTTTTGACCGACGTAAAACACGGCGGTAATTTTATCCTCGGTGATAATAGGCACGGTCAAACCAGCGCCCCTCTGATCCAGCAGTTCCTGCAGCTGGTCAATTTTTTCTTTTTCCTCATCAAGTTTAGCATCAGCTTTTTGCCTAACCAACTCATCGGTAATAATCATTTCTTTTTTTTCGTGCAGATATTTTAATACCAAATCATTTGGATTAATCTCTTCTTTATGGTCGGCGCTGGAAAACAAAAAACCCTCCTTATTTTCCAAGCGCAAATACAGCTTTACAGATTTAACCTTTATTTCCTTGGTCAAATTTTCTTCTATCAATTTAACTAACCTTTCTAAGTCCAGCTCCCTGGCAATGATTTCACCAATGCCCCTTAACACATTTTGGTAATCTATTTTGCCTTTGTAAAAAAATTTATCCGTTAATTTGGCTAAAAGCTTTTTGAGGGGGTCTAGGCCGATAACGATAATCAAAGATACTATTAATGTTACCAATATTTCCCCTTTGCCTTGCAAAAGCTGACCAGTGGTGAATGTAATAAAAGTAAAGGTAAGTGCGACGATCAGTACTAGCAAGAAATATAATATACTTCGTGAGATAGCTAGTCGTATATCCATAAGTCTATATTTCAAAATAGAATATGCCACGAAAATTACAAATATAAATGAACCCAAAAGATCAAATTGACTAAAAAAAGTAACATTAAGAAATGGTAAAATAAAACTCAAAAATAATGCTGCAAAAGCAAAAAACAATATTCCCAAAGTTACATATATTAATTGAGCTTGTTTATTACCTTTACTGATTCTTATCGCCGTAAATAATCTATATATCAAATAAGTCATGATAAATATTAATAAAATCATGTAAATAGGAAAAAGCGAACCAAATGAACCATCGAAATAACCAAAATATATTTTATCTATACTTTTAATTATTAGCTTAGTAAATAGGGACAAGACTAAAAACAAAACACCTATTAGAAAAAATAATGAATTCTTTAAAAATGAAAATTTTTCGTCTAATAGACATTTTACCCATACTAAGGAACTAACGATAACCATAGCACCAGTACCATACATACCCCTTACCCAAAATTCGTTAGGGTTCAAGCTAGTCATTATATTGACAAATGCCCAAACAGCATTCATTTGTGAGAAAACAAAGAATAATTTATTTAAGTTATTCCTTGGATTATTCAATAAAACTATGAACGCTAATATAAAACTACCTGTGATGATTGTTGCAACAATAATGTAATTTACCATACTTTTAAATGACCTTTAGTTTTTTACCGATTTTTTCAATAATGTTTAACGCTGTATCTATTTGTTCCTTATTATGAATAGCCATGATGGAAAATCTAATTCTCCCTGTATTTTTAGGTACTGCTGGCCATCGTACGGCAGGAGCAAAAACGCCATAATTAAACAATTCATCAAAAAATTCCATTGTCTTCTTATTTTCTCCAACAAACAAAGGCACTATTTGAGTAATACTATTAAAAGTATTAAATCCCAGTTTATTCAAATTATTTCTAAAATATTCCGAATTTTCTTTTAATTTCAACAATAATTCTGGATGATTTTTTATATAGTCTACAGAACCAATTATACCTCCCACTATAGCTGGAGAAAGTGCATCAGAAAACATGTAAGTCCTACAAGCTACGCGCAAATAGTCAGCAAAATCTTTTTGACAAGTAACAAAACCGCCTGAGGCACCCAATCCTTTACTAAATGTCCCCATATTTAAGTCTACCTCACCTTTTCTATTAAAATATTCAGCGGTTCCGCTACCAGTCTCTCCTAAAACTCCAATGGCATGTGCGTCATCAACCATCGTCATTGCGCCATACTCTTTTGCTAGATTCAATATCTTATCTAAATGACAGATATCACCATCCATACTAAAAACTCCGTCCGTTATAATTAACTTTCTGTATCTCTTATACTTTTTTATCTTTTTCTCTAAATCATTTATGTCATTATGTTTATAAATAACTATTTCTGCCTCACTTAACCTACAACCATCAACAATACTGGCATGATTATACTCATCACTGAATATAGCCGCTTTTCTTGCAAAAATCCATTTTCCAAAACCCATTAGATTAATTACGCCGGGAATGATGCCAGCATTGGTGCCAAAACCAGACCCAACAGAAACACACTCATCATGACCAGTGAAGTCACTAACTAATTTCTCCATCTCCTCATGAATCATCATACTGCCTGTCAATAATCTCACTCCCCCAGTACCAATACCGAATTTATCAATCATTTCTTTCGCTTTTGCTTTTACTTCAGGTTGGTTAGCGAGCCCTAGATAATTGTAAGAACCAAACATTAAAATATTCTTATCATTTATCAGAACCTCTGCACCAGTCGCCGACTGTAGAACCTTAACCGCCGGATAACCTAATTTTATTCTGATTAAATCTAATAACTTTAATATTTCTTTCATAATGCTATAGTTAAAAGTATAAAATACACAAAAATTATCGAGAAAACTAATTTCTCGCTCCTTAATAATCCTTTAAAAATATTCCGTAAGTTATTAAAATGGGATGTAAAAATATCACAAAGGTGCCGAAAGGATAAATATTAAAGAGTTGGGGCAGAAAATTGGTCATGCCACCGCCGAAACCGATCAAAGTGGCCCAAAATATTATTAAAATCTGTCTTCTTTTAATTCCATCGTTATTTTTGTACCCAATATGTAGGAAGTGGTAAGATAATAAAACTAACAAAAGAAAATAAATAACATAAATAGGGTATAAAATTCCAGCATCTACCCAGATATCAAACGTTGATTTTGGCGCTATTCCTTTCAACATATAGCTGCCTGAATATACACCTATGATAAATAATAAGCCCACTAAATAATTTAAATTTATTAATTTACGGTATTGTCTATCCTTAAACAGGAACGTTAGTACAAAATGAAAAAAGAACATTATTATCATGGTTGAACCAACATGTAGCAGTCTTGTGAATATCAATCCCAAATTTTCATTCTGTGAAAACTAGACAAGAGCAAATAAGTTAGCGCTCCAAATTGAGCCGCCCATGTTAACCAAAAACCATAATTGATGGACTCTGGACCTAGGATTGTGAATAAGAGTAAACAGCCCTAACGCGAAAGTGAAAATGAAAAATAATCCTAGTGATGTTAAAAATAACGGATGCATAATTTGTAAACTTAGTAATAATTATTTTAACTTCTATGGTCTTTGAAAATAAACTTCCGAGACTAACAAATTTTATTACATCTATTGTTAAGGCCGTAAAAAAATCGTATCGCTTAATTTTATAATTATCTTCCTTTTAATGGTTTATAAAAAATATAATACCAAGTTATAGCAAAATGAATCGATAACAATATCGGACCTAGCCAATCATAATTGGTATTATTGAATAATAAAAAGATAACGCTCACAACGCCTACTGTCAAATAGGTCGTAAATGTGGAAATGATTAAAAATTTCAATTGATTCTTATGAACACCCTGCACCGTAATGTATTTTTTTCAATAATAAGACGAATCCGATAAATACATAAAGAAAAAAGTATACAGCAAATACAGAAAAATCAAAGGTAATAATATCACGTATGATTATTTTACCTATAATCTGAGTTGATTCCATTTTTAACACGCCTGTTAATATCAACAATATTAGTGCAGCGGGTATCAACAAAAAGGAAATATATAGTTTTTTTGGGTATAGCCTTAATTTATAAGGAAAATAAAATGAAAACATTAAATAAGCAAGAGGAGCCAGAGTTCCGAATATATAAATCAATTTCGTGATCAAAAAATCATGATAATAAATATTCGTAACACTTAATTGAAACGACTTCATCACCGCCCAACTCCCGCCGAACAAACACAGACAAAAATATGTAATATTGGATGGGCTTTTTGAATTCTTCTTTAAAATAAAAAATCCTAAAATGACCGTCATTAGCCCAACTATTAATATTATTATTGATTTAATCATATTTAATTGTTGAAATTATTGTTGATACTACTTTACTTCCTAAAAATTAAATAAGCAATTGCAAAAAAGTTAATCAAAGTAAAAATAGGGCTAAACCAATCTTTAAAATATCCGTTAATTAACGGTAAAATTACGCTGAAAAAAGTCATGATAACAAAAGTAGTGCCCGAAAAAATTAAAATATATTTAAGCTGCATTCGTTGAGTGCCCTGGCTGACGAAAAATTTTCTAAACAGAACATAAAAAGATAAAAACAAATAAATAATATAGTAAACGGAAAAAATGAAAAAATTGCTAAAGATTGTCTGCTCTATTAACCGACCGTCAGAAAAATAAAGTTGCTCAACCGTTAAAAATCCTAATAACGACATGATAACCAAGATTACAGGCATAACAGTTACCAACCAAGTTCTGCCTATGGGATAGGGATAAGGATATTGGATGGAAAATAGAAAATATAACAAAAACATCAAAGTTGAAGTTGCCACCATCAATCTTACAATAAAATCAAGAACAACTAAATTTTGGAGATTGTATAATAAAAACATTGAGAACGTCCAGACACCGCCTATAATGCATAATGAACCAAAATACAAATTGATTTTACTGCGATGATTTCTTTTAATTATAAAAATTCCTAACAACAAGTTTAGAAAAGCAACTAGAATCAAAACTAGATATTTTATTTCCATAATGGATAAATTACTTCCTAATATTTTAACGGCTTAGTAAAAACCAAATAATTAAAACTAGCAAAATAATGGTAAAAAATACTATACGAAATGTTTTTTTTCTTTTCTTTTTTAATTCAACATACTTTGTTTGTGGAATTGACCAAAATTTTTCGAATTCTTCTTTTGAAATCTCCTCCACATTACCGCTGTTTAAATCAAAAATAATGGTTTCCTTATAACGAGGCTTCTGTGGTGCGATAATAACATTCATATTATCTGTGAAACAACCGTAATTATCTTCTTTTGTAGGTGCTTTTCTTATTAAATTGTCTTTAATCATCCTCTCAATCTCTCTTAAGACTTTCTCCTGGTCTGTATCAACCTCTAAATACCAAAAACTTTCCTCTGTTCTGTTTTTTTTATCGTATTTTACTTTAAGATATTTGATCATATTTATTATTTATTCCATGTCCAAGGTTTATACCAGTTATATTCATGAATATGATAATGGAAAGGTAATTTAAAACCAGTATCGCTGTTAATGCCTCCGCCCTTAATACCCCAAGTAAAAACGTCTTTTTCTGTTTTGGCTATTTCTTTTGGAATATGAGTTGAGCCAAATCTAATCCAGTCAGACCTCTCGCCAATCTTTGACGTAATCCATTTCCCAATTTTATTCCCCCACCTTAATTCACTACCAGCTATTACAAACGGCATCATTAAACCGGAGCCGGTCAATACCTCTTCACCGGGTGTTAAAGCCCTGCCGGTAATGAGGTCTTGGCCAGTTTTGGTCTCTATGGCATCTCTAACATCGTTTACTCCGGGAACTAATGAGGTAACAATATCAGCCACATTCTGCAAAAAGTTCTTTTTAGCAAAGTTAGGCAATTCCAAATGCTGACCAGGGTAAATTAAATCCGGATTCTTTAGATTATTGTAATTAGAAACCTCTTTCCAATTATTTCCGAATACCCCGTAAAGAGTGTCCCCTTTTTCAACTTCGTCGGTTTCAAAATTGAATTCGCCTGTCGGGTCAATGTAATTAATAGGATTATTCTCGGTATAACTGTAAGAATTCAATTTCTGCGGATCCATCAGGAACTGGTCCAAATCTAAGCCGGTGGTTTCTTTTAGCTTTTGCGGGTCAGTTAAACTGTTAAGCAACGGGTCTGGCTGAAGAAACTTACCGATGACTGGATTATACTCTCTGGCGTCAAAGTAATACAGCCCTGATTCAAAATCTCTTTCCTGATCGGTAAATTGGTAACTGGGATTAAAGGCAAAGGCGGTGTTGGTTGTAAGGAACAGAATGATTAATGATAGGATTAACGCTTTTCTCATAATGCTTATAATTGAATGATTAAAAAACTGAATGACTGAAAGATTGGGCTTTTTTTATTAAGATGATTCACTTATAGCATTATTTTCTAACTCCTGAAAGATTAATTTTGCTTCTTCCGGCATTTGGTCGTAGGTATTGTACAAAGTTACTTCGCCGGTGGATGTTTCTACTTGGATATATTTGGGAAAATCGTTAGGTGACGCATAATTAATTTCTTTAACTGCCCCATCCATAAAAAATTTTTGAGGATATTGCCAAGGCTTCTCACCATATCTAATATGCGTATATTCCTCTTCTGGAAATATTACAGGCTCATAGATATACATTATGCCACTGAAAATTTTGTAATGTTTTAAGGTATCCAATATTGAAATATTATAATCATGCTTATCATCTCTGATATAATACAGATCTAATCTTTTATTGCCCAACAATGGCGAGTCATGTTCTATGGAAAAAATTCCAAAACAATCAATAAAATCAACAGGGTCTACAAATCCACCATATCTATCCTGGTTAAGATATTGGCAGTTTGCTTGTTTCTCTGCTTGTTTCTCGGATACTCGTTTTTGCCAATAAATAAAGCTGTAAATTAAATAAGTAAAAGCAGCTAAAGCTAATAAAACAATAACAGTAATTTTATATCTGAATTTCATTTTTACCATCTGTCTTTAAACTGAATGTTAATATCATAATTAGATATTATGCCTTGACTCTGACTAATGGTTGCGGAATTCGCGCCGACGGCAGCTTTAAAATCATCCTTATATTCATCGGTTAATTGATAGTCATACTGGTCAAAAAGCCTGATAGCTAAATCCCAAGTTCCATTATCTGACATTTTACCATCTATATAAATATTGGTTACCTTTTTTAGTTTTTATCATTAAGTTTATTATCTATTGAATTTTTTAAATCATTAGCAAAATCTTTCAATAGTTTTTTATTTTTTGAAGCAATCTCAAAGTACGTCTCATCCATGCTCCAATAAGATAAAAAATCATAATTTTTAAGGATTCCTTCGTAAAATTCTGGCTGGCTTTCCTCTATATAATCATCAAAGACAGCGTATTTATATATATTTTTGCTGAATTCAATAAAGTCTAAATTGTTACCTGTTATCAAATATGCTTCCTGGAAATAACCTATATATTCGTTGAAAAAATATTTAATTTCATTAATTTCGCTAAATTCAATGCATAGTATTTTTTGCTCCCTGTAGCTTTTGAATAATCTGAATTTCTTTTTGTACCTATTAATAAAAATATCGAATCTTAAATTAAGATTATTTAAATCTTTGGCGTAATCCCATGTTGGATATATCCATGGTATAGCAGCAAAAAAATAAATTCTGTTGTATTTATCAAATAATAATTTAAGGTAATAGTTCATCAAGAATATTTTCAATTCGCCCCTTAAGTTTATCTCAATTTTATCAATTTCTTCTGAAATTATACCTGTTCTAATTAAATAATCCACTTTTTTTTCTTTTTTCATAGTTTTACCTATTTTTCCAATACTTAATCATTTTAAAAGGATTTATAAATACATGTGTATGACCAATACCGATGTGTAATCCCTTCATAGTTCCATTTTTAGTATTTACCGAATTATTACCAAAATGAATATACTGCAATTTATCGTTTTTTGGACCTAGACCAAGATTAAAATTGTTTTCACCAAAACTTCTTTTAATCTTTAGATTATCAATAAATTTCCCAATTTTATTCCCCCACCTTAATTCACTACCAGCTATTACAAACGGCATCATTAAACCGGAGCCGGTCAATACCTCTTCACCGGGTGTTAAAGCCCTGCCGGTAATGAGGTCTTGGCCAGTTTTGGTCTCTATGGCATCTCTAACATCGTTTACTCCGGGAACTAATGAGGTAACAATATCAGCCACATTCTGCAAAAAGTTCTTTTTAGCAAAGTTAGGCAATTCCAAATGCTGACCAGGGTAAATTAAATCCGGATTCTTTAGATTATTGTAATTAGAAACCTCTTTCCAATTATTTCCGAATACCCCGTAAAGAGTGTCCCCTTTTTCAACTTCGTCGGTTTCAAAATTGAATTCGCCTGTCGGGTCAATGTAATTAATAGGATTATTCTCGGTATAACTGTAAGAATTCAATTTCTGCGGATCCATCAGGAACTGGTCCAAATCTAAGCCGGTGGTTTCTTTTAGCTTTTGCGGGTCAGTTAAACTGTTAAGCAACGGGTCTGGCTGAAGAAACTTACCGATGACTGGATTATACTCTCTGGCGTCAAAGTAATACAGCCCTGATTCAAAATCTCTTTCCTGATCGGTAAATTGGTAACTGGGATTAAAGGCAAAGGCGGTGTTGGTTGTAAGGAACAGAATGATTAATGATAGGATTAACGCTTTTCTCATAATGCTTATAATTGAATGATTAAAAAACTGAATGACTGAAAGATTGGGCTTTTTTTATTAAGATGATTCACTTATAGCATTATTTTCTAACTCCTGAAAGATTAATTTTGCTTCTTCCGGCATTTGGTCGTAGGTATTGTACAAAGTTACTTCGCCGGTGGATGTTTCTACTTGGATATAGTCAGGCACATCAACTAAATGAGGGTAAGCAAAGTCTTTTTTAGCCCCGTCAACATAGAAATATCTATGATAATCCTCTCCTGGATATTTTCCTTCCGGCGCAGCGACCTTATCGTAGCCATCATCAAAAATATATAAACTATTATTGATGATACTATATTTTTCTAACCCCGTTATACGAGCTATGTTATAGTTATGTTGATCGTCTCTTAAAACATAAATTGATATTTCATCTTTGTCATTAAGCCATATCGTTTCATGGCCTATGGAAAATATTCCAAAACATTTTACAAAGCCGAAATCTATGCCATAAGTCGCTTGGGTCAAGTAAGGACATTCCTGGTTAACTTTATTTATGTCTTTTTCATCAGCTTTTATGATTAAAAGGATAAATACATATAATAAAGCGCACACCAGTATGGCAATACCAAGAAAAATAGCGATATCTTTAGGAACAATTTTAAAAGTTAGCTTCTTCATAAATTTTAGCCGCCAAACTGATTTTTAAATTCAATATTGATATGGTAATTCGTTATCACTTGTTTTTTCTCGCTGTCTTTAGCCCAATTAACGCCTGTAGAGATACCTTGATTTAACAAATTGCCATTTTCCGGATAAGCGCCGGGGTCAAAATCATACTTATCATAAAGCTTCACTTGAATATCCCACAGACCATTATTCAACTTTGTACCAATAATATAAGTGTTGGTAACTTTTTTAATGGAGTATTTCAAATCACCTCCGTTAAATACTATGGTATCATCTGGCCTTAAAGTATTTAGGCCTCCTTGAAAATTAATTTCTGTTTGCCCGGCATCTTCAGCCTCCTTGATTCTAGCTTTCATAAAATCTTGATATTCAGTAGAAGATTGTATTTTAGAAATAACATTATGTTGATCGTGGCCTACTTTAATATTCATGGCGCCTGGATTAACCCTAACGGCATGATTTAAAAAATAAGCTGAAATGTTATAACCAAAAGCATTAAGTCCCATGGATACAGTTTTCCAAAAACTGATATATTGAGGATAAAGCAACCTGGCCTTGAGCGTTGCTTCGCCTGTTGGGTCAATATAATTAATCGGATTATTCTCGGTATAACTGTAAGAATTCAATTTCTGCGGATCCATTAAGAACTGGTCCAAATCCAGGCCTGTGGTTTCTTTAAGCTTTTGCGGGTCGGTTAAACTGTTAAGCAGCGGGTCTGGCTGAAGAAACTTACCGATGACTGGATTATACTCTCTGGCATCAAAGTAATACAGCCCTGATTCAAAATCTCTTTCTTGATCTGTAAATTGATAAGATGGATTAAAGGCAAAGGCGGTATTGGTGGTAAGGAACAGAATGATTAATGATAGGATTAACGCTTTTCTCATATTGATTGGTGGTTAATGGCTATAGAAAATACAAAATATATGGCATATTATTTTCTCCTTTCCAAGTACATTATATCATGTACGCTCGGTATCTTAAATTAGTGGTTTCTACAATGATTAAGATATGATCAGATGATTGAAAACTGGACTTTTTTATTCATAACTTAGTCTCCTGTCTTATGACCCTCTAGTCTTTCAGTCTTTTAATCTTCCAGTCTTCGTAAATAATAAAAAGGGCCACCGTCCCGCTTGCGGGACAATTGACCCTGTATTATCTCATTATACGAAAACACGATTTTTGTCAACATACTAAAACTGGGTATACTATGGCAGTTGGAACAGGGTTAGAATAGAAGTATAACTATTAACCTTGTCTCATCTATGATTGCTCTCTTAAATCAGATGCCTTCTGAAGCTCAAATTAAGAAACAATTAAGAAAGATTATCTTTGGAAAAAACCTATTCTGTCCTAGATGCCATTCTAGGAAGGTCTATACTTCAGAAGATCGTTATCGTTGTTCTGCTTGTCGCC
>Ga0210057_1004249_pt1 | contig 19228 bp, 17 predicted proteins | sample CryGeyCG2114_010_2_FD_183968 | JGI IMG/M metagenome (GOLD analysis project Ga0210057, IMG submission 183968) | Groundwater microbial communities from aquifer - Crystal Geyser CG10_big_fil_rev_8/21/14_0.10 (SPAdes) (version 2) | ecosystem: Environmental > Aquatic > Deep subsurface > Groundwater ...
AACTGCCAAAAACGGACGAATAAACTGGCAGCGATAAACGCCACAAAAATTATGCCCAGGATAACTTTTTTCCGGTTCGCCCTCATCTGTCAAAATTATATCATCAAGCGATATTCAACTGGTATAATGGAGCTGTGGGAAAAATTAAGCAGGTAGTTAAAAAGAATCCCTTGTTTTTTGCTTTCTTCTTTCCGGCCCTGGTCGACGGTATGGCGACCCTTTTGGGCCAAGGTTTCCAATATTGGGATAGCTCACAAAGAATTATTAATGAAGCCAGCCCGGCTTATTATTTTCTCCTGGCGTCACCCTGGTTGTTTGTTTTGGGTTCGTTTATCTGGTTTATTTTTTGGTATTGGATGTTTAAGCGCTTAAAAGAACCGCTAAATTTATTTTTGGCCATTCTTTTTATTGCCGGTCATTCCTGGGGAAGTAGTGGTTGGCTAATGAAGATATTTAAAAGTTGTGGATTATACACGATTGACAATCAACCCTCGATTATTTTTGCCTGGAGTTTGCTGATTGTTTATTTTATTTCAATCGCCGCAATCGCAACCTATTGTCTTAGAGTTTATCTACGCCGCAGCCCATGAAATTTAAAATTACGATATTTTCGATTCTGCTGGCAATAAACGCTATTTTCTTCTGGCCGGTGTGGCTAAAGGGGCAAGTCCCCTTTCCCGGTGATCTGCTTTTGGCCCAATACAAACCCTGGTCAAATTATGCTTACTTTGGCTATGCCCCGGGTGCCGTGCCGACCAAATTTCAGTCGTTTGACACTTTACGCCAGCTTTATCCCTGGCGTTTTTTGGCGATTGAGCAATTTAAAGCGGGCCAGTGGCCTTTATGGAATCCTTATAATTTTTCCGGTACGCCGTTGTTGGCCAATTTCCAGTCAGCCGTTTTTTATCCGTTAAATTTATTGTATTTCCTGCCCACCGTTTCTTTTAATTGGGTCTGGTCGCTACAAGTAATGCTCCAACCATTTTTGGCCTCGCTGTTTTTCTTTTTGTTTGCGCGGCGGCTAAAAATCTCGCCACCAGGAGCCTTGCTGGGAACCATCGCTTTTGCTTACGGCAGCTTTATGACCGTTTGGCTGGAATACAATACCATTGGCCAGGTTCTTTTATGGTTGCCGGTGGCCTTGCTCTCCATCGAGTTGATGGCGGAAAAGAATTCTTTCTGGCGCGCTAGCTTGTTAGGAATAAGTTTAACCCTTTCTTTTTTAGCGGGTCATCCGCAAGACTTCGGTTTTCTGTGGACGTTTAGCTTGGTCTATTTTTTAGCGAAAGGCCGAAACCGACAGTGGGGAATTTTAGCTTTTGTGCTGCCGTTTTTACTGGGGGCGGTTCAATTGCTGCCGGGATTGGAATTAATTTTTAATTCCGCCCGGGCGCCCTTAAAGCCGGATTATTTGATGAGCGATGTTTTGCTCAAACCCTGGCAGCTAATTTTTGCCTTGGTGCCGGATTATTTCGGCAATCCCGCCACCGCCAATTATTTTTTGGGCGACACTTATATCGGCAAAGTCCTTTATGTGGGATTGCTGCCGCTAATTTTGGGTTTGCTGGCCATATTTTTGAGAAAAAATTATTGGGTAAAATTCCTGGGCACAAGCGGTTTAATCACGCTTGTACTTTCAATTGCTTCGCCGGTGAGCCGCTTTTTCTGGTCACTACCGGTTGTTTCTGCTTTTTCGCCGACACGGATTTTGTTTATTTTTCAGTTTTCGGTGGCGGTCTTAGCCGGATTTGGCCTGGATTGGCTGTTGGCCGGCCGGAAGCTTAAAAAAGTTTTGTCCTTGCTGGCGGGAGTGGGTTTGATTTTTTTAATCGCTTGGTTTTTTGCTTTGACGAAATTTGATTTGGTCACCCGGAAAAACTTGCTTTATTCAACCGGCCTTTTTGTGGCCAGTGCCGGAATTTTGGCGATTAGCGTCAAGCTGGTTGCCGACCGCGGCCGGAAAATTTTGTTGGCAACGCTGTTTATTTTTGTGATCGGGGATTTATTTCGCTTTTTTGGTAAAATTACCCCCTTTTCGCCCACCCCGTTTATTTTTCCCCAAGCAGAGGTACTGACTTTCTTGCAGGGAAAAGGCCTGCCTGCCGGCAGGCAGGGCATTGACCGGTTTTGGGGCTACGGCACCGCGGCCATCCCTGCCAATTATAATAGTCTTTTTCATCTTTATTCTCCCGACGGCTATGATCCCTTGTATCCCCGCTGGTACGGTGAATTTATCCGCTCCTCGGAAGACGGTCAAATCAAACCGGCGGTCCGTTCCGATGCCAATGTGGCCCCCGGTTTTGGCAAAACCGATTTTAGCGATAATAAATTCCGGCAAGAAGTTTTACGGGCGTTGAATGTGCGTTGGATTTTGGACCGGGAAGAAAATCAGGTTGGCCCGGAAACTTTTCCGGCCGCCACTTTCCCTTTAGTTTGGCAAGCGCAGGGTTGGCGGATTTATGAGAATAAGTTGGCTAAGCCCAGGGTGTATTTTGCTGATGGCGGAGGAAAAGCAGTGATAGAAGATTACCAAGCCAACCAAGTAAAGATAAGAGCGGAAACCCCCACCACCGCAACCTTAATTTTGGCCGATACTTATTATCCGGGTTGGCAGGCGTTTGCCGACGGCCAAAAAATCGAAATCCAAAGGGCCAACCACACCTTAAGGTCGGTCCTCGTGCCCGCCGGAACTCACTTGGTGGAGTTTAAATACCGGCCGTTGTCTTTTAAATGGGGTGGTTTGATTTCTCTTTTAAGCTTGGCCGGCTGGATAACCTTGGCATTTTTTCATATAATAGTTTCAAGACAAAAACATGAGCGCTAAACCGCCCTATCTTTCGGTCGTTATTCCTTGTTTTAACGAATCGGAAAATTTAAAACGGGGAGTTTTGGGAGAAGTTTTTGACTTCTTGGAAAAACAGCCATTCGCCTGGGAGCTGATTATCTCCGATGACGAGTCAACCGATGATAGCTGGCAATTGGTGGAAAAATTCTTGGTCGGGAAAAAGAATGCCTTTCATCTTAAAAATAAACACGGCGGCAAACCGTTTGCCGTGCGGGCGGGTCTGGCAAAAGCTCGGGGTGAATGGGTTTTATTTACGGACATGGATCAGGCGACGCCCATTAATCAGTTGGCAAAACTGCTGCCATTTTTTAACAGCCACGACATTGTCATTGGCTCGCGGGGCATGACGAGGAAAAACTTTCCTCTTTATCGCAAGTTGGCTTCTTTTATTTTTCTTAACTTTCGGCGCCTGTTGCTTTTACCCAACATTAAAGATACTCAATGTGGTTTTAAGGCCTTTAAAAGAGAAGCGGCCCTGAATTTATTTCCCAAGCTGCAGGTGTTTCGCGTCAAAACCAAGATTTATGGTTGGCGGGTGAGCGCCTATGATGTGGAGTTGCTCTTTTTGGGTCAAAAAGCAGGCTATAGAATTGCCGAAGTGCCGGTGGTTTGGGAAGATGTTGATATCGCCAAAGGTAAACAACGAAATTTTTTGAAAGAATCAAGAGAAATGTTTAAAGAAATTTTACGGGTAAGATTAAACGACTTAAGGGGGCTCTATGATTAATATCGCGGTTTTGGGTTGGCTGGCCACGATTTTTTCCCTGTTTTTATATTCTTTTAGCCAAATTGATTTAGGTCTGACCTTAATGCAGCTGACCTTCTGGCAAAGCCTGCAAACCAGTTTTCAATATCTCGGCTATTTTCACCGGTCGTTATCAACCCAAGTTTACCTGGTGATTTTAACCGGTTTATTCGCTTTTTATTTTCTGATTTTGCGGGCCGTTCAGCAAAGACAATTTTCGGCCAGAAAAATTTGGTTTTTGGTTTTGGCGACGGCGGGCATCTTGTGGCTTGCTTACAACGCTTTTTCCTATGACCTTTTCAACTATATTTTTGACGCGAAGATTGTGACTTTTTATCACCAGAATCCTTATCTGCACAAGGCCTTGGATTTTCCTGCCGACCCGATGCTTGGTTTTATGCATTGGACGCACCGGCTCTATCCCTATGGCCCGCTTTGGCTGGCGATAACCGTGCCCTTGTCTTTTTTGGGTTTCCAAAAGTTTTTACTAACGGCCATCTTATTTAAGGGTTTAGCAGTCGCCGGTTATTTGGCTGCCAGTTGGTTTATCTTCCGGATTTTGCAAAAAACCGTTCCCAAGTTGGCCTTAGCGGGCTTAGCAATTTTTGCTTTTAATCCCTTAGTGGTGATTGAAAGCCTGGTTTCGGCCCACAACGATATCATTATGATGGCGGGGGCTCTGGCCTCTTTTTATTTGCTTCTCCGGAGCCGCCAAAAGCCAGCTATTTTGTTCTGGTTGGCTTCAGTGGGAATTAAGTTTGCGACTTTAGCCTTGTTGCCCGCCTTTTGGGTAAAGAAATTTTTTTCCCAGGTAGCCTTGTTTTTAATGATGATGGCTTTGGTGGCGGTCACCAAAAGGACGTCATTTCAACCCTGGTATTTTTTATACATTCTGCCTTTTGTCGCCTTACTGCCGGGAGCGCGGTGGCTTTTTTGGCTGACGACTAGTCTATCTGCCGGATTTTTACTGCACTACGCCCCGTTTTTATATTTGGGCAACTGGGACTCGCCCGTGCCGGAGATAAAAATAAAACTGAATTTAATTTTCTTAGTCTTAGGGTTAATTTTGGCCGGCCTGAGCCGCCTCAAAAAGATAAACTTTCCCGCCTAAAAAGTTTTGTGTCGTCAAGTATCGCCAGTCGGAAAGATTGATGGTCCTTTGCTGGTCCAGCGGCGCGCAATTAGGCAAACATGCGCTGTCCACGATTTTTAAATTGCGCATCGCCGCTGGCTTCGGGCAGGGATCACTTTCACAAACAACCAAAAGCCGGCCGGTGGTGCCGATCTTTTGTAATGGAGCCCTTTTTAAGTTTAAAAAGTAGCGCAGATGAGCATCTGAAGGGGAGCGGTCCGGCAAAAGCAGCAAGGCAAACGACTGGTTGCCGGCAATCTTAACAATGGCGTTGGCGGCGGCTTGGCTCCGGCCCAAGTCTTTATTGGCCGAAAAATTTTTGAAAAAAGTAGCGGCCTGCCAACAAACCAATAAGGCGACCAGAGCAAAAACCAGTCGTTGAGGCAAGCGCTTCATTAATTGGCTCAAGAAAGAAGCGAAAAGTAAAAAGGGAATCGCCCAGATGGGGCTGGCGTAATGTTCATGAACGGTGCCGGGGTAAAGACTGATCAGAAAAACGCCGGCCAAAAACCAAAAGGTGAAAAACCGATGCCAATAATTTTTCCATCCGGAGATTAAAATGATGACTCCCAGCAACAAGTTCAGCGGCCAAAATGGCAAGGCAGTGATGGCTTGGAACTGGTCGGCAAGGATTGTGGAAAAAGAGTTAAGAAAAGAGTGATTTTGAGTAACGGTTGAAGCGCCAGTCCCCAAAAACTTTTCTAAAACCAATAACAGTAAGTTTTTAACATCGGCAAAATTATTTTGGAGCTGGAAAATCAAAAACGGCAGAAGGGTTAATAAAAAGCCCGCCAAACCGGCCAAAGTCCATTTGGTCAAAATTAATCGTTGCCGGGCTAGCCAAATTACCACCACCGCCAAAATGTAAAACGCCGGTGGGTAAAACTGGATGACAATTCCCGAAAAAATACCCAGAGGAATTAACCAAGCCAGTTTTTTTTGTTCTTTAATCTGATAAAGGGCCCAGATAATTAATAAACTGAAAAGAGGAATGGGAATGGGGTTCCAAAAACCCAGGTTTTGCTGGACAATCTGGGGTGAGCAGGCATAAAGTAGGGCGGCGAAAAAAGCGGGGATAGTGCCGAATAAATTTTTGGCGATTAAAAATATTAAAAGCGAACTAATGACCCCAAAAAAAGTAAAAAACAGAATTGGACCCAAGGGATAAAAATTGGCCAAAACCAGCGGCGGGATTGCCAAATAATAGTAAATTGGCCCGGCATGGACGCCGAAGTTGCTCAACGGGCCAACAAGAGGGAGCCGGCCAGCGGTAATTGACGCTCTGATTTCGAGCAAATCCCTTCCTTGATCACCCAAGAAAGGAGCGGTTTGGTCAATTTTGTAAAAGCGGAAAAAGGTTGCCGCCACAATGATAATAAGGCCCAGGCAAAAAGCTTTTTTCTTTCCTTCCATGCGAGTTTATTGTAAAATAAATAGGATGAAAAAACTATTGGCGGCGGTCGTGGTCTTATTCCTCGTCTTTTTGGTCACTCGTTTTTATAATCTGACCTTAATGCCGATTTTCACCGATGAGGCAATTTACGTTCGCTGGGCCCAAATTGCCAATTATGATGCCTCTTGGCGTTTTATCTCTTTAACCGACGGTAAACAGCCCTTTTTTATTTGGCTAATGATGGTGGTCATGCGGATTTTTAAGGATCCATTGTTTGCCGGGAGAGCCGCTTCAATTTTCGCCGGCTTAGGGACAATGGGGGGGCTTTTTTTCTTAGGCTTAACAATCTTTAGGAGCAAAGGAGTGGGTTTATTAGCGATGTTTCTTTATCTTGTTTACCCCTTCGCCTTGGTTTATGATCGGATGGCTTTAATGGATGGGCTGGTGGGGATGTTTTGTGTTTGGGCATTACTTTTCGAAATATTGTTAGTGAAAACTCTGCGTTTAGATATCGCCCTGATTTTAGGAATGATTATTGGCGGATCGATTTTGACCAAATCATCGGGCCTTTTTAATCTTTATCTTTTGCCGTTTTCCCTAATCTTATTTCCCTGGTTTGAAAAAAATGTAGCCAGGAAACTTTTGTTATGGCTGGGGCTAGCGGTGATTGTGGTGGTAGAATCGCAGGCAATTTATTCCATTTTGCGCCTCTCACCCTTCTTTCATATCATCACGGAAAAAAACGCGATTTTTGTTTATCCTTTTGGTGAATGGCTGCAACATCCACTGCGATTTTTGGAAGGAAATTTCAAGGGGCTTTGGAATTGGTTTACTGTCTATTTTAGCTGGCCAATGATCGGGGTGTTGGTCTGGGCTGCGATTACCGGTAGACGCTATTGGCGGGAAATGCTCCTGACCTTAGTTTGGTTTGGCTTACCCTTCTTTTTGTTGGCTCTTTTTGGCAAGGTTTTGTATCCGCGGTTTATCTTTTTTATGACCTTGCCCCTTCTTCCTTGGGCGGCCTTTGCTTTTTTTAAAATTTATTGCGTTAGCAACAAACTTGTTTATGCTTTGGTTAAAAAATCCCCTCTTTTTGCCGCCGGCTTTTTAGTGTTAGCTGGTTTATGGCTTTATACTGATTGGCGCTTGTTGACAAACCCCTACCTTGCTCCCATACCAGAAAGCGACCAAGACCAATATCTTAATGCTTGGCCGGCCGGCGGCGGTGTTAAAGAAACCGTTGCTTTTTTGGAGCAAGAGTCTAAAAAAGGGAAAATTTTTGTCGCCACCGAGGGAACTTTTGGCCTTTTGCCTGCCGGTTTGGAAATTTATCTTTATCAAAATAAAAATATTGAAATCAAGGGCTTTTGGCCATTGAATGACCCCTTATCGGAAGAAATTATCCAAAAAGCGAAATTACAACCCACTTATTTAATAACTAATCGTCTTCAGGCAACACCTGAAAAATGGCCAGTGAGTTTAGTTTCCCGTTTTCGAAAGGGCGTTGGCAAAGACTTTCTTTCTTTATACAAAGTAAATTGAGATGCGACAAAAATTTTTTCTAATTTTGTTGCTGACAATATTAATTCTTCCTGCCATCCACTCGCTTTTATCTCCTGGTTTTTTCTCTTCCCATGATGGTGATTGGATGGTAATCAGGCTTTCTGATTTTCATCGCAGTGTCGTCTCCGGGCAAATTCCGGTTCGCTGGGGAGATCGATTAAATCACGGTTATGGTTACCCCGTCTTTAATTTTTCTTATCCATTTTCTTTATATTTTGGGGAGGTATTTCGTCTTTTGGGTTTTGGTTTTGTCGATTCGGTCAAAATAGTTTTTGCCCTCGGCTTTATTTTATCGGGAGTGTTTATGTATCTTTGGCTTCGGGAAAAATGGGGAAATCTAGGGGCTTTAGTTTCGGCGGTTTTATATGTTTATACCCCATATCGTTTTTTGGACGTTTATGTTCGGGGGTCTTTGGGAGAGGCGACGGCCTTTATTTTTCCGCCTTTAATTTTTTGGTCAGCGGAAAAGCTAGCAGATAAATGGCAAAAAAGTTATTTTATTCTGGGCAGTTTGGCTTTTGCCGGTCTGATTACTTCGCACAACATTATGGCAATGCTTTTTGCGTTGGTTTTTTTGAGTTATTTAATTTTTCGCTGGTTAATTTTCCGAGATAGGAAAGTTTTCCTTTGCCAATTGACGATTTTAATTCTAGGCTTACTCCTCTCCTGTTTTTTTTGGCTGCCGGCTTTATATGATAAACAATATGTGCTTTTTGATAAAGTGGTGGTGGCTGATTTTTTTGCTCATTTTCCGACCTTACCTCAGCTTTTGCTCCCCAGTTGGGGATACGGGCCATCGTTGCCTTTTTCTGACCAAGATACGCTTTCGTTTCAAGTGGGGGTGATTAACTTAATAGTATTTTTATTGGTTATCTTAAGATTAAGGTTGATTAATCTTAGAAAGAATTTTCTAACTTATTTTTTGGTTTTAGCTTTTGCGGGCGCCTTTTTATTGATGCTTGGACCTCTTGGTTGGTTTTGGAAAATATTGCCCCTCGGTAATCTTATTCAATTTCCTTGGCGGTTGTTGATGTTAACCACTTTTAGTAGTGCGGTTTTGGCTGGCGGGCTAGTCCAATCCATTAAACCTTCGCGAAAAGCATTTTTAGCCGTCGGCTTAATAGCGCTTTCCATTTTTTTGACTTATAAATATGCTCGACCGGAATATTTTGTGGATAAGGGAGAGTTATTTTACAGCACGAACGAAAGCACCACTACCATTGCCAATGAATACATGCCCATTTGGGTAAAGTTGCCGCCCGTTAACCGAGCGGCCCAAGCAGTAGAGATAGTCTCCGGGGAAGGCAGCGTAAGCGCAGTTTTGGCTACTTCTAAAAAAATAAGTTTTACGGTGAGCTCAGAAAACGAGTCCCTCGTGCAAATAAATAAAATCTATTTTCCCGGTTGGCAGGTGAAGCTAGATGATAAAACATCACCCATTGCTTACGATAACCCCCAGGGCTTAATTCGTCTTCCGGTTTCGGTGGGTAAACATACAATCGTCGCTGAATTTGGGGAAACGCCAGTTCGATTGGCGGCGGATATCGTTAGTCTTTTGGGCTTGGGAATAATTTTTGTTTTAGTTTTAAAAAGAAAATGAAAAAATATTGGGGAATAATGATTGTTTTAGTTTTGTCTTTTTGGGCTGTTAGGCCTCTTTTCCATTCTGGTTTTTTCCCCGTGCACGACGATACTCAAGTAGCTCGGGTGCAACAAATGACTCAGGCTTTAGCCGATGGCCAATTTCCGGTTCGGTGGGTGGCTGATTTAGGCTATGGTTTCGGCTACCCGATTTTTAATTTTTACGCCCCCCTGGCCTACTATGTTGGCACCCTTTTTACCTTTTTGGGTTTTACGGCTCTAGCCGCAACCAAAATAATGATTGCCTTGGGAATAGTTTTGGCCGGGATTTTTATGTATTTTTTGGCCCGGGAATTTTGGGGACAAACGGGTGGAGTAATTGCCGGATTATTTTATGTTTATGCGCCCTATCATGCGGTGGATATTTATGTTCGAGGAACGGTGGGCGAGCTTTGGGCGATGGCCTTTCTGCCGTTGGTTTTTTTCGGCCTTTGGCGGATTTTTCAAAAGGAAAAAACGGGCGTCATCATCGGTGGCTTAGGTTTTGCCGCGGTTATTCTTTCCCATAATCTCACTGCCCTGATGGTATTGCCATTTATTTTGCCATTTATGATTCGTTACCCGAGATTTGCTTTTTTAGCCTTGGGTTTATCCGCCTTCTACTGGCTGCCGGCCTTAGCCGAAATGAATCTGACTAAAGTTTTGGGTCAAATCGGCGGCGGAGCCGATTTCCGCGACCATTTTGTTTATTGGGACCAGCTTTGGGCTAGCCCCTGGGGTTTTGGCGGTTCCGCCCCTGGCCGCTTGGACGGGATGTCATTTATGGTTGGAAAATTACATTTTTTGGTAATTTTTATTTCTTTATTTTTGGTTACCAGAAAAAAACTCTTAATTTTTCCCTTGATTGCTTTTGGCTTGGCAGTCTTTTTAACCACTCAATCTTCTGAACTAATCTGGAAAGCAATTCCGCCATTGGCTTTTGTTCAATACCCGTGGCGGTTTCTGGTCTTGGCGGTTTTCGCCGCTTCTTTTGCGGCCGGCGGAATCGCGACCGCCTTCAAAAAGTTCACCCTACCGGTAAGCGGAGTTTTGCTTTTCACCCTTTTGATTTTAAATACCAAATATTTTCAGCCGCAGTCTTTTAATGGCCTAACGAGCGCTGAGTATACTGCCGAAGAAAAAATCAAATGGGAAACCTCCAGAATTTCCGACGAATATCTGCCGAAAGATTTTCCTACCCCCACCAGTCGCGATGATGTTGCTTGGGAGAAACTGGCAATTTTAAGCGGCCAGGCAAGTTTAAACCACCTTAATTTAAGATCTCATCAATATAATTTTGACCTGAGTGCCCAAACGCCAACGGAAGTTTTGATTAATGTCGCTTATTTTCCCGGTTGGAAAGTTTGGGTGAACGGAAACGAAACCGACCCCGCTATTGTTGACGGCAAAATCCGCCTTTCTTTTGTCCCCGGTGACTATCAGGTAGTTCTAAAATTCACCAATACCTCGATCAGAACCCTGGCCAACCTAATTTCCCTAATTTCCATCTTAGTTTTGTTAAAATACACCTGTGGACAAAGAGATTGAACTTTCATTAATCAAAAGGCGGTCGGTGGAGGGCATTGCCAGCCTGCTCTTGCGAATGGTTTTTCTCCAGCTGGTGGTTTTGGTGGCCAGTATTTTCGTTTCCCGCTTTTTAACTCCCTTTGCTTTTGGGGTTTACGGGATGGTGGCCAATTTTGTTCTGCTTTTCGCCTTCTTTTCGGATATTGGTTTAGCGGCGGCTTTAGTCCAGAAAAAAGAAAAAATAACTCGGGAGGATCTGACGACGACTTTTACCATTCAGCAATTTTTAGTGGGGGTCTTGGTGGTTTTTGTTATTCTAATCTTGCCTTTGGCCCAAAGGTTTTTCGGATTTGGTGAAGACGGTTTATGGCTGGGTCGAGTGTTGGCTTTCTCGCTGCTTTTGGCATCTTTAAAATCAATTCCCTCCGTACTTTTGGAAAGACAGCTCAAATTTAATCTTTTGGTGGTTCCCGAGATCATAGAGACGCTAATTTTTAATTTTACTTTGGTTTATCTGGCTTGGCAGGGTTGGGGAATAAAAAGTTTTACTTGGGCGGTTTTACTGCGGGGAATAAGCGGATTGCTGGCAATTTATCTGCTGTCGCCGTGGCGGCCGGGATTGGGTCTTGATAAAGGCGTGGCCAAAAGACTACTAAGGTTTGGCTTACCGTTTCAGGCCAATACGATTATCGCCTGGTTTAAAGATAATTTAATGGATAATGTGGTGGCGATTATTTTAAGGTCGCCAGTCACCTTTGGTTATTTAAGCTGGGCCAGGAATCTCGCTTTCCAGCCGAAAAAAATTCTAGACAGCGTGATTCGGGTTAGTTTTCCGGTTTATTCCCGGCTGCAAGACCAGCGGGAAATTCTTGGCCGGGCCTTGAGTAAAACCTATTTTTTGCTGGGGGTTTTAATGTTCCCGGCGATGGTAGGGGTTTGCGTGTTAATTAAGCCGCTGATTTTGTACCTCTATGGTGGTGAAAAATGGTTGCCGGCGATTCCGGCAGTTTGGTTTTTGTCAATGACCCTGCTTTGGGGAGTCTTAAACTCGGTGGCGACCAGCGCTCTTTCGGCGATCGGTAAAATTAAAACCGTTTTAAAATTTATGGTCATGGTGACGGTGGCCACCTGGATTTTAACGCCGATTTTTACTTTAAGATGGGGCTTTAATGGGGCCGCTTTTTCTTGGGTGCTAGCGGGATTTACCTCGCTTTGGTCGATCAATCAATGCCTTAAAGAAGTAAAAGTTAATTTTGCCAAGGACATGGGTGGAGCCTTACTGGCCTCGTTAGTTATGGGGATTATCGTTTGGACGTTAGGCCATTTTTGGGTTAGCAGCTTAATAACTCTTTTGGCCGCGGTTTTGGCCGGGGTAGTTATTTACGGGATTTTGATTTACTGGTTGGAGAAAGAACGACTGATTTCAGAGCTGAAAAGTTTTTTAGGTAAGAAATTAAACCTTTAGAAATTGATTCAAGGCTTCCAGTCTTTGCGTCACATCTTTATAAACATCCGGGGTGATTTTTCCGGCCCTGGTGTAAAATTCAAGCATTTGGCCCATTGTTAGAGCTGAGTGTAGGCGATAGCCCGCCGCCGCTAATTGTTCTCCACCTCCTTGTTTCCTGTCTACCAAGACTACGACATCCCTAACGCTAACGCCATTTCCTCTAAGAATATTTACGGCTTCTAGTTTTGAGTCTGCTCTGGTAACCAAATCGTCGATTAGTACTGCCGTCTCCCCCTTGTCGGATTGCTGAAGCCCGTCGACCTTAGCGCCCGTACCATGGGCTTTGTCATCGGTTCTTGGAGTAATCATGCCAACCCCCAATCTATCTGAAAGAGAAGAAACAAGCGGTGTCGCTGCGGTTGGCACATCGGCTAATAAATCAAATTCCAGGGGACGCACTAATTCTTCGTATACATCAACTGCTGCTCGCTTGGCTTCTGGAAATCGGCGAAGAACTCTTAAATCAATATAAACCGGCGAGAGTGGAGCGTCAGGGTTTTTGTCGTGAAGTTTAAGTCTAAAATTGCCAAATTTAATGGCGCCGATTTCAAATAGTTGAAGGGACAAAGCTTCTTGAGCGGTCGTAAGCCCTTCAGGATGGTCTTCTGTCCCTCTTTTGGCTTCTTTCATAACTTATTAGTTTAACGTATTTGCGCTGTCATTTGTTTTGCCGCCGCAGCTATATCAACAGCTTTATAAATAGCGCTCCCAACGATAGCATGCCATTGAGTACCCGCTACTTTGGCAAATTCGGAAACTTCGCCCTTTTGAGTAATAAAGCCTGGGGCATAAAATCTAAAGTTACCAACCCCAAGAATTCCTTCTAGAAGCCAGCGATAGTGGGCTACAAATTCAACTTTATTCCCCGGTACGACAAAATCACGAACTCCTTGTTGGGCGGCAATCGTATAAATTCTATCAGGGGCACCCACTGAGATGAAACCACCTTCATTTTCAAGAAATTCTGGCTGAGTCATGTGGCCACCAACCAAAACCCCCAAGCTCTGATCCTGACAGGCCTTAATCCAATCACGCTCGGTTTTTGCACTTGCAAAAGGAAAAAGAATTACCGCATCAACGCCCGCTTTTCTGCATACCGCCGCAAATTTTGTTCCCATATCGGGAATATCATTACCTGCTTTCTGATGGTCATAGATTACCGGCAGATTAGAGTGCTCTTTTACCGCTCCGACGGTTCTTGGCAATCCTTGCTCCAAAACCAGTTCCAGCCCTATTTTGTATCCTCCGATTCCCTCAACCAAGCACGTCTTTTGAACTAATTTGGAAAGCATCTCCGCCTCTACGTCAGCGGCTACCACCACACTTCTATCTCGAGGAATCAATCGTTCTACGTTTCCCATTTTTATTTCGGGCAGATTCAAGAAAGATTATAGGAACTTTTTCACGAAAGTCAAGAGCCAAAGTTTAAAGTAGTGACGGTTTTTTGACTTATGGTCTTGCTTTAACTTAAATTCATAGGCTAGTTTTTGAATTTCCCAATAACCGACTTTATCCAAAAAATTAGTGCCGACCCGGCCGGCAAAATCCGGGGCGTTTTCCCAAGTAATAGTGGTTTTAAGCTCCCGTTCTCCTTGCCGCTGAAGCTCGGTTCCTGGATAGGGCAAGGGTAAAACGATTGGGAAAGGGTAGGGGATAGAGATCTGATTTTTAACCATAAACTGAAGTGTTTCAATAAAAGTTTCCCGGGTTTCGCCTGGCAAAGATAAAATTTTAAAGCAACCTACACTAATTTTGGCCCGTCGACAGTCGGCAATTGTCTTTTCGGCCACTTTTATGGGGATGTTTTTAAGGCAAAGATAAATAATTTTTTCCGAGCCGCTTTCCAAACCAAAGTTGATAAAAGCACAGCCGGCTTTTTTCATTGCCGCAAGCATTTCCGGCCCAATGGTATCGAATCTCGCCTCGCATCCCCAGGAGAATTTTAACCCCCTTTGGCCGATTTCCCGACAAATTTCCACGACCCGCTTTTGGTCAATACAGAAACTCAAATCCTGAAAATAGATTGCCCGGACATGATGTTTTTTGACCAGGAGTTCAATTTCATCAGCGACGTTTTTGGGGCTCCGAGACCGAAAAGTTTTTTTATCCTGATACATCTTCTTAAAGCAAAAAATGCATTGCCCGGGACAACCCCGGCTGGTCAACATAATGGAAAAGGGATTGGTTTCCCCAACAAAACGCGGACCGTTGAAGTGGTCGCCTAAAGGTCCGTAAAGCTTCATGGGTAAAAGATGGTAGGCAGGCAAAGGCAGGAGATCTAAATTTTCTAAATAAGATCGAGGGGGATTGTGAATAATTTGGCCGTTTTCCGCAAAGCTTATGCCCAAAATAGTTCTTCTCTTTTTAGAATTGAGTGGAAAATTTCTCGCGATCTGCCGTATGGTAAGCTCCGGCTCACCTCGTATCAGAAGATCAAAAGCCACACATTGTTGTAAAAACCACTCTGGAGAAGTTGTCCCATGGGGGCCAATGGCGATAATCATGGTTTTGGGAAAAGCCTTTTTAATCGCAGTGGCTAGTAATTTTGGCGCTTCGATTGTCGGTAAAGGGCATTCCCAGCGATCCAAAGAGGCAGTGTTAATAATGACGATCTTTGGTTTATGGTGGCTAATTTCTTCCACAATTTGTTCCTCAGAAAGTTGCAGCAAATTACCATCAATGATTTTTACCTGCCAGCTTTCCTTTTCTAAAACAGCGGCAATTAGAGCCAGGTCCAAGGGCTGGTTTTCCCGGGAATTGCCTAAGCTGAAAATCCCCTTTTTAAAATTCTTTTGGGGAGTGTTAACTAAAACAGCGTTATTCATTCTCGTACGAAAAGTATATCAGTTTTAAACTGATATATCGAACTTCGTTCGCTATAGCACAGCGTAGTTGGGAAGTGGTAAAATGACTTGATGGCGAAAATCTCGGTTTGCTTGGCGACTTTTAATGAGGAAAAGAATCTCGGCGATTGTCTGGAATCGGTCCGTGGGTTGGCGGCGGAAATTGTGGTTGTTGACGGCACCAGTACCGATAAAACAGTGGCGGTTGCCAATAAATACAGGGCGAAGGTGATTGTCCGGGAAAACCCGCCCATGTTTCATATCAATAAGCAAAAAGCGTTTGAGGCGGCCACTGGCGATTGGATACTTTATTTGGATGCGGACGAGCGGGTGACACCGGAGCTTAAAAGAGAAATATTATCCGCCACACGGAATAGGATACATGATGGGTATTGGATACCGAGAAAAAATATCATTTTTGGCCGTTGGATTGAGCATACCGGCTGGTATCCGGATTATCAGTTGCGGTTGTTTCGGCGAGGTCAGGCCTACCTTCCCTGTAAAACGGTGCACGAACAACCGGTTTTGAAAGGCCAAGCCGGTCATTTAAAAAATCCGTTGTGGCACGAAAACTACCAAACGGTTTCTCAATTTATTGCCAGGCTTGATCGGTATACCGAAAACGATAAAAATTTATTTTTGTCGGAAAACAAAAAAATTCAATGGCACGATGCGATCCGTTTTCCGGTAAGCGAATTTTTAAAAAGATTTTTCCTGGAGCAGGGCTATAAGGATGGATTGCACGGGTTGGTTTTAAGTCTTTTCCAGTCGTTTTCCGCTTTTGTAACTTTTACTAAAATTTGGGAAGCGGAAGGTTTTAAAGAAGCTGACAGCCGGGATTTTTTGGCCAAAACCCAAAAAGAGTTGGCAAAAGCGCTTGGCGAAATTAAATATTGGTTTTTGACCATTAAGTTCGAGAATGCTTCTAATTTAGTCGAAAAAATATGGTACCGAATTCTACGGAAAACCGGTTGAAAATAATTGGTATCGTTTGTGCCGTTCTGTTTCTGGCTGATCTGGCGGTGGTAAATTTAAAGGTTTTTTCTTCTTCTCAGTCTCAGACACCCCCGGTACCGACAGTCCTGCCGACACCGAGCCTTGAGGCGCAGGGAGACTGCCCGGCGGCCTGTCGGGCGCTTATCCCGCCGATTACCACCGGTAGCGTAACAGAGGCGATTTCTCGCCCCACGACTCAACCTGCCACCATTGCCCAGCCATTGGCCAAAGAAATTTATATCCCCTTGGGTAACGGCTCAACCAAAAGCCAGGAGTGGGTGGAAATTCCTGGAGCAGAAGCGGTTTTGGATACCGCCAATTTTCCTAAGATAAAATCGATGATTTTTGAGGCTTTTTTGCGTATTCCGACGGGTAACGGTAGGGCCTACGCCAAACTTTATAATGTTACTGATAAACATGATGTTTGGTTTAGCGAAGTAATGGTGGAGGGAGGGAATACTCAAAGGGTGGAGTCAAAAAACATTGGTCTTGATGCCGGCCGGAAGATTTACCGGGTAACGATGAAGACGGCCATGGGATATGAAGCGGTCTTGGAGTCGGCCAGGTTGAAAATTATTCTTGAATAACTTGTATGAAAGAAGTCGCCATTGTCATTCTCCATTATGTTAAACAGCAATTAACAAGAGAATGTTTGGAATCGGTAGAAAAACTTAATACTAAAAGTTTAATACTTAAGACAATTGTCGTTAATAATAATCCCAAAGAAAACTTAGACAATCTTAAAAAACGGTTTAGAAAGGTTACTTTTTTGGAAACCGGAAAAAATCTAGGCTTTGCCGGCGGCAATAATTTTGGCATTAAATCTGCCTTAAAAAATGGAGCCGATTTTGTTTTTGTTTTAAACAACGATACGCTTCTAGATAAAGATTTGTTGGTCCAATTAATCAAGGTGGCCAGTTTAAATAAGCAAATTGCTATTTTAAGCCCCAAAATTTATTTTGCCCCCGGCTATGAGTATCATAAAGAGAGGTATAAATCCAAAGATTTGGGAAAAATTATTTGGTATGCCGGCGGAATTATTGACTGGCAAAACATTTTAACCTCTCATCAGGGAGTTGATGAGATTGACGGGGGTCAGTACGATGTTGGGGGGGGAACCGATTTTGTTTCCGGCTGCGCCATGTTTGTTAATCAGCGGGTTTTTGAAAAAATAGGGTTATTTGACGAACGCTATTTTTTATATCTTGAGGATCTTGATTTTTGCCAGCGGGCAAAATTGTCCGGTTTTAAAATAATTTATGCTCCCCAGGCAAAACTTTGGCATAAAAATGCCGGCTCAAGCACAGTGGGTGGCTCCCTTCATGATTATTTTTTCACTCGAAATCGGCTGCTTTTTGGGACTAAATATGGACGACTAAGAGCTAAATTGGCCTTAGTTCGCGAGAGCCTTCGACTATTGGTATCCGGCCGTCCCTGGCAAAAAATCGGCGTCAAAGATTTCTACCTAAGAAGATTTGGCCAGGGTAGCTGGAAATGATATCATTGGGCTATGGTTTACCAGAAAGATAGTCAGGGTTGGCTAAAAACATTTCGGCATGCCGTTGATGGTTGTCTTTGGGCTTTTCGAACCCAGAAAAATTTTAAGATTCATTTTGCGGTTTCGTTTTTAGTGTTGATTTTGGCTTGGTGGCTGAACATCGAGCCGGCAAAGTTTTTAATTTTAATTTTGGCGATTATTTTCGGTTTAACGATAGAAATGGCCAATACCGCTTTTGAAAAGACAATTGATTTGGTTACCGAAGAATATCATTTGGATGCCAAAATTGCCAAGGACGTTGCCGCCGGAATGATGCTATTGACGGCCATTGGCTTGGCCATTTTAGGTTTATTAATTCTTTTCCTCTAAGAAACCGCTATAACAAATGGAATTTGATATATCGATTTATTAATCGCTATGGCAAAAATTCATAACTGGCTGAAACTTGAGAAGGAAGATTTAGATAAGCGGATTAGAAGTTATCCAAAATTTAGGGCCTCAATGTTGCTGGCTGCGATTTTGGGGTTTTTGGTTTCTTTAACTTGGTTAGGAGAAAGATCTTTATCAATAAGAGTTCAGACGCTTGACCAGAACATTGCCGAATTAATAGCGAGATTAAAAACCCCTTTTTTAGTTAAATTATTTTCCTGGATAACCGTTTTGGGAGCGGACTATTTTATCATCTCTCTTTTTTTTATTTTGGCGATTATTTTGGTGATAAAAAATCGAAAGAGAGCGGCCGCGGTTGCTCTGTTTTCTTTAGCCGGCAGCGCGTTGGTGGGAATAATTTTTCGTAATTTTTTGTTTTTTCGCTTACGGCCAAGTGGCTGCATTGCCACGATTTTTATGATTGATAACTGTGCTTCTTTTCCCTCAGGTCACACCACCTGGGCTTTTTATTTTTATGGTTTGCTTGATTATCTAATCTTTCGTTTTTTGCCAATACCCGTAAAGAAATTTTTGATCATAAGTTTTATTATCGCTTCTTTGGTAACCCTGATTGCTCTCAGCCGACTTTTCTTGGGGGTTCATTATCCCAGTGACATCATTGGTGGTTTTTTTCTCGGCGGCGCTTGGCTGTTTATCGCCATTTTACTGATAGATATTCTTTATTGAAAATAACGAATGGAATTCGATATATCAGTTTACTAACTGCTATAACAAATGGAATTCGATATATCGGTTTGCTAACCGCTATGGAAAAACCAATTAGGCTTTCCGTCATTATTTTGGCGAAAAACGAAGAATCTGTTGTTACCGATTGTTTGGAGTCGGTTAAGTGGGCGGAGGAGGTTATTTTGGTGGATTCTGGTTCGACGGACAGAACTTTGGCAATTGCCCAAAAATACAAAGTAAAGATAATCAGTTGTCCAAGCGCTAGACCGGAGTTCGCCAAATGGCGGAATATCGGCTTGGCGGCGGCCAAAGGACAGTGGCTTTTATATGTGGATGCCGATGAAAGAGTTACTCCGGAATTAAAAAAAGAGTTGCAAGAAGTGATGGCTGAGCCAAAATACACGGCCTATCAAATTCCCCGGAGAAATTTTTACTTAGGTAGA
>Ga0210057_1004250_pt1 | contig 19226 bp, 19 predicted proteins | sample CryGeyCG2114_010_2_FD_183968 | JGI IMG/M metagenome (GOLD analysis project Ga0210057, IMG submission 183968) | Groundwater microbial communities from aquifer - Crystal Geyser CG10_big_fil_rev_8/21/14_0.10 (SPAdes) (version 2) | ecosystem: Environmental > Aquatic > Deep subsurface > Groundwater ...
TTTTACTCTGATTGAGCTTCTAGTGGTTATTGCCATTATTGGTATTTTGGCAACCATTTCCATCGTCTCTCTTGCTAATGCTCGAGCTAAGTCCCGTGACGCTAAGAGGGTCGGGGACATGAAGCAGGTTCAAACTGCCCTAGAATTATTTTTTAATGATAAGGGCCGTTATCCGAGCGTCTCAGAATGGGATACTAATCAAATATTTTCTACCAGCACTGGGGCCACTTCGACCTACATGCAAATTATTCCTTCGGCTCCGATCCCTGCTGATGGACGCTGTACAAGTGATCAAAATTCTATTAGTTATATCCCGACCTCTGATGGTGCTTCTTACTCTATTTCTTTTTGTTTGGGGGGTAATACTGGCACTTTAGCTAGTGATCCGAAGTGTTTAACTCCGGGAGGAATTATTGATGTGGAGTGTAATATTGACGGGGGGCAGCCAGCAGATGTTTGCGGAGGAATATCTTCAGTGTCTTATGGTGGTGACAGTTACCCCACCGTTGCCATTGGAACTCAATGTTGGTTTGCCAAGAACTTGAATGTGGGAACGAGAGTAGACGACCCCGACGATCAAGGTGATTATTCTGGTGGTATTCAAAAGTATTGTTATGATGATAGTGAGGCTATTTGTGACACTGATGGCGGACTGTACCAATGGCATATGGCGCTAGGCCTGCCTCAAGCTTGTGATGCTAGCGAAGTCTCTCCTTGTAATATCTCTGGTACCATCCAGGGTATTTATCCGTCGGGGTGGCACATCCCTAGTTTTAATGAACTTCAGACTTTAGCTCAAAATGACGATCCTGGTTGTGATTTATCCGCCAATAATTGCCATACTGCTGGGGGTAAATTAAAGGCATCTTCTATTAGCACGCCAGTTACTTGGGACGGCACCAATAATTATAATTTTTCAGTTTTTCCGGCCGGCTACAATCTTGAAGGCTCGCTCGACGGTCGTGGCACTTTAGCTGTATTGTGGTCGGCGTCTCCGCCTTCCGGTTATCCCGGCATCGCTTGGAGCGGACTTCTCCTTTCGGGCGGTACCACTTTCTACGGCAATAGCGATGATCGGGCTACCGGGTTTTCGGTGCGGTGTCTCCAGGACTAGTACCACGGCATAAATATTCATAAATTATTTTGCAAGAACATGAAATATCGCTAAAAACTATTCGACTCTTTGTCTCTTTCTCTCTTTTTTCCGCTCCGCTTTAGCGGGGCAGAATTAATTAAATTTTTCTATGGCTACCTATGATAATTTGCCGGTGTATAAAGCCAGCTATGATCTACTGCTGAATATATTTAATTTTTTCGTTGAGATGAAGCGGGAATATAAATATATGATTGGAGAAAATTTAAAGAAAGAAATGGTAGCCATGATCTCCAATATTTATCGAGCTAACAGCGCGTTGGCTAATCGTTCAATACAAATTCAGTTGGCGCGCGAGAATTTAGAAATAATTCGATTGTTTTTAAGTTGGTCGGGCTAGAGATTACTCTAATGAAGAAAAGAGGGCATTAAATGATACTGTTTTAAATGTAATTAAGCTTGAATTTAAAAATGACAGCTTGCCGATAATTACAAATATGGATTTTGGTCATACCGGCCCACAATGGATATTGCCACTAGGCATAAAGGCGGAGATAGATTGTGATGCTAGAATCTTTAAGTTATTAGAAGAAATATTTAAAAATAGTTCTTATTTGGCCTAGGGCCATTCCAACTACGTCCCACTCCCTCCCTCTCCGCAGTCCTAAAAACAAGGCCAAAAGCCTTGTTTTTATGTTAACTATTGACTGTGATGTTATCATATGTTAACATAGTATATATAAGTTAACATAGAATTATATGGTATTAAATAAAGATTGTTTTACAGTTAAAGAATTGGCGGATTTAATCGGAATTAGCCGGGTGGCTGTTTTTAATAGAATTAAATTGGGGAAAATTAAGGCCGAGAAGATTGGGCGTAATTATGTTATTTATAAAAAGGACCTGCCCGACATGCTTAATGCTTCTTTGAGCTCAGATGACAAAGAGAAAATTGATAAAGGTATTAGAAAGGTTTTGCAAGACTACGGCGAGACTATAAAAATGTTAGGCCAGGAATAATCATATGATTAAGCCCTTAAGAATTGAAGAAATAAAATATTTAGCTCATCGCTTGGCAATGGATACAATGGGGTGGGATGAACCGATACCCGAATTCGAAACTCGTTATCCGAATGTGCTGGAAAGCTGTATTGCTACTCCATTCCAAAGATTTGCCCAAAGGACCTTGTATGCGGGATTAACCGGCAAGGGATCGGCCTTATTTTATTTGTTAATAAAAAATCATCCTTTCCAAAATGGAAATAAACGATTGGCTATAGCCTCTCTATTTATCTTTTTATATAAAAATGATAAATGGTTGAAAGTTGATAATAAAGAATTATATAACTTAGCTATTTGGGTGGCTCAAAGTCCGCCTTTGGCTAGAGACCAGGTGTTAATCGTTGTTACTAATTTTATTAAGAAGTATTTAAATAATTTTTAAATTTATTCAAGCTGCGTCCCACTCTTTCCGCGGATTGTAAATAGCCCTATTTAGGGGTAATATAAGATTATGCTTATTAAACCAAAAATAGAAAGCTTTTATATGGTGTTCTTTATGTTGTGGTGTCTTTTGTAGCAGCCGCCATTCTTAGCGCTAGCAAAGAAGACAGATCGGACTTAATTGTTCCGATTTTATTTTTATCTTTATTTCTGCCTTTACAAATATTAGGTTATTATAAATATAGACAATTTTTAAGTAAAAAGGGTATAAAAACTGGGGATCAGATTAATAAGAAACTGAATGATGTGGAAACGCATAAGTTTTTAGCTGAAAAAGGAGTTGTCGCGGCTATTTTCGCTCTGTCGGCCTTTTTCACATGGGGTGTTTTGAAATTATTTAATAAAGTATTTGATAACTAACGAAATTTAATTATTTATAATTCTATGAAAAATTCAACTTTAGCTCGGTGGGGAGCAACTCATGCTTTTGGCGTCTTTGTTTATGCTCTACTGCTCGCTACTTTTTTTAACTAAGCCAGTAACTGGTTTGGCCAGGCTGACCAGAAGATTTTGGCACTCTGGGCAATTGATTGTGCTCGACGGGCCTTACCATATTTTGAGAAAAAATATCCAAAAAATAAGCGTCCCTAGCAAGCTCTTAAAACACTTCAGGTCTGGATTAAGACGGGAGTTTTAAAAATGGCTGTTATCCGTAAAGCTTCATTAGATTCTCACGCTGCGGCGCGGGAAGTGGGCGAAGACAATACTGCTCGTTCCGCGGCACGCTTATGGCGCGGCCATTTATGCTCAACAAGTAGTCTATAGAACTAGCGATCCTCTCAAGGTTGATCTGGCGGTAATCAAAGAAAGAGATTGCAATATCAACGCCTATCGGGGTTAGTTTAGTTGACAGTTGACAGTTAACTGTCAACTATATATAATACTGATATATGAACACAACAGCCAAAAAGATATTAGATTATATTAATAGAAAAGGACAGGTCACGGCCAATGAATTAGTCGAGTTTTTGGATATTAGTCGCCAAGCGCTGTTTAAGCATTATTTGTCTAAAATGATAAATAATCAGACCCTAATCAAGATTGGTCGTCCACCAAAAGTTTTTTATTCACTTAATAAATCATCTGAGGCGCCTCAATTAAAAATATCACTAGACCGGGATGTTAAGAAGTTAATAAATGATAATTATTTAATTATAACCCCTGCCGGAGAAAAAAAAGAGGGCTTGGCTGGATTCATTTATTGGTGTCAAAAAAATAATTTACCGCTGGAAAAAACTGCCGCTGAGTATTTAAAAACATTGGCTTATTATAAAAAATATAAAAAAAATGGTTTAATTGCTGGTTTGAGTAAGCTTAAAAACTCTTTTCCTAAGATTAACCTCGACAAAATCTTTTATTTGGACTTTTATAGTATTGAAAGATTTGGCAAGACTAAATTAGGACAACTCCTTCTCTATGCCAAGCAAAGTCAAAACAAGGCGCTTATTAAAGAGTTGATAGTGGAAATTAAACCAAGTATTGATAAAATTATAAAAAAATATAAAATAGATGGGCTTGGTTATATCCCACCAACCGTCAAAAGAGAGACTCAGCTCATGAAGGTTTTGGAAAAAGGCCTTGGTGAGGATATTAGAAAAGTAAAGATATCTAAGATTAAAACGGCTGTCGCAGTACCCCAAAAAACCCTGAACAAACTATCAGATCGAATTGAAAATGCTAAAAACACTATAGTGGTTGAGGAAAATTCTGTTTTTAAAAACATCCTAATTATTGATGATGCGGTTGGTTCTGGGGCGACTCTAAACGAGGTGGCTAAAAAAATTAGAGATAAAGGTCTTTGCCGAGGCAATATAATTGGACTGGCTTTGACCGGCAGCTTTAAAGGGTTTGATATTATTAGTGAGGTTTAAAACAATTTATGTCTGATTTTCAAGTTAGTTTATTCTTCGCTTTTCTAGCTATGTTCCTCTGGGGCATAGGCGACTTTTTTATTCAGAGAACTATCAGAAAGGTGGGTGACTTTCAAACTTTGCTCTGGATAAATTTTATTGCCAGCTTAACGCTCTTCCCGTTGGCTTGGAATGATTTGCCGGCCATCTTTTCTCGAGCTAATATTTTTTCTTTAATTTTTATTACTATCATCGATTTGTTTTATGGCTATTTCCTTTTCAAAGCCTATGACCAAGGAAAATTATCAGTGGTGGAAGTAGTGATGATCGGAGAATTGCCCTTTACTATTATTTTAGGACTAATATTTTTTCACGAAAGTCTCAGTTGGCTCCAAGTTTTTGTGATACTAATGATTATTGCTGGTGTCTTCTTGATGTCTAGAAGTCGCAAGACTTGGAGGGATAAGATTAAGGAATTTTTTCGGGGCAAAAGGGTTGTCTGGGAAAAAGGTTTGTTGCTGATGTTCTTAGCTGTGCTCTTTAGTTCTTTATATAACTTTCTAACCGCTGTTAACACCCGCAATGTCTCGGCTTTTGCTGCCGTCTGGTTTCCTTGGATGCTCGGGTCATTAGTATTATTAATCTATGTAGGTTACAAGAGAGGTTTAAAATCTTTTTGGCAGGGAGGACTTAATCATAAAAGCCTAATTCTATTTACCGGCGTGATTGATACTTCGGCCTGGGTCTTTTATGCTCTGGCTACCAGAACGGAAGAGATTTCAATTGTCACAGCCATTGTGGCTGGATATGCTGTTATCGCTATGGCCCTAGGAATAAAGTTTAACCATGAGAAGATTAGTGTTTGGCAATATTTGGGTGCAGTGTTAGTCTTTTTAGGAGTGATAGCTATGAGTTTTATTTCTGGTCCTAATTCGCTATAAACAATATGATTAAATCTCAAATTGAGCCAACAGTAGAAATAAAGGAATTGGTTAAAGATGTTAAAAGTCCTATCACTTTTGATTCTCTAATCCAGATTAGAGACTTGATGTATGTCAAAATTATTTTTCGCCCCTACGATGATTCTACCAGAGAACAGGAAAAAGCTATTAGATGGAAGCGAACGGCGGGGGAAATTTTGCGAGATGGTTATGTTTACAGTGAAAAAGCCTGTACTGATTTAACCGTTTTGTATATCGCTTTATGTCAGGCCCTTGGTCTAGAAACTAGTTTTGTTAAGGTTAAAAATGGGGAGAGGGTTCATTCTATTGCTGAGATAAAATTAGATGATGGTTGGTATATTTTTGATATTTTTAGAAAAAATATTCCGGTTAAAGGATTGATTACTCCCGATGCTCCTTTTGCGGGTTGGCAATTGTGGCAAAAAGGTCGAGATGCGTGGGATATAGGATTGACCAGTTTTGACGATATCAACAAGATTATTATTTAATTATTTTTATAATTATAATTTTACCTTTATGTCATTCTCACACGAAGCTTTAAATTTGACGAGCGACAAGAATTTAGTTTATACGGCCATGTCTAAGCATTTATTTTATTACCGCCTACATATTTCCAAATATGTTATTGAACAACATGGCGTGCCACTCAATCCCTTCATGATTTTTGATTATTTTTTGCTCGATACAGTTGATCGGAATTTAGTCCGTGAGGGAAATAATAATCTGGTTAAAAGGGCTGATGAGTGTTGGGTGTTTGGACCTATTTCCAATGGAGTTTTGGCAGAGATTAAAATAGCGGCAAGCTTGAATAAGCCAGTTAAGTATTATAAAATTGAGAAATCTCAGAATATTATTTCCATTCCAGTAGAAGAGGTTGAAATGGAAGATGAGGTTAAAGAATTTAGATCTGAATTACCAACTAGCTAATTTAATTTACAAGATTTAAAAATAACTCCGCTTTGGGGTTATTCTTTTGTTTTTAGAGGCATTAAAAGAGGTTGCTTTACAAGCTTTAGGGCATAATCTATAATTAAGACATGATTAAATTGAAGCAAGCAATGAATTGGATGATTATCCCTGTAATTACGGCCTTTATTATGGCTAGTTCAGTTTGCTTGCAGTTTTTGCCAGTTCCAGCTGAGGCAGCTTCAATGGCTATGCCCGAGATGGAAATGGCCGGTTGTCATCAGATGACCAAGGTTTTAGTTGATAATTCAGTTAGACATTATACTGCTTCCGGAGTGGATACTGACGACTGTTGCTTGAGTCAACACTCGGTCTCCAGTCTTTCCGGTGATGAGCTTGATTATAGCGACAGCTTGATGCCTATTTCTCAGACCATTGTTTTCTCTGAACTTGATCTAAAAACTTTTAAGCTTAAATATCAAACAGTTTTTTTACCGCCACCGGAGGCGGACTCTTTGAGCTCCATAGTTAAAAGAGAATAATTTGTAGCTGGTCCATCCTCCAGATAAATTTAGCTTATGTTTAAGCTATTTTTATTGAGGATGTTTTTTATTTATCATTAACATTAATTACTATGGAAAATAATCAATCAATCAATCTTCCAATTAAGGGAATGCATTGTAAGTCTTGCGAGATTCTCATTGAAGATGAGTTAGGCGAGATAGAGGGAGTAAGCGGAGTGAAAGCCAATTGGCATAATAATTCGGTGCAGATTAGATATAATGGGATTTCTCCGGACGAAACTCAGATTAAGGCGGCCATCTCTCGAGCGGGATATAAACTGGGACAAGATGGGCCCACTAAATTTTTTAGTACGAACAAAGATAATTATCGGAATCTAGGTTATGTCTTTCTCGCTTTAGTGGTTTTATACTTTTTGTTGAAAGCACTAGGCATTACTAATTTAAATGTAAATACTTCGGGTAAATTAACCCTACCTTTGATTTTATTGGTAGGACTAACCGCTGGGTTCTCCACTTGTATGGCTCTCGTTGGTGGCTTAGTGCTGGGGATTTCCAGTCGTTATAATCAGCTTCATCCTAGCGTCAAAACAATTCAAAAGATCTATCCTCATTTACTCTTTAATCTGGGGCGCTTTTTATCTTATACCATTTTAGGAGGACTTCTGGGTGTCTTGGGGTCAGCCTTTCAATTGTCTAGTATGGCCCTGGGAATTATCACTGTTGTTATCGGTCTTATTATGCTCATTATGGGTTTACAGCTAATTAACATTTTTCCTTGGATGGAGAAGGTTAAGCTGGTGTTGCCCAAGGGCTTGATTAGGGGCTTAGGACTCAAAGAATGTCAGGCGCAGACTTATAGTCATCATAATTCCCTGTGGTTAGGCGCTTTAACATTTTTCTTGCCCTGTGGCTTTACTCAGGCGATGCAAGTTTATGCTATTGGCACTGGTAATTTCTGGGGGGGAGCAATTGTAATGGGCGCCTTTGCTTTGGGCACTATTCCGGGATTATTGAGTGTCGGTAGTTTGAGCTCAGTGATTAAAGGGAAACTAGCTCAATATTTTTTTAGCTTCGTTGGTTTGGTAGTTTTAGTCTTTGCCTTAATTAATATTTCCAATGGCCTTAACTTAACCGGGATTGATTTGACTCCCGATCGAGTGGAAAAGAAATCTGCGGTGACTATTGATCCCAATGTAACAATGGAAGATGGCGTCCAAGTTGTCCGAATGACTGAGAATAGTCAGGGGTATTCTCCTAATAGTTTTACCATTCAAGAGGATATACCAGTTAAGTGGGTGGTTAATGCTACTGCGCCCTATTCTTGTGCTTCAGCTTTACTATTGCCAAAGTATAAGATTAGAAGCTTTTTAACAGCCGGAGAAAATATTATTAACTTTACTCCTACTGAAGTCGGGAAGTTACACTTCTCTTGTTTGATGGGAATGTATAAGGGAATGTTTAATGTTGTGAAATAAATAATTAATTTAATACTTATGAAAAAAATTCAAATAGACGTTAGTGGCATGCATTGTGCTTCTTGCTCCCGCTTAGTGGAGAAGGCCTTGCTGAAAGTTCCGGGAGTGAAAGAGGGTAATGTTAATTTAGCGGCGGAAAAAGCTTCGGTTCTCTTTGATGAGAACCAAGTCCAGGCTAATAGTTTAATAGAAGCAATTGTCTCAGCTGGTTATGGGGCTAACTTGGTTGATGGCCAAGATCGAGAGGCAACTGAAAAACGTCGGGCCAGTGAGATAAAGCGACAAGGACAAAAGTTTATCTTCAGTTTAGCTTTTAGCTTACCTCTCTTTTATTTTATGCTGCTTGATTTTTGGTCCTGGTTGCCGGGTGCCAATCTCTTGCCACCCTACGTGGGAGTTCTATCCTTAGTTCTAACCATCCCCGTTCAGTTTATTGTTGGGGCTGGTTTCTACAAGGGGATGTGGGCTAGCTTGCGGATGAAAACTTTCAACATGGACAGCTTGGTAGCCATTGGGACTTCGGCCGCTTTCTTTTATAGCCTGTTCAATCTGGTTTGGTATTTTGTGAGAACTGGATCGCTCTTGGGATTAGGGGGAAAGATTCCTGAACTATATTTTGAAACCGCTGCCTTCTTAATCACATTTGTGGTTCTAGGAAAGTGGTTGGAAAAAAGAACTAAGGGAAAAACTTTAGAAGCCATTAAAAAGCTGATGGGGCTACAACCTAAAACGGCCCGAGTAATTCGCGCTGGCGTTACCCAAGACATTGCCATCGAGGCCGTTATCAAGGGTGATGTGGTTGTTGTGCGACCAGGAGAAAAGATTCCGGTTGATGGTAAAATTATTAGCGGTCATTCAGCTATTGATGAGGCGATGATTACGGGTGAGAGTTTGCCGGTAGAGAAAAACATCGGAGATTTAGTTGTTGGTGGAACGGTTAACAAGTTAGGGAGCTTTGAATTTGAGGTTACTCGAGTAGGAGCTGAGACTGCCTTGGCTAGAATTGTAGCCTTAGTGGAAGAGGCTCAGGGTTCTAAAGCACCGATTCAGGGATTTGCTGATAAGATTGCAGCTATTTTTGTGCCCACAGTTATTAGTCTGGCAATCATTATCTTTTTAGTTTGGTATTTCTTGTTAGGAGCGACTCTCAGTTTCGCTCTCATGGCTTTTACGGCCGTGATTGTTATTGCTTGCCCCTGCGCGTTGGGGCTCGCTACTCCAACATCGCTCATGGTTGGAACTGGGATTGGAGCTAAATATGGCATATTGATAAAAGGGGGTGAGCCACTAGAAATGGCTGGTCAGATTAAAACTATTGTTTTTGACAAGGCCGGGACTTTGACTAAGGGCAAGCCAGAGGTAACTGACATGGAAAGCTTTGGCTCTTTTGATAAAAAAATAATTGTTAGTATAGCGGCTAGCTTAGAAAAATTATCGGAGCACTCTTTAGCTGAGGCCGTTTGTAATTATGCTAATCAGGAAAAAATAATATTGAAGTCAGTTGTTGGCTTTAGGGCAATACCGGGACAGGGAGTTGCTGGGACGATTGATGGTTTAGATTATTTTTTTGGCAACAGAAAGTTAATTACTGATTCGATTAATTTAGATTTATCCGCAGTAAATAGCCGCCTGAAAAAATTAGAGGAGCAAGGTAGGACGGTAATGATTCTGGCCACTAAGCAAGAAATTATTGGTTTGGTCGCCGTGGCTGATACCATCAAGGAAACTTCTAAAGCAGCGATTATTAGTCTACAGAAAATGGGACTGGAAGTTTATATGATTACCGGCGACAATGCTCGCACCGCTCAGGCGGTGGCTAAGCAATTAGGAATTGTTAATATCTTGTCTGAAGTTCTGCCGGAAGATAAAGCCTTACAGATTAAGAAGTTGCAAACCGGTGGTTCTAAGGTGGCGATGGTGGGCGACGGTATCAATGATGCTCCAGCCTTAGCTCAGGCCGATCTTGGAATAGTTATGGGTTCTGGTACAGATGTGGCCATGGAAACAGGTGGAATTATTATTATCAAAAGTGATTTAAGGGATGTGGTAACCGCCTTTCAGTTGTCCGGAGAAACCATGGGAAAAATAAAGCAAAATCTATTTTTTGCCTTGTTTTATAACATCATTGGCATCCCAATTGCTGCCCGAGTCTTTGCTGGTTTTGGTATTATTTTACGACCAGAATTAGCTGGACTAGCGATGGCTCTCTCTTCAGTCTCGGTGGTCTCTAATTCTCTTTTGCTTAGATCATTTCGTCCGGGAAAGAAGAATTATTTATCATTGATGGCTCTCATTTTAATGGTGTTATTATCCACTGGAATGTTTTTAGAGTTCGCTCGGTTTAGTTCGGGTATGGAAAGCCAGGGAATGACTTTGTTGGTCTCTAAAAATAAAGCCACTGAGATTAATAATCTAGTAGCCAGCAGTCCAATCAAAATTAACTTTGATGAGGGCGATCCAGATATTTTTTTGGGGATTGATAGTTTCCCGGATTCTATTAAAATCAGAGAAGGCAAGATTAATTTAGGTGATGATGAAATGATTATTGGTTATGCCGACGGCATGGCCATGAAGAAGGAGAGGGCTGTTAAAAATATTGGGGATACTCTAAAAGATATTTTTGGTTTGGACGGTGTGAAGGTTGTTGGTATTTTAGAGCCAACTGGAACTGTCATTGATGGCTATCATATAGTTAACAAAACTACTTTAGCCAAGATGAGTTCGGTGGCTAATATTAAGTTTGTGGCTGAGTCCGAAGTGATTAAGAGTTTTTATTTTGTCACGACCGACAACGTCCCGGAACAATTTAAAGACAGAATTACTAACTTAAGCCCGACCAATATCAACGGCCAAAGTTATCTGCCTCTCTATATTGGTTTGGCTGAGGCCAAGATGATGATCAATAAAAAGTTATTTCAAAAAACTGGAGACACTATTGATGATCTTTTTGGCAATAAAGTTTTTGTAGCGGGGATTCTACCCGAGACTAAAACTGCTCTAGATCACCTGCACTTTGTGGGAGAAGAGTTTAAGCTCAAGTAATTTAAAGGATGATAGAATAAGCCCAGAAATGGGCTTATTTTGTTAATAAATAGCTTTTTTACTTGAGCCCAGGTATAATATTGGTAAGCTTTATTTTAAACCAATATGAAACCACCAATAAAAATTATTATCTTTTCAGTACTTTTGGGTGTTGGCTTATATCTCTTTGTAAAGGAGTTTATTTTGATTCCTAGGATTCAGGCGGAGTCTCAAAAATATAGTCAGGCTATTACTAATTTATCAAATGAAGCTAAATCTGATCCGATGAAATTTTTGGCAACTCTTAGTAATGTTGAAGTTGTGGTGCCGGGAGTTTTGGGAAAAAATGATCCTGAGGGCTTAGTGCGGGCGAAACTAAAAAATAATCAAGCTAATTTTTCCGATGGTGTTACCAGCGGTCAAATATTTCTAAATGGTCTGCTAAAGACACAAAAGACTAGTGCTGGCGTGGACATTTTTTGCGATCTAGTAGTTAGCTATGGCGGCTCCGGCAATTTTCATTTCATCGCTTTGTTTAAATTTGCTGATGGCACCCTAGTCCACACCTCTTCTCTGGCGGTGGGCGATCGAATCAAGATTGTGTCTCTAGTCCCGGAATTAACGACTGGTAATGATTATCAGGTTAAGGCTAATTATTTGGATCGAAATAACAATGAGGCCATGTCGACTGATCCAACGGTTAAGCAGGAGTTGATTTTTTTAGTGAAGGGGCATAAAATTGTGCAGTAATAGTTGGCCCCTATAGCCCAATGGATAGAGCGCAGGTTTCCGGAACCTGAGATGTAGGTCCGATTCCTACTGGGGGCACATTTCATTATTATATTAAAAAACCACCTAATTTAAGTGGTTTTTATATTATCAAATCATTAATGATTATCTAGTATCCTTCATCACCCGGAGGAAGTAATAGCTGGAAACTAAGAGTAGGGCCAGAATGGGGAAAATATATTGGACAGGATAAAATATCAAGATCACAGTACCGAGTCCAGTGCCAATTAAATATCCCAGGGGCTGGGCTGTTCGGAAAATATTAATTAGTCCGACATTCTTAGCACTGATAATCTTGAAAAAGTATGACTCACGCATCGCCTCTACTAATGATGCACCAATGCGGCTGAAGAATAATATTAAACTCCAAACTAAAAGGCTGCTGGATTGAACAGAAAAGAAGAGAATTAGAGAAATAATTAAAATGGTAAAGCCTAGTGTCATAATTTCTTTTTCGCCCAAATATTTGTCGGCAATAATTCCGGCGGGGAGTTCAAAGATAATAAAAGGTAGAAGCATAAAGGAAAAAGCGATGCCCAGTTGTGCCCAAGATAAGCCAATGGTTTCATGGAGATAAATCGGAGCATAAACCACCGCTAAGCTATAAAAGAGGTGGAGTAAGGTGGCGAGTGAAAAAATACTTCTCAAGTCTCTGGTTTGAAAAATCTTTTTGATGGTCTGCCAAATCTTGTCCTGGTCATATTTAATCTTGTCTTTTAGGTTGCGACCCTTTTCAATAAAGATAATGTAAAAAGGAATTAGGAAGGCAGCCGCTAGCAAATAAACTGGGCGATAATTGGAGCCTTTAATAAAATAACTGGCCACAATTGGAGCAAAAACCCAACCTAAATTCATAAAAGTAAAATACATGGTGCGAGTGCGACCAGCACTATCAACCGAGGTAAAGCTTTCTACAAAGATATCCATATTAATCCAGATCAGATTGAAGCTCGACATCAGTAAGATAAAAGCTAGAAAAATAGTGGCAGGCGTATTGGCAATAGCCATAGCTATTAGGGCCAAAAAATTACAACCAATGACTATCTGAGAAACGCGGTAATTGCGAAAACGTTCAATTAATTCGGGATAAATCAGGATTAGGAGGATAGTGATGAAGTTGGAGGCGACAAAAAAGAGGCCGACACTTTCAGCACTGACAAACTCTTTGATATAGTTAGATTCAATATAGGTTGGTACCGCCGTCGCCACCGCCAGAATAAATCCTAGGAAGTATAAGATTCTTAGACTCCGTCTATTGAATAGCTTTTTTTTGACGTCTGATAATTTGGACATAAGGTAAAAATAAAATAATTAGCGAAATAAAAATAAGACTAAGACTGGCAATCTGAGGCCAGCGTAGGCCCCATAACACAGGCGCAACATCAATTCGGATAAATTCTAATAGGAACCTTAGAATTGAATATAAAATAATATAGATCAAAACTGTAGAACGGAAATAAGATATTTTTTCATCTGTAACATTAGCTCTTCTTTTTTTGATTATTAAATAATGGCACAGAATCAACACTCCAAAAATCAATAAGTCACCCAAAGCTTCATAGATAAAAGTCGGATGGAAATAACTCGCTGAAATATAGTCATTGTTACGGTTTAGAATATCAATCGGTATGCCCCATGGTAGGCTAGTGGGAAGTCCAAAAAGTTCCTGGTTGAAATAGTTACCACAGCGACCAATGGCTTGACCTAGGGCGAGCGCCGGGACGGCAATAGCACAGAGTTTCCAAAAATTGTAATCTTGGTTTTTCCAGACAAATAATCCTAAAGTTATTAATCCTCCGATAATGGCGCCATGGACGGCTAGGCCTCCATGCCAGACCTTTATTATTTCCAGCGGTTGAGAGACATAATAGGGTAATTCTAGAAAGATTTCATAGATTCTAGCTCCAATTAGACCCCCAATTATTAGATAAAATGATAGATCAATTATCTTATCTGGATTAATATTGTAGCGTTTGGCAATGATAATAGCCGTAGTCATCCCGATAATCATCGCTAAAACCATAAACAGGCCATACCAGTAAACAGTTATGGGTCCCAGAGTGATCAGTATTGCCTGGGGATGAAAGGTGTGGAGAAAATTAATCATATATGAATAATACCAGATTTTGGGAGAAAATAAAAATGTTTAAGGGCAAAAAAAAGGAAGATTTCAAATCTTCCTTTTTACAAAGTTTATTTTTTTTACAAAAGCATTTTTTGCACTTTAGCCAATTCACCAGCCAGAATAATCTTGATAGATTCTTTAGAGCCAGCCTGGTTTATAGCAACTGAAATATTCTTCTCAAATTCGGTCACAAAAGTTTTGATTAAATCGTTTGGGCCCTTGCTAATATATTCCAAAATGAAATCTTTGATATTTCGACTGCTATTTTCTAGCCTGGGAGTTTTAGCTTCAGCAATCACCGCCTCTGATAAAATAGCAGCAATTCGTTCTAAGCTAACTGTTGTTCTGGTAACTTCGTTAAGTTGAAACATTAAATAATTCTTTTTGGCTTCTTTAACTGAATATTTAATCCAATACAAGGTATCCTTGATCGTTTCAGTGGCATTGGCCTTGTTAAATAAATTAACAAAATAATTAATTATTTCGCCGTAGGAAAGCTTTAATGTTGCTATCGACATTTTATTTATAACACTTGGTAGCTCTATTTGGTTGTTGGCCATTTTGTCTATCAACTTCAAGCGCAGGGCTTGAGAATTTATTTTTCTTATTGCCAGGATGGTTACAGCCATTAAAATAATAAATAAGCCGGCAATGATTGAATTGTAGATCAGGTTTTCTTCGAAAATACTTATTAACTGGTTCATGGGTTATGGTTTTAAAATTAATACTCGGATAATTGTTGAATCTGCCTAAAGTTCAGATAAACTCAATAATTACCCCAGTTTAATTCATTTTTTCAAGGAACTAAATTGACTTTTTATGTTACCATGCTTCTCCGTATTTGTCAATAAATAAAAAAAGGGACTTTTTGGCCCCTTTTTAATAGCAAATTTTACTGTTTTTCGTTCAAATCACTCATTAAGATTACAATTCTTTCCGTTAATTGATCGGCATCAGTTTTGATGGTAGTTCTGGTGTTTTGGCACCGGTCCTCCATTAATATTGTCTTAAGCTTTTCTTCAAAAACTACTAGAAATTTATCCGAATCATAGTGGCTGTATGTTAGAGCTAATATAACCAGATCTTTGGCCGTTTCATTATAAGCAATGATGGCTTCGATAGCGATATCCACCAAACGTTCTTCGGTGTTAAATTCAATCAATTTTTCTAATAAATCAAACAAGTATTTTCTCTTATCATACTTTTTGATTCCATTATCTAATTTATGAATAAAAGAAACCGTGTCTTTTGGTTTCCACTTCTGAAGAATTTTAGAAAAGTAGAAATTTACCGTGCTTTCAAAGGACTGTATTGTTTTAATGCCCATCTTATTAAGGATGGCGACGCTAATCCAGTCCTGTCCCGGATTGGGCTTGCTGATTTCGATGCACAATTTGTTTTTCAATTTTTCTTTTTTGGTTCTTTTAATGTAGATTATTATAGCCCAAGTTAAAAATAGGGCTATAATACTGGCAGTGATTAGAATGAGTTTTATTTCTTCTGGCTTCATTTTCTTTTATTTTAATTAAGTTAATATTAGGATAATTGTTAAGACTACTTAAAACCAAATAAGCTTAATAATTACTCCAATTTAACTAATTTTGGCAAAGAACTAGATCGATTCCTTATGTTATGACGTTTTATTGCTTTTGTCAATAAAAAACAGGTCTTGCGACCTGCTCTTTGCTTAGTGCGGGCGGAGGGACTCGAACCCCCACGCACGAAGCACATGCTCCTAAGGCATGCGTGTCTACCAGTTCCACCACGCCCGCTTTTTGTGATATAATGTAGCTAACAAGATTATAAACTAGTAAAATAATTAAATCAATATGATGAAGCCAAAATTTGTCCGATTTTTCCATGAACTAACCATCAAGGACGTGCCTTCTGTGGGTGGTAAAAATGCCTCTTTAGGAGAGATGTATCAACATCTGTCCAAGGTGGGCGTAATAGTCCCCAATGGTTTTGCTACCACCGCTGAAGCTTATAGACGCTATTTGGAGGACAGTGGCATCAAAAAGGAGATCAAGGCAATTCTGGCTAATTTAAATACTAAAGATGTTATCAGTCTAACTAAGAAAGCTAAGCAGGTGCGGGAACTTATTATTGCCACCCCCATGCCCAAAGAGCTGGAAGAAAATATTGCCAGCTCCTATCAAGAGTTAAGTAAAAAATATAAGACTAAAAATTTGGCTGTGGCTGTTCGCTCCAGTGCTACTGCTGAAGATTTACCTGATGCTTCCTTTGCTGGTCAACAAGAAACCTTTTTAAACATCAAAGGAGAAAAAGAATTATTATTAGCTGTCAGAAAATGTATTGCTTCCTTATTTACCGCTCGGGCTATTTCTTACCGCGTTGATAAAGGCTTTGATCATTTCAAGATTGCTCTTTCGGTTGGTGTCCAGAAAATGATTCACTCTCAGGCCTCTGGTGTGATGTTTAGTATTGATACCGAGTCTGGCTTCAAAGATGTAGTTTTGGTCAGTTCTATTTATGGCTTAGGCGAAAATATTGTTCAAGGCGCAGTTAATCCGGATGAGTTTATTTATTTCAAACCAACTGGAGCTATTATCTCGCGCAAAATTGGTAATAAACAATTAAAGATGATCTATAGTTCTGACCCTAAAAATCCGGTCAAGAATATTAAGGTGTCAGCTCTAGATCAAAACAAGCCATCTATTACTGCTGCTCAGGCTCAGCAGTTAGCTAAATGGGCAATGCTCATTGAGGAACATTACAAGAAGCCGATGGATATGGAGTGGGCCTTAGATGAGAATGATAAAAAACTTTATATTATTCAAGCTCGACCGGAGACAGTTCAGAGCCAAAGAAATTTAAATATTGTGGAACAATATAAATTATCGAAGAAGGGTGAAGTTATTTTAACCGGTCAAGCGGTGGGTAATAAGATTGGTTCGGGTGTGGCTCATAAGATTATTGATGTCAAAGAAATCTCTAACTTCAAACCCGGCCAAGTTCTAGTAACTGATATGACCGATCCTGATTGGGAGCCAATTATGAAAATCGCCGGAGCCATTGTGACTGACAAGGGCGGACGAACCTGCCATGCCGCTATCGTTTCCCGGGAGCTGGGTATCCCTTGTATTGTGGGCACTAATAATGTGACTTCCAAGGTTAAAAATGGGCAGAAAATAACGATTTCTTGCGCTGAAGGCGATCAGGGTTTTGTTTATGATGGTATTATTCCTTTCAAGATTGAAAAGACGGATATTAAAAATCTAAAGAAACCAAAAACCAAAATCATGATGAATGTGGCTGAACCAGACATGGTCTTTGCTACTTCTTTTATTCCTAACGATGGTGTTGGTTTAGCTCGTCTGGAATTTATTATTAACAATTCTATTAAAGCTCATCCGTTAGCTTTGATTAATTTTGATAGACTAAAAGATCCTTTAGCTAAAAAGAAAATTGCCGAATTGACCCATGGTTATAAAAACAAGTCTCAATTCTTTGTCGATAAATTAGCCACGGGCGTAGCGATGATTGGAGCTGCTTTTTATCCTAAAGATGTAATTGTTCGCTTGTCTGATTTTAAATCGAACGAGTATGCTAATTTAATCGGCGGTAAAGCTTACGAACCAATTGAATCCAATCCGATGATTGGTTATCGCGGTGCAAACCGTTATTATAACCCGCAATTTTTACCAGCCTTCAAATTAGAATGCCAGGCCTTGAAGCGGGTGCGAGAGGAGTTTGGCTTAACTAATGTCAAAATCATGGTGCCTTTCTGTCGTACCGTTGAGGAGGGCCAACGAGTCTTAGACATTATGGCCTCTTGCGGTTTGAAACGGGGAGTAAATGGTTTGCAGGTTTATGTCATGGCGGAAATTCCCGCTAACATTATTTTAGCAGAAGACTTTGCTAAAATCTTTGACGGCTTTTCTATCGGTTCCAACGATCTAACCCAATTAACTTTAGGTATTGATCGTGACTCCGGTGATAATTTGCATGTGGCCGGAATTTCCAATGAAAAGAATATGGCCGTCAAAACTCTGATTCATTATTTGATTACTGTCGCCAAACGCACTGGTCGCAAGGTTGGTATTTGCGGTCAGGCTCCCAGCGATTTTCCTGACTTCGCCGAATTATTAGTTGAGTGGAATATTGATAGTATTTCTTTAATCCCAGATACCGTAATCAAGACGACGATGGCGGTGCTGGCTAAAGAGAAAAAAGTAAGAAGATAGTCTATTGCTTGAATATAAAAAAAGAGCTGGTATCATCCAGTTCTTTTTTGTGTGAGATATTTTCTATAGAGACTTAATCATGTATGTGTTTTTTAATTTGTAACCCAGTTTTTGATAATAACCTCGGACACCGACGCCGGAGATAATAGCCAACTCTTTAGCTTTATTTTTCTGAGCAATTTTTTCCGCCTCTTTCATTAGTTTTTTCCCCAGTCCGCTGTGTTGGACTTTTTTAGTTTTGCCCATCGGAACGAGTTGTCCGTAAACATGAAGCTCTCGGATAATTGCTGGAGCAATTGGGCTATTGGCAGTTATTCTTAGCCGACAGAAACCATAGAGATCTTTCTCGTCGGGGCTATTATAGCTCAAGAAATATTCCATTCCATCAGACGCTGGGTATTGAATAATTAAAAGTTTAGCCTTTTTAACATCCATTGGCTTGTCTTTAATTTCGCGGCATCTGATACAATTACATTTGACGCCTTTCTGTTGCATGACTTGCCTCAGGTTGGTAATCAAGTTACCAGCGACGATAGATTCTCCGGGAATATCCCGAATCAAACGGATAATTCTGACATAGGGCGGAACAATGGCTTTGCAGCTGGCGATGAGGTCTTCCAGTTCCTGATCGGTATAGGGTTGGTATTTACCGGCCTTGTACCATCTGTATAATAGGCTACCCTTGGTGACCACGGTGGGATAGAATTTAATTTGATCGGGCTGGTAGTTGGGATTAGAGAATAATTCTTTGAACATTTCTAGATCTCTCT
>Ga0210057_1004251_pt1 | contig 19225 bp, 22 predicted proteins | sample CryGeyCG2114_010_2_FD_183968 | JGI IMG/M metagenome (GOLD analysis project Ga0210057, IMG submission 183968) | Groundwater microbial communities from aquifer - Crystal Geyser CG10_big_fil_rev_8/21/14_0.10 (SPAdes) (version 2) | ecosystem: Environmental > Aquatic > Deep subsurface > Groundwater ...
ATTCAACCCGAATCAGAATTAGACATTTGGGAGAGCTTTATCCCGTAACATCTATTAAAGAGCAAAAGGGTATTATAACGGTAAAGCTTGGCAAAAAAGCGTTTGGGGTAGCGCTAGGGCAAAGCGCAGTTTTTTATTGCAAAGATACAGTATTGGGAGGAGGGGTTATTGTTTAACTATTTATTGTTTTGAAGAACTTTAATTTGTTCGGCCCCCGCTTTTTCGGCTAAATTTCTTTGATTGTCAAAAAGAGCTAGCAGAGAAAGGGTTAGAATTACGAAGGATACAAACAAAGATAAAACAATAGGCAGTCTGTTAAAATACTCATCGCTTATATTGGCAGGTTTTCTAGCAGTTTTCTTCTTCACAGTTACAGTTTATCCCACTTAATTTATGCTTGTCAATAGTTTTTTCTAATTCCTAAAAGGTAAAAAGAGCCTCGTTTGCAATGTTTAAGCATCATATTGCTAAGCTGCTGAAAGCAGTCCTGATGTCCCTTGGGACTAAAGGACTACCCTTTACTAACCTGTACGTGAAGGCACAAGTTACTCAACAAACTTTCGGCTAGAAAGTAAGTGAGTTTTCTTTAGAGACTCGCTCTAAAGATTCGCTTTTTGAGCGAAGTTTTACTCCTTAGAAAGGAGGTGATCCAGCCGCAGATTCCCCTACGGCTACCTTGTTCATATTATTCTTATTGTCTCCAACAAGTATGGACTATATCTTCATCCTAAATAATTACAATTTAGGAGCCTGGCGTGTAGTCTCTGGGGATTTCTCGACACTAGGTCGGGATCTTTCCTGCTGATTGTCTCTATTTGTTAGATTTTCACTTTCGGTATTCATTTGGTAATTTTACCTAAAGTACTAACAACTTTTCAAGGGTTTCCAGCATATAGCCAAGTTTGTTCTTAGAATTTATCTAAGAGTCGCAACAATTTTACGACTTAGTGTTGGTTACTGGCTCCACCTTGGTCCGTGTAAAACACAGCCTTCAGGTGTTTCCAGCTTCCCCCAATTGACGGGCGGTGTGTGTAAGAGATGAGAACATATTCACCACCGTATAGCTGACCGGCGATTACTAGCGATTCCAGCTTCATGAAGGCGAATTGCAGCCTTCAATCCGAACTGAGACCAGCTTTGATGAGATTAGCTTCCCCTCGCGAGGTTGCAACCCTTTGTACTGGCCATTGTAGCATGTGTGTAGCCCCAGGCATAAAGGCCATGCCGACTTGACGTCATCCCCACCTTCCTCCCCCTTACGAGGGCAGTTCCCTGATAGTGATACAAATCAGAGTGGGGGTTGCGCTCGTTGACGGACTTAACCGTACACCTCACGGCACGAGCTGAAGACAGCCATGCAACACCTGTGCAGTACTCTCGAAGAAGTCCCGCTTTCACGGGATTTGCAACTGCATGTCAAACCTGGGTAAGGTTCCTGGGTCATCATCCAATTAAACCACATGCTCCACCGCTTGTGCATCTCCCCGCCAATTCCTTTGAGTTTTAGCCTTGCGGCCGTAGTTCCCAGGCGCCTTGCTTAATGCGTTAGCTGCGACAGCCACTCCGATAAATCGGAACAACTATCTAGCAAGGATCGTTTACAGCGTGGAATACACGGGTATCTAATCCGTTTTTCTGCCCACGCTTTCGTCTATCAGCGTCAGTATAAGCCCAGTAAGCTGGCTTCCCCCTTGGTGTTCCGCACGATATCAACGCATTTCACTACTACACCGTGCGTTCCGCTTACCCCTGCTAATCTCTAGTTTGTTAGTATTTTTGGCGGTTTCTCGGTTGGGCCGAGAGATTTAACCAGAAACTTAACAAACCGCCTTAAGACACTTTACGCCCAATAAATCCGGACAACGCTTGAAGCCTCCGTATTACCGCTGCTGCTGGCACGAAGTTAGCCGCTCCTTTTTGATGTGAGTTTACACTCCGAAGAGCTTCGTCCTCCACGCGGCGTCGCGCGGTCGGGCTTTCGCCCATTGCCGACTATTCCAGATTGCTGCCTCCCGTAGGAGTGAGGCCCGTGTATCAGTGCCCCTCTGGGGGGTCGCGCTCTCACGCCCCCTACCCGTCATTGCCTTGGTGGGCTTTTACCCCGCCAACTAGCTGATGGGACGCAGGCTCCTCCACAAGCGGAAGTATTGCTACAACCTTTATTCCGATTAAATCGGAAACTATTGTGTATTAGCCCCGATTTCTCGGGGTTATTCACATCTTGTGGGTAGATTCCTACGCGTTACTCAGCCGTTCACCACTGACCCGCCCCCCGGGCTGGAAAAATTCCTGTCCGAAGTACAGATCCGTTAGATTTGCATACCTAAAGCACGCCGCCAGCGTTCGTCCTGAGCCAGGATCAAACTCTCAATAAAAACACTCTTTTCACCTTTTAGAATTTAGAAAAATTCTATTGTGGTTATTTTGTAACTATTAAATTTTCAAAGTGCGAAAAACAGCAATAGCATTTTCTGTTATTGTATTGTAATTAAACCAAAAATCCAAAGGATGTCAAGGATTAAGTATGGAGTATTGTCAAATTAATGGATTATTTTGGTGTGTTAATCTGCTAGAATGTAGACATGATGGAAAAAATTCCTTCGGAAGTTTTTAACATATCCGAGAAGTTAACACAGGCGGATTATAAAGCCTATTTGGTAGGGGGATGTGTGCGCGATATAGCCCTTGGTAAGACCCCAAAGGATTGGGATATTGCCACAAACGCTAAACCTCAAGAAATCCAAAAGTTATTCCCGCAATCTATATACGAAAATTCTTTTGGCACTGTGGCGGTTAAGACCAATTCTTCTGACGAATCGTTAAAAATTATTGAAATTACTTCGTTTCGCCTTGAGGGAAAGTACACCGATAAGCGACACCCGGATGAAATTAAATTTGCAAAAACTATAGAGGAGGATTTGGCTAGAAGAGATTTTACTGTTAATGCTATGGCATTAAAGTTAAATTCCAAATTCCAAGTTTCAAATTACAATTTAGATAGGATGGAGTCTTTTATAGACCCTTATAGCGGGGAAAAAGATATTGGCGCTAAACTAATTTGTTGTGTGGGCAACCCTACCGAGCGGTTTAGCGAAGATGCTTTGCGCCTTATGCGGGCGGTTCGTTTAGCCGTTGAACTAGGTTTTACTATAGAGGAAAATACCGCCAGCGCAATAAGAGAGAATGCCCCATTGTTAAATGCTATTGCTAAAGAAAGACTTAGGGATGAGCTAATAAAAATAATTATGTCCAAAAGCGCTATGCAAGGTATTCAGCTTCTTGAGGATATGAGTTTGCTCAAATACATAATTCCGGAACTTCGCAGTGGCATAAATTGCGAGCAGAATCTTCATCATATTTATACAGTATGGGAACATAACCTGCGCGCTTTGGATTATGCCGCGGGAAAAAGTTATCCATTGGAAATCCGCCTTGCAGCGCTTTTGCATGATGTGGCAAAACCCCAAACTAAAAGAGGAACGGGGAGAAATTCCACTTTTTACGGGCATGAAGTTGCAGGGGCTCGTGAAACCGGCAAAATACTTAAACGGCTGGCGTTTTCAAAAGAGACGATGGATAAGATAGTGCATTTGGTAAGGTATCATCTTTTTTATTACAATGTCGGGGATGTTACCCCCGCGGGTGTAAGAAGATTCATTAAAAGGGTTGGAATTGAGAATGTAGAGGACCTTATAAAAGTTAGAGAAGCAGACAGAATTGGATCGGGCGTTCCCAAAGCTGTTCCTTACAAGATACGGCATCTTATGTTTATGGTAGAAAAAGTTAGAAAGGACCCTGTTAATCCGAAAATGTTGGCAGTTAATGGAACTGACTTGATAGAAAAGCTAAATTTAAAGCCGGGACCTATTATTGGCCAAATTTTGGATATTTTGCTTGAGGAGGTTTTGGATAATCCTGAGAAAAACGATAAGAAATTATTGTTAGAGGAGGCAGAAGAGTTGCTCCGTATGTCCTATGATGAGTTGGAGAGCCTGCGCCAAAAAGCCAAAAACCGCAAGGAAGAGTTTGAGGAAGGTATTGAAGGGGAATTGCGTGGTAAGTTCCATGTGTAAAAATTTATAATGTTCCAGTTTAATGTGCAAGTCACTCCCTCATCAGCTGGGTTACGAGGGCAGTCCGTATGCAGAAGGCGAGAACGGTATAAAAGCGCATAAACGGGAACTTTATTTACTCAATAAACTATTTGGAGTAAAAGGTTTACCCGTATTTATAATAGAAACAGTTAGTTAAGTACGCCTTATCACTTGGTAAAAAAGGGGTTGTGTGTGAATAATATTCTTTTTATAATAAAGATCAGTTTCTGAAAATTCGGGAACATTCCACTAAAAGGAGAAAGGAACATGCTGTCAGAGATGGATGTTAGGCGGTTTGTTGAGGAGGAAATGGAGTCCTTGATCTCCGGTGATTATGCCTCCTTGTTAAGAATTGCGCGAATCTTGGAGGATTACAATAATGTGGTGGAGAGTGACTTTTTAACAGCGCTAGATAGGCAGATACGGGAGGCGGTAGCAACTTTCCCCGATAGCCGCATTACTTTGGAGTATGCCACTATCAGGTGGCAATAGGAGACGCAGGAAAAATGGGGAGGTTGTAGAAAAATCTGCAGCCTTCCTAACTATCTATTTAATAGAATTTCCTTTTGTTATAGAATAGGTCATTGGCAATGAAAAAAAACAAACCCTCAATTTCCATATTCGGTGTTTTTATAACCATCGTTTCTATTAGCGCGTTTTCGTATGCGGTGTTTTATCGTATAAAAAATCTGCCTGTTGAAAACATTGCTCCCTCGCCTCCATTGCAGGCAGAAGTTATTACAGACAATGCAGAATCTGTTGTGCTGGGTGAGAAAGTGGAGGAGCCAAAAAAGGAGGTTGAAAAGTTAGCTCCGCCGCCGCAGGTTACAGCATTGTCTTATATAATTTATGATATAAGGAAAGGCGAAGTGGCGGCGGAGAGCAATTCCGACCTTATTCTTCCTCCCGCGTCCACCACTAAAATAATGACGGCGTTAGTAGCTTTGGAGGAGTACAGTATATCTGATGTTCTGCCTATACCAAAAGGATGCTTAAAACTTCCCGGAACTCAAGCATACCTTTCGGAGGGAGACTTTTTATCGGTGGAGAGTTTGCTTTATGCGCTTTTACTGCCTTCCGCTTCGGATGCCGCTTGTGTGCTTGCCAGTGGTCGCAACAATCCTTCAGAGTTTCTGGCAAAAATGAATAAGAAAGCGGGGGAGTTGGGGCTTAAGCATACCAATTTTGATAATGTAATAGGGCTTGACAGCGACAGCGATAGCCATTACTCCACCGCTTCCGATTTGCTTCTTATTGCAAAGGAAGCGCTTGAAAATCAGGAGTTGATGAAAATTGTTGGTACTAAGTATTACGAGGTGCCTTCTTACGATTCGGCTAGAACATACACAGTGCGGAATACCAATGAGTTATTGTTCTCCCTTCCCGGGACAATTGGTATAAAAACCGGCACCACCGAAAAAGCCGGCGCCGGTTTGGTATATGCATATAAGAATACCAGTAAATATAAAGAAGCGATTATTATAGTTATGGGAAGTAGGGAAGATTCCCGTTTTTCTGATGCCAAAGCCTTGTTGGATTGGTACCTAACATTATGATTAAAGGGCTGGAAAACTATTCAAATATATTGAAATCTCTGGAATTAAGAAAAAAATTGCTTGTAACCCTGCTTATTTTTGGAATTTTTAGAATTTTAGCGCATATTCCCATTCCAGGTGTTAATGTTTCGGGCATAAAAGAATTCTTTGCGTCAAGCCAGCTTTTGGGTTTTTTAGATATTTTCAGCGGCGGCGGGATGCAGAATTTTTCGGTGGTAACATTAGGGTTAAACCCCTATATCAACGCTTCTATAATTTTTCAGCTTTTAACTATGGCGGTGCCGAAACTAGAGGAGCTCTCAAAAGAGGGCGAAAGCGGCAGGCAGAAGATTAATCAATATACCAGATTGGTGAGTGTGCCTCTTTGCATTTTGCAGGCTTATGGGATGTACTTTTTTTTGCACTCGCAAAAAATTGTTCCTTCCCTTGACTTTTTTTCCATTGTTATTCTTGTTACTACTATGACGGCAGGCTCTGTTTTATTGATGTGGCTTGGGGAATTGGTGGGGGAGTATGGTTTGGGAAACGGCATCTCGCTTTTAATTTTTGCGGGGATTGTTTCAAGGCTTCCGTCCTCTATTGGGAGGACGGCAGTTTCCACAACGGGGGATAGCGCCTTTAATTTACTGCTGTTTTTTATTTTAGCGTTGGTAGTTATTGCAGGTATTGTGTATGTGAATGAGGCAACGAGAAATATTCCTATCCAATACGCAAGGCTTGTTAAAAAAGGTACGGGGTATGGTTCATCCACTTATCTTCCGTTAAGAATAAATCAAGCGGGGGTTATACCTATCATATTTGCGGTGTCGTTGGTTCTTATTCCTTCTGTTTTGGGAAATTACCTGCAAACTGTTCCTGAGCCCCTGATTGCAAAAACAGCTCAATTTCTAACCTATCATTTTAAGCCAAATGGGATATTTTATAATGTTTTGTATTTTCTGCTGGTGGTGGGCTTTACATATTTTTACACCGCGGTTACTTTTAATCCGGAAAAAGTTGCGGATGAGATAAAGAAAAATGGCGGTTTTGTGCCGGGAATCCGCCCCGGAAAAGCTACTTCTGAGTATCTAAATGTTATTTTAACAAGAATAACTTTGCCCGCAGCGGTTTTTTTGGGGCTGATTGCTGTTTTGCCTGCGGTTATGCAGTCTATAACTGGCATCTCCACTTTAAGCGTTGGGGGAACAAGTGTTTTAATAGTTGTTCAAGTTGTTCTTGAAACAATGAAACAGATAGAATCCCAACTTGCAATGCGGGATTATGAGGGGTTTTTATAATTCCTGGCTTAAAAATGCTTTCGTAAGATGGTAGTTGCCTGATAAAGGAGGTGGGTTTATGTTTAATCCTGGAAAAATTAAAGATTTATACAATTTGAAAAAACAAGCAGATGATATGAAGCGGGAAATGGGGAAAATTGTGGTTGAAGTTGAGGAAAAAGGTGTAAAGATAACTATGCAAGGGGACCAAAAAGTGTTAAATATAAGCGTTGATGGGGAAGAAAACCAAAAATTAAAGGATGCTTTTAACAAGGCGGTAAAAGAAAGCCAAAAGAAAGTTGCTAAAAAAATGCAAGGCCGCCTTTCAGACTTTGGTTTGGGAGTTTGAGTATGAAAATTATTATAATGGGCCCGCAAGGCTGTGGAAAATCAACACAAGCCGAAGGGCTTTCTAAAAAATTTAATATCCCGCATATCTCAAGCGGAGATATTTTTAGAGACTTGGAAAAAAGCCAAACCGATTTGGGGAAGCGGATTTGGAAAGCGCTGTTCTTAGGAAAACTAGTTTCCGATAATGACACAATGCTTGTTATAAAAGAGAAGTTGTCCAAAAAAGAATACGAGGGGGGGTTTATATTAGACGGCTTCCCCCGTAATCTCTACCAAGCAAAGCACTCGCCCTTTAAGCCAGACATAGTCTTATACTTAAAGGTTTCCGAAGAAGTATCTCTTAACCGCCTTATTGAACGAAAACGGGAGGACGATACCCCAGAGATTATAAAGATGCGTCTCTCTGAATACCACAAAAATACCACCCCAGTTCTTGACTATTATAAACGGTTAGGTATTCTTAAAACATTTGATGGCGAACAGCAGGTGGAAGATATCCAAAAAGAGCTTGTTGAAGAAATTGAAGAATGGCAATTATACTAAAAACTCCCGATGAAATTGAAAAGATGCGAAAAAGCGGGCTTTTGGCGGCAACCGTTATGCAAAGAATTGTAGGTTTTATACATCCTCATTTAACTACTTTGCAGGTGGATAAATTTATAAACTCCCAAATAAAATCTTTTCATGCAAAACCATCTTTTATTGGACAGGACGGGTACGAGTTCTCTTCTTGCATCAGTATTAATGCAGAGGTTGTGCATGGCCTCCCTTCGGAGAGAAAAATTAAAAAAGGAGATGTAGTGTCTATAGATTTGGGGGTTTTATATGAAGGGTATCATTCTGATATGTGCAAAACTGTAGAGGTGGGGGCATCCGCTCCCGGTAATAAGCGCTTTTTAGAAGCGGGGGTTTCAGCATTAAATTATGCCATTTCACAATGCAAGCCGGGAAATCGCGTTGGGGATATTTCCCATTCCTTGCAGAAAATAATTGAGGAGAACGGATATTTTGTGGTTTATGATTTGGTGGGGCATGGCATAGGCAAAAATCTTCACGAGGAGCCCCAAATTCCTTGTTATGGAAAAGTCGGAACAGGACCGGAACTTTTGGAAGGTATGGTTATAGCAATTGAAGTTATGTACACGGAAACCAATTCTCCCTTGGAAATCCTTTCTGATGGCTGGACATTTGCAACCCAAGATAAAAGTTTATCGGCTATGTTTGAGCATACAGTGGCGATAACTAAAAATGGTTGCGAAGTGTTGACGAAACTTTGATTTATGCTAAAATACCCAAAGTTATACAAAACTATATGCAAAAACAAGGTTTAATCGTCAAAGAAGGTACGGTAATGGAGGCTTTACCCAATGCGATGTTTAAAGTGCGTATGGATGACGAGAGTGAAGTTTTGGCGCAAATTTCTGGGAAAATGCGCAAGTTTCATATAAAAGTCTTGCCGGGAGATAAAGTTAAAATTGAAATGAGCGTCTACGACGACAAAAGAGGCAGATTGATTTTTAGGTATAGCTAATAAAAATGAAAGTACGCGCATCTGTAAAAACAATGTGTAAAAATTGCAAAACCGTTCGCCGAAAAGGCACGGTGTATGTTATTTGTTCTGCTAACCAAAAACATAAGCAGAGGCAGGGTTAGGACTATGCCAAGAGTACTAGGAGTTGATATACCAAATGAAAAAACGGTTGGCACAGCGCTAACTTATATTTATGGAATTGGGGGTAATACCTCCTTAAAAGTGCTCTCAATAGCCGGTATTAAACCTTCCTTGCGCGCAAAATCGCTAACCGAAGAGGATATTGCCAAAATAAGGCTGGCGGTGGAAGGGTTGCATATATCCATAGAAGGGGAATTAAAAAGAAAAATTAGTCAGAATATAAAACGGTTGATAGATATCCGTTGTTATAGGGGTATAAGACATCAAAAGAGGCTTCCCGTTAGAGGGCAGAATACCCGCACTAACGCGCGCACTAAAAGAGGCAAACGGCAAACGATAGGTGGTATGAAAAAGATATTGCAAAAAACTTAAACTATGAAAAAGCAAATTGTTAAGAAAACAAATAAGAATAAGTCTGCAAGGGTAATATCCGGGTCGGGCATAGCAAATATATTAGCAACTTTTAATAATACTATTATTACCATTACAGATATGCAAGGCAATGTTGTATGTTGGGGAAGTTGTGGGAACTCCGGATTTAAGGGCGCCAGAAAATCCACCCCGTACGCCGCTACCATAGCTTCCGAAAATGTAGGTAAAAAAGCTCTTGAGAAAGGTATCAGAGAAGTGTCGGTTTATATTAAAGGGCCGGGTATGGGCAGAATTCCTTCCGTAAAGGCGTTGAAAGCGGCGGGGCTGAATATCCTTTCTATTACTGACAAAACAGCTACACCGCATAACGGGTGCCGGCCTAGAAAGAGGAGGAGAGTGTAATATGACAAAAATTTATTTGGGTCCAAAATGCAGGTTATGCAGACGAGAGGGTGCGAAGCTTTTTCTAAAAGGAGCAAGATGTTTAAGTGAGAAATGCGCTATAACCAAGCATGCCATAGCTCCGGGCCAGCACGGAGCGAGGAGAAAAAGGGTTAGCAGTTTTGGAATACATCTTAGGGAGAAACAAAAAGTTAAGAGAATTTATAATTTAAGCGACAGGCAGTTTAGAAATTATTATAAAAAAGCGGCTAAAAGGCCGGGGGTTACAGGACTTTATTTATTACAAATTCTTGAAACTCGTTTGGATAATGTGGTATATAGGCTTGGTTTAGCGGAAAGCAGAAGACATTCCCGACTGTTGGTGGGACAGGGAAAATTTTTATTGAATGACAAAAATGTGAAAACGCCTTCGATTATAGTCTCGGTAGGAGATGTAATCAAAGTGGCAAATGAGAAGGGGGTTTCTTTGCAGGAAGACAGAGAGATGCCAGTGTGGATTAAATGGAGCAAAAAGGCTAAAGAAGGCAAAATAGCCCGTTTGCCTGAACGAGAGGACATTGAAGCGGATATAGACGAGCAATTAATAGTTGAGTTTTATTCAAGGTAATTTTTCTGAAACTTCTAAATACTTATGTAATTTAGAGTTTTCGGAAAATTATTTTTTGTTATGTTTTTAACACCGCAGGATTTGAAAATAAAAAAGGAAAAGGCAGGTAAGGATTATGTGCAAATAATTATTGAGCCTCTTCCAACTGGTTATGCCCATACTTTAGGAAACTCTTTGCGAAGAGTTCTCCTTTCTTCCATTAAGGGCGCGGCACCTACTCAAGTTGAAATAGACGGCGCCCCCCATCAATTTACCACGATAAATGGGGTAAAGGAGGATGTTGTGGAAGTTTCTTTAAATTTGAAAAAACTGCGGATTAAACTTTATTCGGATAAACCGGTGATTTTAACTTTAGACCAGAAAGGGCCCAAAAAAGTAACAGCTGCTGACTTTGATTGCCCTTCCGATGCGGAAATAGTTAACAAAAATCTTCTTATAGCAACTTTGTCGGATTCAAAGTCGCATCTTAAAATGTCTTTGATGGCTGAAGCGGGGTTTGGGTATGTTCCTGCGGAAGAAAGACCCAATTCAAAAATAGGCGTAATCGTTTTGGATAGTTCCTTTAGCCCTGTTACAGCCGTTAATTCCACGGTGGGAGCTACTCGTGTTGGGCATAAAACGGGTTTGGATAAACTTACATTAGAGATAACCACAGATGGAACGGTAGAACCTTTCTCAGCTTTTAAGCAGGCTTCCTCAATACTAACGGATTTTTTTGGCAGACTTTCTTCCGGAAAAGAGAGTGTTAAAGAGGAACCAAAAGTTGATGGGGCGCCTTCCCAAAATATCCCTAATTACGAGCCAAGTGATGTTATGATAGAAGAATTGCATCTGCCTACAAGAACAATAAACGCTCTCAAAAAGAGCGGGGTTAAAACTTTGGAGGATTTGACCCCTTTATCTAAAGAGAAGCTTTCTCAAATTAGGAATCTGGGTGAAAAGTCCATAAACGAGATAAATAAGCTTCTGGAGAAAGAAGGTTTGAAAGATAATGAGGCACAGAGTTAAAAAAACGCATTTGAATAGGGATTACGATCATAGGAGAGCTTTGCGGAGAAATCTTGTCCGTTCATTTGTGGTTAACGGTTTTATTAAAACCACAAAACCTAAGGCGGTTTTTCTGCGGTCTAAAGTGGAGAGGCTTGTTAAATGGGCAAAGAATGGGAATTTAAGCTCTCGAAGAAAACTTTTGGCAGAGATTCCAAGCGCGGGAATTGTAGCAAAATTTATTAGTGATGCCAAAGTTTTCAAAGATAGAAAAGGGGGTTACACAACACTTGTGAATTTAGGAAAAAGGGTGGGGGACAAAGCGGACATGGTTAAAATGAAATGGTCCGATAGTGTTAAAGACAAAAAAGTTGAAAAACAAACTAAAGAAAAATGAAAGGTCAAACAAAAGCGGCAAAAAAGAAAGAAATAGAAGTTAAGTGGCATTTAATTGATGTACAAGGTTTAATGTTGGGGCGAGTGGCTTCGGGTATAGCCAAGATTTTAACAGGCAAACATAAAACCAATTTTTCTTTTAATCAGAACTGTGGTGATAAAGTGGTGGCTATAAATGTCTCAAAGATAGCGCTTTCCGGGGGCAAGGAGAAAAAGAAAATTTACTTCCGGCACACGGGTTTTATGGGCGGTTTAAAAAAGGAATCTTATGAAAAACTAACTCTAAAAAAACCTGAGGAAGCATTAAGAAAAGCGGTTAAGGGGATGCTCCCTGTTAATAAGTTAAGAAAAGAACGGCTTAATAATTTGTATTTGTATAGGAGTGATAAGCATCCGCACACGAATATAATTAGTAAATAAATATGCCAAAGAAAACGGAAAAAAAATTTTATAGTGGAACGGGGCGGAGGAAAAGAGCGGTGGCGGCGGTTTGGCTTTTTGATAAGAAGGGCGATATAACAATAAACGGGGTTTATGCAAGGGATTATTTTAAAAATGAGAAAGAAAGATTGATATGGATTAAACCGTTTCACATTGTGGGTGTGGCTCATCCCGCGGCAAAGTTTAGCGCAACGGTAAAACTTTATGGGGGAGGCAAGTCTTCACAGGTAGAGGCTTTATCATTAGGCTTTTCTAAAGCTTTGGTTTCTTATGATGCGGGGTTTAGGGATAAACTTAGAAAAGCGGGGCTCTTAACAAGGGATTCCAGAGAAGTGGAAAGCAAAAAATACTATAAAAGAAAAGCCCGCAAAAAACAGCAGTACTCTAAGAGGTAATTCTGATAAATTTAGGCGGAAGGAAGTCGTTTAAAAGATTTTTCATCGGGAAGCTCTTGGACTTTATTTAATTTTCTTTCGATAGTCCTTGATTTTGAGCTAGCGGATTCTATGGTGTGTGAAGCCTCTTCCAGTTTTTTATGCGTCTTGTCCAAAAGATCCGCAAAAATTCCAAATTCGGTTTTTATTGACCCTAAAAGTTCCCAAACAACGCTTGTCCTTTTCTCAATTGCAAATGTTCTAAAACCCATTTGCAAACTGTTTAGCATGGCGGATATGGTTGTGGGACCCGCAATTGTTACGCGATATACTCTTTGCACCTTATCAGACAGCCCAGGGATGCCTAAAACTTCGGCAAAAAGCCCTTCCATTGGAAGGTATAAAATTCCATAATCTGTAGTGTGTGGGGGATCTATATATTTTTCTTTAATGGTTTTAGCTTCATCTTTTATTCTATTTTCTAACGATTTGGTTAATTGTTCTATAAGGGGTATGTCGGATTTATCTTTTGCTTTTTGGATTTTTTCGTAGTCTTCAAGTGGGAATTTGGCGTCTATGGGAAGGTACACAAACGAAGGGCTTTCTTCGGATCTGCCCGGCATTTTTATGGCAAATTCCACGCGGTCATTGCTGCCTTTTTTTGTAGCTATATTTTTTTCGTATTGTTCCGCCGTTAGCATTTGAGATAACAATATTTCAAGTTGTACTTCCCCCCAAACCCCTCTAGTTTTTATGTTGGATAAAACCTTTTTTAAGTCGCCCACGCCGGATGCTAGAGTTTGCATTTCTCCGAGCCCTTTGTACACTTGTTCGAGCTGATTACTTACGAGTTTAAATTTTTCCCCAAGTCTTTTTTCAAGTGTTTCGTGCAGTCTCTCATCTACGGTGGCACGCATTTTTTCCAGCTTTTCGCTGTTATCTTTTTGTATGTTCTCAAGCCGCCTTTCAACAGTGGTACTAAGTCCCTTAAATAGATTTGAGATCTCTTCTCTAGTTCTTTTTTCGTTGTTGGAGGACTCGGTTCGGTTAGTGGACATCTCGTCTTTGACTGCCTTTTCTGTTCTTTCCTGAAGTTTTTCTAGATTGGACAAGCTTTGTTCAATAAGGGAGCTTTTGCCCTCGCCTTTTTTGTTGATTAGTATAAAAAGTAGGAAAAGATTAACGAGGCTTAAAATTATTAAAAGGACAGTTTCTAATAGCATATAATCATTATAGCATCAAAACTTCAGTTGTTGGTGCGGAACATCTTTTATGCCCAAGGGATAAGCCTTCCATTTTTTGCTTGTTTAGATTAAAATTACACATATTTAATCCATACACTTTAATTTCTATGGAAAACTTAATTCTTGATAAAATAAATAAAGAGATAGAAAATATATTAAGCTTAGAAGACCTAGCACTTCTATATAACAAATGTCTTGGTAATAAAGGATTTATAAAGCAAGAGTTAAAGAATATACAAACTTTGCCAATACAGAAAAGAAAACAAGAAGGGCAAGAGTTAAACGAATTGCGCAACAAACTAAGTACACTGTTCCAAGAAAAAGAAAAATCTCTTAATGACAAAATTCAGGAAAAGACATTAAAAGATCAAGCGGAAGAGCTAGATTTTTTGGTGCCTAAAATTGGACATCTTCACCCTCTCACACATACTATTAGAAGAATAAACAATATATTCACAAATATGGGATATAGCGTTGTAGAGGGGCCCGAAATAGAAACGGACGAATATTGCCTTCAGAGACTAAATGTCCCTGAAGACCACCCTGCAAGAGATATGCAGGACACGCTATATATAAAATCCCCCTCGTATCTTCTGAGGAGCCAAACATCATCTGTGGAAGCCCGAATTTTGGAATCTCATAACCCACCTTTAAGATTTGTTATACCTGGCAAAGTATACAGAAATGAAAAAGTTAACAAAAGTAATCATTTCATTTTCTACCAGTATCAAGGAGTGGTAGTGGATGAGAATGTGACATTAAAAGATCTTTTTGGCACCTTTGAACATTTATTTCGTAACCTGTATGGATCAAAGGCTAAATTTAGGTTCAGAAATAAATACTACCCAGAGGTAGAACCAGGCGTTGGTCCCGATATGCAGTGTTTTAACTGTAATGGTAAGGGCTGTACTACTTGCAAATTTGTCGGTTGGATAGAAATGGGAGGTGGGGGAATTATTCACCCCAAAGTGCTAGAAATGGCGGGTATAAATAGTAATAAGTACAAAGGATTTGCATTCGGTTTGGGTTTGGATAGGTGGGTTATGGCAAAATATAACATCTCGGACATAAGAACTTTATTAGGTGGAAATTTAGTTTATAAATATCACGAAAATGAAAATAATCTATAGCCAGTTAAAAGAATTAGTACCCGATTTAACAGTACCTGCTAAGGATGTCTCAGAGGTATTTACTATGCTTGGATATTTGTGCGATGGATTTTCTGAGATAACCTATAAAGGAACGAAAGACTATATTTTAAGTTTGGAAATAAGACAAAACAGGCCTGATTGCCTATCTATCCTTGGATTAGCGAAAGAAATATCCGTTTATTATAACCTAAAATTAAACAAACCATCTTGTAAAAACTATCCAATTGACAAAGATGACAATTTGATTAGCGTTCTAGACAAAAATTGCGTAAGAAGAATTTTGTCAATTGAAATCTCAAATGTAATAAATGGAAATTCCCCACAATGGCTGAGAGAGTTTTTGTCCCTATACGAAATAAATAGTATAAATGCACTTGTAGACATTTCTAATTATGTGCTCCTAGTAACAGGTCAGCCTTCACATATTTTTGATAGGGACAAAATAGACGGAAACCTAACATGGAGATTAAACAAAGGCAAATACGATTCTATAAAAACACTGGATGAGACAATAGTTATTTTGAAGAAGAACTCTTTAATTATAGAGGATCAAAAAAAAGTTTTGGCTATAGCAGGACTTATAGGAAGCTACGACTCAAGAACAACGGAAAACTCAAAAAACATCATTGTAGAAACCGCGATTTACGATAACACACTTATTAGAAAAAATTCTAAGGATTTAAATATCATAACTGAGGCCAGCAGGAGATTAGAAAAAGAGTTAGATCCCAATAACAGTGACTATATTCTTGATATTTTAATTTCAATGATCTTAGATATTTGTGGTGGAAAACTAACTTCTCATAAACACAACTTTTATGAAAATAAACAATTATATCCCACTATTAGTTTCGATCCACAAAGCCCCAGTCAAATTGCTGGCGTAGAAATACCTAATAAGTTTGTTGAAAGAATTGTTGTTTCTTTGGGATGTCAGATTACTAAAAACCAGACAAATAACTGGTTAATTATTCCGCCTTTAGGCAGATTAGATTTGAAAATACCAGAAGATATAATAGAAGAAGTTATTAGGTTCTACGGATTTTACAAAATCCCTTCAAATGAGATTTCCGCTATAAAAATAATAGAAGAGATTACACCCCCAAGCATTAAGATAGAAGAAAAAACTAGAGATATTTTAAGCTTTGGTGGGTACGACGAGATCCTTTCTTGGTCTCTTTTGGAGTTAGGTAAAAATGAGGAATCAAACTATAAGAAATGGCAAGTTATTAAAACAGAAAACACGGTTAATGAAAATTATCCAGAACTCAGACAGTCTATGTTTACAGGTTTATACAACCAGTATGTTACCTACAAAAAAAATAATGTAGATAACGTATCTTTATTTGAAATTGGCAATGTCTTTGGCTATGAATACAATAAATATTTGGAAAATAAGGTAGTTGGCATATTTTTGTGCTTGGAAAATCCCTTTAGCTCTGTAAATAGTATTAAAAGAGATTTGGACATTCTTTTAAGGACTTTAGGCTTAAATAATATAACTTATACTAGAGCTTTAATCATACCCCCTGTAGCCAACGCACTCTCCTGTTGGAATATAAATATTGAAAATAGAGAAATTGGGATTGTCTATAAGGTCGCAGATAAAACGTCCGCTGGAAAAATTTATTTTGCAGAATTAAATCTTTCATGTATCACGGAGATACTGCAGCATACAAATAATTATTCCGTATCGGAGATTAAACAAAAACTAATTAAATTAGATACTAACATACTCATTAAAAAGGAAGAAAGTATAGATAAGATAGTGCTTAAACTAAAAAAGATTGTAGGAGAATATTTGTGGGATATTGAAATTATTGATGGGTATCAATTAAATAGTGAAAATATAAAGTACACTATCAGAGTGTTGTATAAAAATTTGACAGATGAAAAAGCAAAATCCTTTAATAATAAAGCTTTAGCTCCATATGCTTACAAACCATAAAAATAAATCAAGGTTCGAGCCCAAGCCGTCTGATAGTAAATACGCTTTTTATTTCCTTTAAAGGTCTCGATGACATCTTTAATCTCATCAAAGAGTTTGCTTTGGGGTGGTACATAGATTTTAATTACTTCCAGAGAATTGCAAGGCTTGGGGTTAAGTCTAAGCAACTGCTTTAATGCAACTGTTGTATTCATATTAGTTGCCGATATTATAGCATAAAAGGATAATTTACCTCTCAAGTGGGCATATTGTGCTAATATAGGATATATGAAGAGTCCAACCTTGAAACCGGGCAGAGCTGCAGGTATTGTGATTAGGGATAGGGAAGTCCTTCTTATTCATAGATTTAAAGAAGGAGCGGAGTATTATGTTTTTCCCGGCGGGGGTGTTGAATACGGGGAAAGTCCGGAGCAGACGGTGGCGAGGGAGCTGGAAGAAGAAACCTTGATAAAGGTAGCGATAGATAAACTTGTTTACACAGCTAAATTGGAAACTACCAGTCAATACTATTTCTTGTGTAAATACATTTCGGGGCACCCAAAATTATCACCAAATTCCATAGAAAAAATACTGATGAAGAAGGATAAAACAAATTATTACAAGCCTTTATGGGTTGAGCTTAAAGATATAAAAAACCTTACCTTATACCCTCTTGAGATCCGCGATCGTCTGATTCAAGATGTATCAAGCGGTTTTAATTTTCATCCGATGGAAATTAAAGCATATTAAATTCGCTATTGACAAGAATTTTCCGTTTGATACAATAGACCTATACCTATGGTCAGGGTGTGGGCGGGTCGTTAATTTTAAGAACATGACTTCTCAAAAAGAAAAAACTCTTATCAATTTTAAGAAGGCCCAAAGCTTAATATCAAAAATCATCAAGATGATTGAAGCCAATAAATACTGCATTGATATTATGCAGCAAAACTTGGCGGTGATAGGACTTTTGAAATCAGCCCATCAGTTGCTTATGGAAAATCATCTTAATACTTGTTTTAAAACGGCAATGAAGACAAGAAATGGAAAAAGAATACAAGAAATGATTGACGAAATTTTAAAAGTGACGAAATTATTTCATAAATAATTCAATAATTAAAATTATGTTACAAGAAAAAAAAATTCCCGATTCAGTAATTTTTATTTTAATTGGGATAATTATCGGCGCCGGCACAGTTTACAGTTATTATAGTTGGAAGAATCCTTCAAAGGAAAAAGAAGTATCCCAAATGGTTTCTAATTCAGAGAATTTATCTGTAGAAGCCGCAGCTTATTTGAAATTTAAAGAAATTAAAAACTCTTTTATTCCCAAGGGAACTCCCAATGTTTATGGAAAAGAATTAGATATTTCTTTTGATGAAGTTCAAGACGCTATTAATAAAACCGCGATATTGGACCCTACTTACGGCACTGAGGGCAAAAAGATAGCCTTAACGGATTTAACCGCGACTGGATTAGAACGCTATAAAAAGATTGGTGCTTCTATTGCTTGTGAGTATTGCTGTGGAGTAACAACTTTAGTTTTTGAGAATGGAGAGGCCGCCTGCGGTTGCGACCATTCTCAAATGATGCGGGGGTTAACTGCTTATTTGATAAAAAACCACCCTCAAGAATTTACCGATGAACAGATTTTGGAAGAACTGACTAAGTGGAAAAAAACTTATTTCCCAAAACAAACTCTTTCAGCAGAGTTGGATAGAATGGCAAAAGCTGGAGAATCCGGCATAGAACAAATTTTAAAAGAATTTCCTGATTTCTTACCTCAAATGGTTGGAGGGTGTTAAATTTAAAAAATTTATGCAAAACTTAAAAAGTAAAAAGAATAAACTACCACAGTTTTCCTTTTGGCAGACAATAGCTTTTGTTTTGGGAGCGGTTTTGCTAACAATTTGGGGAATGAGATTTTTAGGGTCTTCGGGTTTATCGGGTAGACCAGCAAGTTCGGGTGTAACCGAAATCCAAGTAGCCCAATTCAAAGAAGCATTGAGCCAAGAATTTTCTTCGGGTCAAGGAGCGGCCACAATTAGACAGGAGATTGGTGGTTTACCCTATCTTTACGGAGCTGCCGGAGGAGGATGCGGGGTATGATAAGAAAATTTAAAATTGAAAATTTAAAATTGAAAGTTAACCCCTGGATGGTAATAAGTTTGCTTTTAGTTGCGCTTTTGATTACTTCCTTTACCGTTGAATCCCAAGGAGTGAAACTGGGGCGCCTCCGTAATATCAAAGAAGCGGTGGTGAATCCAGTTTTGGCGGCGGAGATTTATCCGATGTTTTTTTGTCCTTGTTGTGGCCAACCCTTAGATAAAAATAAGATTTGTTGTGGCGCGGCTAAAGAAAGAATAGACTATATTGATTCTCTGGCAGTTCAAAA
>Ga0210057_1004253_pt1 | contig 19222 bp, 17 predicted proteins | sample CryGeyCG2114_010_2_FD_183968 | JGI IMG/M metagenome (GOLD analysis project Ga0210057, IMG submission 183968) | Groundwater microbial communities from aquifer - Crystal Geyser CG10_big_fil_rev_8/21/14_0.10 (SPAdes) (version 2) | ecosystem: Environmental > Aquatic > Deep subsurface > Groundwater ...
TCATCCAGCGGCCAAATCCCTTGTATCTCAATATTATTTCCTTGTTGGTCAAATACTTTTAACACATCTGCGATAAGTCCAAAATCTCCTTCTGCTAAAAGAAATATCGTTTGAGTTTTTGATTGAAAGTCCATCTCTCTCATAAACTCATCAACTCCCCAAACTGCATCTACGCCTTCAACATACTGATCTCGATCAACTTTTGGAAAAAATGCATATTTAGCGTCAAAAACCAGTGGATAATCAAAAATTAACATTGAAAAAATAAGAATGCCTACAAATAATGATCGAACTTTTATCGATTTAATTTGTAATAATCCATAAGTTCCTGTGATAAGAAGAATGCTGGCAAAGAAAATAAGATATCTTGGGAATACAACCTTAGCAAAAAATGAAAGTGCGATAAAAGGCAAAATTGTAAAAGTTAAAAGATAAAAGAATAGTCGCCGATCATTGTTCCATAATTTCCAAAACCCCCAAACACTAAACATGACGATAATAAAGCCTGCTTCCCAACTTACAAAAGTTGGAATAAGTTTTGCATTATGGATGAAAAACTTAAATGGAGTGTCTAGAAATTCTTGGAAAGTCATTACAAAAGTGGTGTTTTTTTGCTCGACAAAATGCATGTATGGAGATAATCTTTGAATATTGTAAAAAAGCAATCCAATTGATCCGCCAATTCCCAAAAGCACGTAATAATCTAATGTTTTCCAGATTGAACTCAAATACTTTTTGTTAATAAAAAAAAGTGGGCCAAATGCAGCTAGCATTAAAAACATTCTGGAAGATGACTTTATTAGTAGTGAAAATCCCGTTGCAAAGCCAAAAAAAAGTGCAACATCTAATCTCCTTGTTTTTGCCAGAAGAATTGAAAGAAAAAGCATCCAGATAAATCCGGCATTTACTGCTGAATCTGCAAGTGCCATCCGGTCATAAAAAACAAAATATGGCATTACCACATATAAAAATGATCCTAAAAGTGCTGCGTGTTTTTTGAATAGATACCAAAGGATGGCAAATACTCCGAGTAGTGACATGAAGCCAGTTGAAACGGCGAAAAGCCTTCCAGCAAGTAACGCATCAGTCGGAAACATTTTCAAAAAGGGGATTGTCCCCCATGTTTGAAGCGGTTGTCTTCCGTCTGTCAACGAGATGAATCGCCAGCTTGGGTCTTGCCAAGCAACCTTTGCCCACCTTATATAAATTCCTTCATCTGTAAATACAGGAAAATTCTTCAGATTGACTAATCGGGTAAGGAAAAAAAGCACTACAATGCCAATAATTATCAGAATATCTTTTCTAGTAATTTCTGACCGTAGGTATTTTATTATTTTTTTAAGATCGAACATATTGTCATTTTAGCAATTAGATTTTACTAAACGAGACCCAATTATCCTCTATACAGGTTTTTTTGTAAAGTTTTTTAATTTTTGGATAAATTAATCCAAGCCTAGTTTGGTCTTCTAAATTATATACAATACCATCGTAAGTCATAAATTCTTCTTCAAATCGTTCAACTTTATAAAAGTGCTCTACTTTTTTTTGTGAATAATAAACAAATGAAGGTGATCCTCCATATAGAAATGAGGTTGCTGTCTGCAACTGCGCAGCTTCTACTACATTTTGATTTTGTCGCTCCTGAGGGCTTACTAAAAAGGCAAGAGTTGTCCCAGATTGATCACTAATACATTTTGCAAGTTTTATTCTATTTGTTGTTAAATAGCTTGAAGAATTAAAAAAATAAGTTGATGGGAAGAACATCCAAAAAAAATAGAGTACAAGAATAATTAGAAAAACTGCCCTAATGTAGGTTTTCTTAATGTATACGTAAAAATAAGACAATGATAGTACAAATAATGGAAGGAGCGTTACCATATACCAACTTATTTTACTTTGACTTATCATTAAGAGGGCAAAAAAGGGAATTGGGCTCAAGTAAATTATCAAACTCGGAAGTTCGTCACTGTAAGGCGGTGTAAGCTGTGACCGAAAATATAAATGCATCCCTGCCGCAATTGTCATCATTGCACCTATTGTCCCGATGGTAACATTTGAAGATATTCCAGGTAAGATATAAATTAGTCCTGAAATAAAGATAATTGATGCATAAATCCATAAATACGATTTTCTTGCAGTCTTTTGATATTGTTTAACGATTATTAGCAACGCCCTAATGCCAATAATCAACAACGTAACAGCAATTATTATTCCCAAAATATTTGTGTTCTTCCAATAAAGGACAAGATAGTAGAATTTATTTCCAAAGTGAAGCTCGATTGGAGACAGCACTCTTTTTATTACCTGATCGAACAAATGAGCCTGGATAAAGTAGTTTCCAAATCTAAGAAAGGATAGTAAATGCCAGAATAATGGAATTATTAGAAAAGCAAAAGCTCGATATAAATTTGATCTTGTGAAGTCCTTCTTTTTTAGAGTGATTATCGATATTAATGCAGGATAAAAACCAACTATTGATTTTGTAAAAACACTAAATGTCAATGCTAATAATTTATTTTTAAAACCTGAGAATAGAAAAAAACCTAACCAACCAACAGCTAGCATTATGTCAGTATTTAAAACAATTGCTCTCTCAATAAACAATGGAGTTGATGCTAAGGCTAAAACAGGAATTATAAAAATAATTTCTTTGTGGAAATTTGAGAGTTTTTCAACCTCACTGGGTAGGGTTTTTAAGAGAAGCCTTCTGCTTAATAGATATGTGAAAATTAGTAAAGTAAAAGCAAAAAACACCATAATCATACGTGCCCAAAATTCATTTCTACCAAATACTACAAAGCTCAAAGCGATAAGTAGGTGTGACAGTGGTGGTTTATTTAGCCACGTTTGACCATTAAATGTCGTTGAAAGTGATTGATTTGAAATAATTTCTGTCGCAACTTGAGCATATATTCCCTCATCCCAGTCAAAAAATGGAATTGAAGCAAACTGTACGTTTCTAAAGATTAAACCTAAAAGAATGAAAGAGAAGAAGACTATTGTAAGAATGTTTTTATTTTTCATTTTACAGCTTTAATATAATCGATAAGAATGTCTTGCTTTTGAAATGCATCATGAAAGATTGATTTTTGAAATACAAAATAAGTTCGAAGCTCGATAATTGAAGAAATCAATATTACAAAGATTATTATTGTTGTCATGTATTGCAATTTTATTTTATTTTTTTTATAAATATATTTAATTGTAAGATAAAATAAATACATAATTGGAATTATTACAGTAATTGTTCGTAGTGAATTTGGATTCTCATCAGTATAAGTAAATAATGCTGGTGATAATGAAATGAAAAAAATGCTTGTAAACAAAATAGTATTGGACTTTTTAATATTAACTATTGAAATAATAATTCCAGAAAAAAATAAGAGACTCAATATTGGATTGAGCATCGGCTTACCGGGATAATTATGCCTACCATTTTTGTCACCTTCGATTTGAAACATTCCAACAGTTTTAAATACGTTTTCATTAAAAGAATTGATTTTATCTTCTATGCCGAACTTAGGATTACTTAAGTAACTTAATTGATTAATTCGAGTATCGTCGTGCTGAGAAAAATATGTCACTAAAGGAGTAATGACAATTAAAAAAGTAATTACAAATAATAGTAATGTTCTTATAAACACTTTTAGATTGAGACGTTTTCTGAACCACTCAAGAGTTATTATCAGAACTGGAATTAGTACGAATAATCTTCCAGGAGTGTATGAGTTGAAAGCTAGCCCGGCAAATAATGCAGAAATAAATATAAACAGTAGATTATGCGATCCCTTAAATCTCATTGCAAAAATTAGCGAAAGCAATTCTAGGAAGATTAAAAAAGTTGCTTCATAACCAAATCTAGCAAAATTGAAATGCCAACGAAATACTGAAAATATTACTGCGACAAGTCCAGCAACAATGACTTGTCGCACAGGAATATTATCAAGACTATTTTTGGCTTCAATCCAAAGAAATAAGAAATAAACTAAAACTACATTTATTAATCCAAATAAAGCAGAGGGTAGACGTAGGGCGAAAGTTGTAATTCCGAAAATTTTCATCGAAAGATTTATTAGGTAGAAATAGAGTGTCGCATGACCAGTTGCTAGGGAGCTGTAAGGAATGTAGGATTGATGATTTAAAGATAATGCTAGTTTTGCAAATTCAACTTCATCCTTATCCATCCTTTCAGGAATATTAGGAAAAAAAGTAAATATCACTAAGACGCCTATCAACAAAAGTAGTAGTGGAATAAAGACGTAAGTAATCTTATTTGCTTTTGTCATTGCTTTCTTGTTAAACGGGGATAATCACCTTTTAATTCATACGATTTGATTGATATTATGTCACGAAGGCTCTCAAGGGAAGATTTGATAAATGTGACATTTTTTGTTTCGACATGCATCCAGGTTACTGGTATTTCTTTTATGGAGTATCCAAGTTTTGTAGCAACAAATAAAAATTCAATATCAAATCCTGCAGATACTGAAGATCCACTTACGCTTGATTTATCCTTGAAAACTTTTAGATTATCAATAATTTTTCGAGCTGCAATCCTATTAAATAATTTAAATCCACACTGAGAATCATGTATTCCCTTCAATCCAATTATGTAATATTTAATAATAATCATTCCAAGAGCCATAATTTTTCTAGCAATTGGAGCCCCTTTTCTAGCATCACTTCTGGAACCAATTACAATATCGTATCCTTCCTCCGCACCTGAAATTAATTTTTCTGCTTCCTCAATTGGTGTAGCGAGATCAATATCTGAAAACATTACAAACTCATTTTTTGCTTCCTTTATTCCACGAATAACCGCAAATGCTTTTCCGAGGTGAGAATTCTGAATTAATTTAAATTTTGGAAAAGATTTGATGTATTGATCTTCAATGATACGGACAGACAAATCTGTCGAGCCGTCGTCAACTACAATCACTTCTGAGAATCTCTCATCATTACGTGTATAATTTCCAATTCGATCTAGAACTCCCTTTTGAATATTTACCTCTTCGTTATAACAAGGAATAATAAGTGAAATTTTCATATTATTTATGGACTATTTTAAATATTGTAACATCGTTAATTTTCCATGATGACTGCAGTAATTTATTTTCAAAAGTTGCAATTTGCCAGTGAGGATCATCTGTCGGAAGGCATTCCTCTCGACAAATCACATATAACTCTGAAGCCTTTTGGTTTGAATCGTGACTAAGTACATCATAACCTTCGAGATTTAGAAAATATCGGAAATGTCCGTCTGTTTCAGTATGCGGAAGAGCCACTATTTGGATCGGTTCTTTTGTAACTTTCCCTTTAAAACTTTCTGCAACTCTTCTCGCGTAATCTATTTTGCTTAGTCCAGTTTTTTCTAAGAGAAATTGATATCCATATGTCTGTAGGATTACAAAAATTAGTATGATAATTGGAAATACAACATTCTTATATTTAGATTTAACTATGCTTGTAATTATTACAGCTAATAAAAAATAAAAACTTAGATAGACTGTTCCAAAGTAATGAGGGAAGCGAGATCCATCAAGTAAAGCAAATCCTAGTATGTATATAACAAGGGTTGATAGATTTATATTGACAAATAGATTGTCTTTAATTTTTTGTAATTTATAAAAAATTGTAATTACGAGTGCAAAAAGAGTTGTTCCAAGCCAAACTGGTACATTGGGGTTAATTGTATTTTTTATTAAATATCCTATTGTGACAAATAGATTTACTAAATATAATCCACCGCCCACGCTTGAGTCGTTTGAGAATAGCGAAATGAAGCCTTTAAGATTTAAATAATCGTGCCTAATATCAAAAAATATTAGTGGAGATAAAAAGAATATAAACATAAATCCGATTAATCCTAGTTGAATTAGAAGTTCTTTTTTATATTTTGATTTGTAGAGTTCAATTAGTCCATAAATTAGTATTACTAATCCAAGTAGGAGTGCAAGGTAGTGAAGTTGGACCGAAAAAGATAGTAAAGAGCCTAAAATCAATGCATATCTTCTTTTTTTAGCTAAAATCCATTTGCGTAATGTAATGATTGTAAAAAAAGCAAAGACTGGGAGTAAATTTGGATTCCACGAAAATCTTCCGAGCTTTATAAGTTCAGCTGAGAAAATTACGAGAGCAGAGAAAATAACTGCAGTTTTATTATCAGTAATGTTTTTTACAAATATATATGCTGCGATTATTCCAATAATCCATATCGAAGCAACTCCCAGACCTAAGCCGACAGGGTCAAACTTTGAGATTAAAATAAACGGGGAGATAAGGTAGTAATAAAAAGGGCCTAAATATAATTGGCCAACCGAACTTGGAGGACCAACTGCAGGAAAATGATGAAAAGTGATAATGTTTTTAACAATGAGAGCATCTCTACCTTGATCTCCTAAAAAAGTCATAAAAGCCTCTATTTGATAGAAGCGCAGAAAAATCGCTATGAATAGTAGAATTAGAAATGGTTTGTTGTTTGATACAATTGAAGTTATGAAGTCTGAAATTGCAGAATATTTAAAATTAACTTTCATTGTTATTTTTAGTACATTTTTATTGTGGATACCGTTTCTTCTTAATATCGATTCTTGGTTCGGACTAAATTTCTCAAATGTTGATTTTGCTACAGTGTATCAAAATTATGATGGGTTGCTGTACATTGTTCCAGCTAAAACTCTTTACAATTTGAAAGCAATTGCAAATCTTAATTTGGAATTAAATCTTTCTCCCATATACTTTGCAGCACATCTTCCATTATATCCAATTCTAATCAGAACACTAGCACCTTTGGTTGGTTTTTTGAAATCTTCACTTTTGGTGACTTTATTTACATCTGTTGGTTTTGCTACAGTTTTTTATAGTTTCTTAAAAACATTTAATCTAACTAAAGCCCCATTCATACTAACTATAATAGTAGTTTTATTTCCAAGATTATACGTTGTCAGATCGGTGGGTTCACCTGAAACTCTATTTATACTCCTTGTTTTATCGTCAATTCTTTTCTTTGAAAAGAAGCAGTATATAGTAGCTGGAATTCTTGGTGCTTTATCTGTCATGACGAAGACTCCTGGTATTTTATTGGGAATTGCGTATGGATTGGTTTTTGTTGAACGGATGATTAAAGAAAAAAGTTTTTCGTTTAGTTGGCTGTGGATTGGACTTATTTGTGTAGGGCCACTGCTTGTATTTACTATGTACTGGGTAGGATATGGAGATTTTTTGGCATACTTTCATTCGGGTGATAATATTCATCTTATTTCACCATATGCAGTTTTTAATGCTGAGGCAAAGTGGGTTGGAACGGTTTGGCTAGATGATATATTGTTTTATTATGCTTTTTACATATTTACTGTTTTAAAATTATGGAATACAAGATATCGAAGTTTTTTTTATTTCAGTGCAGTTTTTTTAACGGCCACTTTATTCGTCCAACATAGAGATATTGCCAGATACAGCTTGCCAATCTGGCCATTTGCAGTAATTGCATTTGAGAAGTTTTTTACATCTAAAAGATTCTTGATACTTTCTGTCCTACTATTTCCAGGCATTCTTTTGTACGCCTGGAACTTCATGCTTCACAACTACCTTCCAGTATCAGACTGGAGCGCGTTTCTTTGATTTTATTTAAGAATTCTTCCAATTTTGGCCGACTTAAGCTACAATGATAAGATGTTGAATTCATCACATATTCTTTCGACAACTAAACGCTTTTGGCATGTTGGATTAATAGTAATTATTTTATTGGGAATTTTGCTTTTCTCAAAATATAAAGCTTCAGATATTACTCCCGCCAACTCTTATGAAGTAAAAAAACAAACACTTCAAAAATCACTGTCATTAACAGGCGAAATAATGGCTAATGAACGATCTATACTTCATTTTCAAACAGGAGGAAGGCTGAATTGGCTTGGAGTGAAAGAAGGGGATATAGTCAAAAAATATGATGGAATTGCATCACTCGATACGCGTCAGCTCCAGAAAACTCTTGAAAAATATTTAAATAACTATAGCAAGGAGCGTCAAGATTTCGAACAAACGAATGACGATAATGATACATTGGTCATCGCTCTATCGAAAGATCTACGAGATAGAGCAGAAAGGACGCTAGAGAATGCACAGTTTGATTTAGAGAACTCGGTTCTTGATGTAGAGCTTCAAGCAATTGCAAAAGAATTTTCCTTTCTTTTTACTCCAATTTCAGGCATTGTAACTAGAATGAGCGTAACTACTCCTGGAACAAATATTTCAGTTACAGATACATTTGAAATTGTAAATCCAGAATCTCTTTATTTTTCGGTCTTAGCAGATCAAACTGATGTCATAAATATAGCTAAAGGACAAAGAGGTAAAATCGTCTTTGACTCTTTTCCTGATCAAGAAATTGACGCAACCATTGATTCAATCTCATTTTCTCCTGCACAAGGAGAATCAGGGACAGTTTATGAGGTGAAGTTGACATTTGACAGGTCGTCAAATCCATATCTACTTGGAATGACGGGTGATGTCGAATTTGTTTTGGACGAAATTAAAAACGTGATAGCGGTTCCTTATGAATTTGTTGAAGATATAAATGATAAGACATTTGTTTACGTGCAAAAGAATAATAAATCAATAAAAACTGAGATAGTACTGGGAGAAGAATACCAAGGCTTATATCAGGTTTTGGACGGCGTAAAAATTGGCGATATTATTAACGAGATTAAAAATTAATATGTATGTCTTCACTAATTCAGCTTAATCATATCTCTAAGAAGTATAAAATTGACGATAATCTAGTTTTCACTGCTTTAAAAGATATTAACCTTACCCTTAATAAGGGTGAGTTTGCGTCTCTTGTTGGTCCTTCCGGATCAGGAAAATCCACACTCATGCACATTATTGGATTGCTTGATAAACAGAGCGAAGGAGACGTAATTATTGATGGCAGAAATATTAATCAGATGACTGATAATTCATTATCTACACTAAGAAATGAGTTTGTAGGTTTTGTTTTCCAGCAATTTAATCTAATTACCAAATTGACAGTACTTGAAAACGTATTACTTCCCACGGTATACGCACGAAAAAAAATCACTTATGATGTAAAAAAAAGAGCTCTTGATATATTGGAAAGATTTGGAATTGCAGATAAGGCCAATTCCTATCCAAATAAAATTTCTGGAGGTCAACAACAGCGCGTTGCCATTGCAAGGTCGCTTATTATGGAACCAAAGCTGATTTTGGCTGATGAACCAACTGGAAACCTTGATACTAAATCAGGAGAAGAGATTATGAAATTACTTAAACAATTGAATAAAGAAGAAGATATCACCGTCCTTATCGTAACTCATGAGGAGGACATTGCCGCACAAACAAAAAGAAGAATCCATATAGTTGATGGAGAATTAAAAACTTAAAATATATATGAATTTTTTTGCTTTTATACTGAAGTCTGCCTTTTTTGATTTCTCAAGAAATAAAGGGCGAACATTTTTGACATCACTTGGAATTTTAATTGGAGTACTCTCAGTCGTGTTGTTGACAGCCTTTGGGCTCGGACTTAGAGCTTATATTGAGCAGCAATTTGAAAATCTAGGAAGTAATTTAGTTCGTGTTGTTCCAGGACAAGTATTATCAGGGGGTGGTTTCTCAAATGCTTCTTCGGCTTTTATGTCGATTAAATTTGACGAGGATGATGTTAGAAATTTAGAGCGTATTAGAGAGGTAAAAATGACAGTTCCTGTCTATAGTCGAACAGTAACAGCAACCTCTTTCAATGAGAAAAAGTCTGCAACTTTATATGCATCATCTGAAGGAATATTTATCGCTCTAAATTTGGAAAATGAGTATGGAAAATTTTTTACAGCATCAGATGTTGAAAAGAAATCAAAGGTGGTTGTAATTGGTCCCAAACTCGCAGATGATTTATTTTTATCAAGACGTAAAGCCATAGGGAAAACTATTAAAATCGAGGGCCAAAAATATACGGTAATAGGGGTTGTAAAATCGATCGGTGGGGGATTTGGAGGGCCTGATTTTGACACGTTCGTATATATGCCTTACAGAACAGCGTATACGATGAACACTGACAAGACCTTTATGGCAATCATCTTACAAGCAAAAACTGAAGAAGATATCCCATTTATAAAAAGAAAGGTCGAGCAAATATTGCTGAAAACATATGAGAAGGAAGATTTTTCAATCATTGAACAAGAAGAGTTATTGTCGGCAATAAATTCTATTTTTTCGATTATAAATACAGTATTGGTTGCCATTGCGGCAATTTCTCTTCTAGTTGGCGGCATTGGAATAATGAATATCATGTATGTTACGGTTACTGAGAGAATAAGAGAAATTGGAATTAGGCGCGCGCTCGGCGCGCGCCGATCCGACATCCTTTGGCAATTTCTTACACAATCTGTAATATTATCTCTAATAGGCGGAGCTGCTGGCTTGCTTTTATCTGCAATAATTGTCCTCTTTGTTCGTAAGTATTTCCCAGCTTATATTGATCTTCAGTCAGTGATTTTAGCATTAGGGGTCTCGTCTGTAATTGGGATAATTTTTGGAGTATTCCCTGCAAAGAAAGCTGCAGACCTATCACCTATTGAAGCAATTAGATATGAATAATCAGAACAGTGTCTTTCTGTTTCGATCTTCAACCTGACATTTTGGACAGAAAAAAGTTCCTCTACCTGAGATTTTAATATTAACAATTGTTGAGTTGCATTTTGCGCAAGGTTTATCTGTCTGCTGATATACCTTGAAATTATTTTGGTAACTTCCTTTTGTACCATCAGGTAGGACATAAAGTTCATCTTTTGCAGAGGAGCCTCTTTTTAGAAGAGATTCATTGATGATACTTAAAATAGAATTGTAAAGTTTTTTTATTTGATGACTGCTCAATGTTGAGGATTTCACACTCGGATGAATACCTGCAAGCCATAGGGAGTCATTAGCGTAGATATTCCCAATTCCTGCAATTATTGTTTGATCGAGAAGGACAGTCTTAATTGGTCTTCGAGTTTTTATTAAACATCTAGATAAATATTTTTTTGTGAATAAGATTGACAATACATCTACTCCTAGAGGTTCAATTGGGAACTCATCTTGTTTTATCCATCCAAACTTGCGTAAATCATTGAAATATAATGCAGAACCATCATCAAACTCAATTATTATCCTTGTGGTTTTTCCTGGCATTTTATTGCTATTGGCCAGTGGAATATTATTGGCAAATACCGAGTCATTTTTGTTTTTAGAATAAAGAAGTTGCCCTGATAGTTTAAGATGAATTGAAAGACAAATATCAGGTTCGCCAACAAATATATGGAGAACTTTCCCCTTTCTTCTCATTGATTTGACAAATTTTCCGATAATTGATGATTGTTTTCCAAAAAAAGATCTTTGAGTCAGGACTTTAAAATGTTTAATTCTTTTTCCAACAATCTCTTTTTCGAGATATTGTCGAATACTTTCCACCTCAGGTAATTCAGGCATGGATTAGTTGTGAACTTTCACAAATTTAAGTAAATTTTCTTTAAAGTTTTGAAATGAATATTTTTCAGCAGATTTTCTGGCCGCTTTTCTCATTAACGAATGTTCAGGGTCAGAAAGTTTTTCAAATTTATTAATCGCACCCATTAATGACCTTATTTCAAGCTTGTCATATAGAAATCCATTTTTACCATTTTGAACTGTTTCTTTAAGACCGCCAGATGAATAAGCAACTACAGGAACTCCATATCCCATGGCCTCAATTGGCGCAATGCCAAATTCCTCATCAACTGATGCGAATAGGAATCCTTTTGCATTGCTATAAATATTTCGGAATTCTGAATCCTCAACGTGATCTAAAAACTCAATCGTTGGGCCTGATATTGATTTTAAATATTCTTCTTCTCTACCACTGCCAATAATCTTGAGTTGCAAGTGAAGTTTATTTGCAGCACGTATTAATATATCAATGTGTTTTGCTTTTGTAAGCCTAGCCGTAGTAACGTAGTAGCTTTTCTTCTTATTTGACTCTTTGATATTAATTGGAATATTTACCGGTGGATAAATAACATCTGCATCTCTTCGATAAAATTTTTGAATTCTTTTTTTTGTCTCGATAGAGTTTGCAATAAAGTAATCTACTTTTTGAGATGATTCATAATCCCACATTCGTAAGAAGTAATTCACAATATTGGCATATATTTTTACTAGAGCATATTTTTGCCATTCTACAGCAGTTTCATATCCATAAAGATATCTTGGAGGATGATGTAGATAACAAATATTAGTTGTTTTCGGGCCAGTCCTAACACCCTTACACATATACCACCCTGAGCTAGAAATAACTAGGTCAAATTTACTAAAATCAAACGATTCCCAAATAAACGGGGCTAAAAATCGCAGAGGAGAATAGAGAGATGAAAAAAAAGGAATTTTTTGAGCCCATGAAGAGATGATATTTGATTTTTCAAAATGCTCTAAATGTACTCCAAGATTTTTTGGGTTATAAAAGGCTGTATAAATTGGGGCATCAGGATAAATTTCACTTAGAGCAACTAGCACTCTCTCAGCTCCGCCAAACTCATGAAGTTGATCATGTACAAGTGCGATTTTTTTATTCATTAGTGTATTATACTTGAGGTTAAATCTTTATGAATCTATTAAATGTAATTATCCTCGGTATTGTCGAGGGCATCTCAGAATTCCTTCCAATCTCATCAACCTATCATTTGATAATCACATCTTGGATTATTGGTGTAAATGAGACTGAATTTGTGAAATTATTTCAAGTAGTGATTCAGGCTGGAGCAATTTTTGCAGTGGTACTGCTTTATTGGAAAGAAATTATTACAAATAGGTCTTTACTGATAAAACTTATTATTTCATTTGTCCCCACGGGAATAGTTGGATTGATCTTATATAAAGTGATAAAGTCTGTCTTTTTTGAAAATCTAATTGCCACAACATTGGTTTTCATTATTGTTGGAATAGTTTTTATATTAGTAGAAAAAGCGATAAAGGAAGAAAAAATAACAATTAAGAAAAATTTAAATGAATTAACTATTTGGCAGGCAATTTTTATTGGACTTTTTCAGGCGTGTGCTGTCATTCCTGGAGTGTCTCGATCAGGTGCAGTTCTTATTGGGATGCTGATTTTTGGATATAATAGAAACGAGTCAGCTAAATATTCATTTATGCTTTCAATTCCAACAATTTCTGTAGCGGCATTATTCGATTTAATAAAATCTAGAGAAGTATTAATGATGGACCAATCACAATACCTAACTTTGTTGATTGGAGCAATTACCGCTTTTATTAGCGCTTATTTTGGGGTATTATGGCTAATTAAATATTTGCAAAGTCATTCGCTTGTTATATTTGGGTGGTACCGTATTGGACTTGGTATACTATTGATTGCTGCACTCGTAGCTTAATTGGATAGAGCATCAGGTTCCGGACCTGAAGGTTGGAGGTTCGAGTCCTCTCGAGCGCACGAGAGGATGGGCGAATCTGCCCGGGGACACTGGGCCTATAGGTAAGTGGTATACCGCTATCTTCGCATGATAGAGTCGCCAGTTCGATTCTGGCTAGGTCCACTATAATATATGTGAGGATAATTTGGATCTGTAGTTCAACGGTTAGAACGGGGCTCTTATAAAGCCCAGACGAAGGTTCGACTCCTTCCAGATCCACAAATGTAGTATAATTATGAATTGAGCCGAGATAGCCAAGGTGGTCACGGCGGTGGTCTGAAAAACCTCAGATGTCAGTTCGACTCTGACTCTCGGCACAAGGTTTGACGATAGTCGTTGGACATTAGTCGTTACATTTTTTTTATAAAATGGCTGATAGCTAAAGTCTGACGACTAATATAGCGGTGGTAGTTCAGTTGGTAGAACGTCTCGTTGCCAACGAGAAGGTCGAGGGTTCGAGTCCCTTCCGCCGCTCCAAAAGTTTAGTTAAACTAAAAAAGCCAGACCGTTGCAGGATAATTATCAGCAACTGGATCTGGCCTTTTTTTAAATGAAATTTTTTAGTATCCTGCTCCAACCTGAGCTACTGGATAGTAGTTTGCAAAAACAAATGCTGTGATTGCGATTGCTCCAACAATGATAACGATGATACCTGCCTGAATAATCACACTATCATGAGGACTTGCTTGTTTTTTTGTTGCCATTTTAGTAAATAAAAATAATAATAAATTCTATTATCAGAATACGGTAATAACTGTAAGTTTGTCAAGCAGATTAAAATAGATGCTGATTAATTTTTTTAGCCCCATCACTAACTTTGTTGACAAATATCTTTTGTATATATGGAATGTTAATTAGTTTCTTTTTAAGGGCATTCAGATTTTCCTTCTCAACAAGAATATGTATGTCTTGACCTGTATTTATCGTAAAGTAAATAGGTAGGCCTTCATTTCTCCATTTTTGGATATCTTTCATAAGTTGTAAAGTTCCAACAGACCAATAAATTAGGGAAGGAGTAGACGTAAACATGATTGAATGCATTTCCAGAGCTTCATGTTCAACTAATTCACCAAAAGAATTAAAATCACGTTCTGTAATATACTTTTTGATAGAATCTATTTTTTGTCCTATCGAATTAATTCTAGTTTTGAAAAACGGGCTAGTAGTCGCTGATTTTTGCCCCATACTTGTTGAAATTGCTTTTTTTTCCACACTCACAACAGCAACAACATCTAAAATGTCCCAGTGGTCATTTGCAAATATACTCGTAGCAAAAGAGCCATTGCTAGAACCTGAATCATGCCACTCTACCCAACCACTTGGAATTGACCTACATGCAGATCCTGAGCCTTGGCGGGCCAGTATTGATAGTTCTTTTTCAGATAGATCGAGTCCTATTGCAGATGAGGCTGCGAGAGTGAGTGCGGCAAATCCTGATGATGAGCTTGAAAGACCTGTGCTTGAAGGGAAGTTGTTGATAGAAACTACTTTCGCACAGAGATCCGAATTTGCTAGTTTTCTTATTCGATCAAGATGTTTTACAATTCTGCTAGAATCCTCAATCGCATCCTTTTTTCCAATTTGGATTTGATCAGATTGAAATATTTCTGAAAATTCAACAGTTGTAGTCGTTGTCATTTCACTTAGATTGATTGAAATACTACCATTTGCGGGAAGACGTAGCTCTTCATTTTTTCTACCCCAGTACTTAATCAATGCCAAATTTGGGCGTGCGATAGCAGTTACTTTCATAATAATTTAAGTTTTAATAACTCTATTAATCAGTGATGAATTTTGATGCAAGTCGTATCTTATATGAAATTCAATAACATTATCTTATCTATCTACCAATACAAATACAATCACAAACATTTGATTTAAACTATCCATAGTTGTCACTCAATTCTAACACCTTCTGCATTTGTAGAGACGGGGATATGAGTTCCGTATTTATTTATTGCTTTGATTACTTTCTCACGAGTTTCGTTTGAGTAAAGTGTAATTATGCAGTCTCCTCCTCCAGCGCCTGATAATTTAGCTCCATAAGCTCCTACGCCCAACACAGCTTGATTTAGGAGATTTATTTTATCAGTACTAACTCCAAGCTGGGTAAGTAGTATTTGGTTTTCAGAAAATAATTTACCCAATTTAACATAATTATGTTCATTTATTGCCTTTTTGCCTTGATCAACCAAATTTGTTATATCATCAAAAATTTTGTTAATTTGGTTTGGATTTGATTGAAGATCTTTTGCAACTTTTTTAATGAGTTTGACCGTGTCAGCCTTAACTCCTGTATAACCAACTAAAATTGGCAAATTCCTAACATTAAGTTTCTCAAGCGTTAGTCCTGCACTTTTGTAGTAAAGCGTTCCGCCATAAACTGCTGCGGCAACATCAAAGCCTGAACCTTTTTTTTGAATGTCGATCACGGTTTTAAAAGAAAGATCGAAAAGTTCTTTATTTCTAATGTTTACTTCAAATAATTTCGAAAGTGATTTTATAGTTGCGACAGTCACGGCTGAGGACGATCCAAAGCCATAAAGAGCAGAAAAATCAGATTTAGTGGTAATTTTAAGACCGCTTATTTTTTTATATTTATTAAAAAAATTATAAACTCCGGTTTGAATAAAATGGACGTTTTTTGGGATATTTTCATCTGAAAGATTATTTATTGAGACGCGATAATCATTTACGCTGACATCTAGAGCTTGTATTTGAAGTTCAGGGCTGTCAATTTTACTGATTGTTACTCGCATCCTCTGGTCGACTGCTGTAACGATACATGGGCGATCATATACGACAGCGTGATCGCCCATAAGCATTAGTTTTCCTGGTGCTGAGGCGGTTACTGTTTTCATTAGTATATTCTATCAATACTATTGAAGAATTGATTTCAATAATGTATTCGCTACAAAGTAAAATTTGATGATATTTATTTGAATGTATAATATTCATATGTGGCTTTTATTTGCGGTAATTTCAGGAGTACTTTACACAGGATCAAGTCTTATCACGAGGCATATTCTAAAAAATGATAATAATGATGTTTGGGCATTTTCATTTTATTTTAGCGCAATAGGAGCTTTAATCAGCCTTCCTTTTGTTTTAGTTGATCCTCAGGTTGCGACTTCATTCCAGCCATGGTTACTAATGGTATTTGTTGGAGTTTTGATAGTCGTCCATAATCTGTTAAATTTTGCATCTTCAAAATATATTTCTCCATCCATGAGCGGATCAATTACGAAGTTTAGACTTGTTTGGGTTATGATTCTTAGCATTCTTATTCTTAATGAGTCGTCAACAATATTTAAGATAGTCGGGACATTTCTAACTGTATTTTCAGGAATTGTTATTATGAAAAATCTTGCAAAACCAAAAGATATGAAGGGTGTTTTCTATTCTTTTTGGGCTACAATATTTTACGCTGCCATAATTATTTTGTATAAATTTTTATTTTCTTCATTTAATTCGCAAAGTCTTACCTTTTTCATTTTTTTCATTCCAATGGTTATCAATATCGCCATAATGCCAAATTCTTTTGAAAGAATTTATTTACTTGCAAAAAATAATAGTAGAATGGTATTTTTGGGGTGTGCCCTTGGTGGCTTGGCGAATTTAGCCATGAATCAGGGATTATCACTTGGCGAGGCGAGCAGGGTATTAGTCCTCATTGAAAGTTTTCTAGTAGTCACGCTGGTAGGGGAACATTTATTTCTTAAAGAGCGTGAACATTTGAATACGAAGATTATTGCAGTAGTAGCGGCAACAATTGGTGCGGTTTTAATAAGAATGAGTTAAGGGCACAATACATCGTTTATAGATACTGCATCACAAAAACCATCATCCAAATATTCATTAACCCGAAACAAAAAATCTGCACAAATACATTTGTTTTATTTCCAAAAAGAGATCCAAAAGCAATAACTAGTGCAGTTAGGTTCAATGTCGCACTATATATTATGAAGTTTAAATCACCGGTTAATCTTGAAATAAGTATGTACCCTACGGCCCAAAAAGTACCACACACATACACGATAGCTCTGTGAATAAAAGTTTATTTTCCTTCTACAAAATATGCGAGTGATCCAAATAATAACGCAGAACTGGTGAGCATTACTGATATATAAGATGTATAGGCAAGATTAAATTGCTCCACAACGTATAGGGCAAAGCCAAGATCAAGAAGTGCTTTAAGTATAAAGCTCAACCGAAAAACCAAATGATCCGACGAACTCTGTATGAAATGAATTGATTTCGAAATTGTATGCGTTTTAAAAGAAAAATCTGGCAATCTTCTCAAAATCCAAAGCCAGATCAAAGAAAATATCGGAACAGAAAAAAGAGAGAAATATTTAAATATTTCTGGAATAATCATGTCTGGTAAATAAATAAAATAAGAACGCGTCTATTCCGTTGTCATTCCATCAAATTCCTCGTCCTGAGATTCTGCATCAGCTTTGGTTGCCCTTACAATACCATCCTTATGATGTGCGGGGGAGTAAATCGTGTACATCTTCAGATCTTCTGTGTCTGATGTGTTCACGACATTGTGTTTTGACCCAGCTGGAATAATGACTGCAGAACCGTCTTTAACCTCGTATTCATTGCCATCGATGATACATTTTCCAACACCTTTTTCAAATCGAAAAAACTGATCGTTTTCCGGATGAGTTTCCATCCCTATTTCCTCATTGGGTTTTAAACTCATGAGAACAAGCTGCATGTGCTTTGCTGTATATAAGACCTTGCGGAAATTCTTGTTAGCTATGGTTTCTTCCTCTATGTTTGTTGTATAACCTTTCATATATATTTATGTAATTAATAATGTATCTACAACTCTATTGTATCAGGAATATTAAATTAGATATTATTTTTACTTTTCATAAACAAGTTCTCATCGTTAATAAACCACTTGCGCTCCACTTTCAGGAATCATAGTGTATACTGTTACTTGTTAAGCTAATAAATCTGCTTAAATCAGTTTTCATATCCGTTTCAATTTTACGAATTCTACGAACTAGGAAGTACTGCAATTTCAAGAAAATTAAGAAGGTCATGCACATATTTTATTATTTGGGTCTACGATCTTAGGAAGCGCACCATACATACATATTGTTGTAGGGTTGTCATTCACACTTAGAATACTTTGAGCAGATTTATTGGGTTAACTTTATGGTCTCTGAAATGAGGTTGAATAGGAGAGTGTTGGAACTTATCCTTTAGCTTCGCTCTAAAAATTCAATTTTATTATTATCAAGATCGAAAATACTGAATGTTATACCCCAACTTTCTTTTGATAGTTTTTCACAAAAGTTGATGTCTTTCTGCCTCAATTTTTGGTAAATATCTTCAATATTCTCAACTTGAACAATAATAGACTGTGAGCCAACTTTCTCACGATCTATATTTGCTTTCTTTATACCTAGCCTTACTCCATTATCAAAAAGAAATGAAACATAATCATCTCCATCTCTGTATTCAACCTTTAATTCAATGAGATTTGTATAAAAATTAGCAATCTTGTTAATTGAAGTTGTATAAAATATCGCTGAATCAAGTTTCATACTGTCATTATATCAATTGGAATCCATTTAGAATCCATTTAGAATGGATTGTGCGGTGTTCGGCTTTAGGGGAGGGAATAGATTGAATGAGGCGAAAAATAGTTTCTGTGTTAGCGCAATCAGTTTCTCGTTTTTTCCCATCTAAGGCAGTTATTTTCAACTGTCCGATATTTTCGGACACTTCAAAATACCCCTCTTTTATTA
>Ga0210057_1004255_pt1 | contig 19218 bp, 23 predicted proteins | sample CryGeyCG2114_010_2_FD_183968 | JGI IMG/M metagenome (GOLD analysis project Ga0210057, IMG submission 183968) | Groundwater microbial communities from aquifer - Crystal Geyser CG10_big_fil_rev_8/21/14_0.10 (SPAdes) (version 2) | ecosystem: Environmental > Aquatic > Deep subsurface > Groundwater ...
AGATATTTATTTTATTGTTGGATGGGGTAATGACAAAAGTGTTTCTTCAATTTCACCTGATGTTTCAGAAATAGTATGGAGTAGTTTAAATGGAGTAAGAGCATCCGCGGAAGCTTATTATGAAAAGTCTAATTCTTATGTTAATTATTGTAAATCTACTGAATATACTAATGCTATAAAGAATATTGTTAAATCAATAACTCTAAATTGTAATGATAGTCTTAAAACTTTTTCTGTTTCCGCTAAGGTACCAAGTGGGTATTATTGTATAGATGATACTGGATATACAGGCACGAACAAATATTTAAATACTACAGCAATTTGTCCTAAATAAATATAAAAGTGCTGAAAATTTATAATTCTGTTATACTTCATTTTAATGAAAAATAAGTTTGTTTTTAAGGTAAAAAGTATTTTTTCAAGTACCCATTTTGGTTTTTTTTTGGTTTTAATACTTATGACTGTGAGTTTATTCTTTTTAGTTCCAGAATTTTTTAGTAGTAAAATATCTAGTGAAGAAGTGAGTAAGATAGTAAATATAATAAATTCTGAAAATGAAAAAGTGATACCAATAATTAAACCATTAGATAAAGAAGCTTATGATGAAAAAATGGAAGAGCTGGCAAATAATCCGCCAGATCCTATAGTTTACAAAATCATTAAAACTGTAGAAGTTGATAAGAATGGTAAATCTATAATAAAAACAGAAAAAGTTCCATTAGATCCACAACCAATTAAAACACACCTTTGGCCTGTAAAGACAATATATCCGAATGATGGAGCTATTTTACCATTTAATCGCATTGTTGCTTATTACGGAAATTTATATTCAAAAAATATGGGAGTACTTGGGCAATATGAAGAAGGTGAAATGTTGCAAAGGTTAGACATTGAAGTAAAAAAATGGGAGATAGCAGATCCAAAAACTCCTGTCATACCAGCACTTCATTATATTGCAGTTGTAGCACAAGGTAGTGAGGGCAAAGATGGAAAATATAGATCGAGGATGCCTGACTCGGAGATAGATAAAGTTATTGAAATTGCAAGAAAAATAAATGCTATTGTATTTTTAGATATTCAAGTTGGATTTTCTGATTTACAAACTGAAGTACCAAGACTTCTTAAATATTTGAAAATGCCCCAAGTACATTTAGGTGTTGATCCTGAATTTTCTATGACGACTGGTATTCGTCCCGGTAAGATAGTTGGTACACTTGATGCAAGTGATATAAATTTTACTGCAAACTATTTAGCAAAAATTGTTAAAGAAAATAACCTTACTCCTAAAATACTTGTAGTCCATCGTTACACTCAGAAAATGCTTACGAATTATAAGGAAATAAAACCATTAGCAGATGTTCAAATTGTGATGCATATGGATGGTTGGGGAGAGAAAACAAAAAAAATAGGTACATATCAACAATTTGTTTATAAAGAGCCTGTGCAATTTACTGGTTTTAAACTATTTTACAAAAATGATTTATTGACCCCAGGCATAGTAATGTTTTCTCCATCAGAATTATTGAAATTAAATCCTAGACCTATTTATATACAGTATCAATAATAGGCACTAGGAGATTTATGCATTGGGCTCTAGAGAAAAAAATTAAAAATATTAAATCTTAAATTTGTATTAGCTAATGCCTAGCGCCTAATGCCTAGATGTGCTATTATTTTTAAATGTTTTCAAGTTTTTTGGTTACAAATGGGCAGGGATTTTTTTTGCCAGTTATTATGCTTTCAGCATTGATAGACAGTATTAACCCTTGCGCTATATCTGTATTGTTTTTAACAATTACTTTTTTATTTAGTTTAGGTAAAAATAGAAGATTCGTTTTAATATCTGGTGGGGTATATATATTAGCTATTGCTATAGTGTACACGTTGATAGGGCTAGGGGCTCTTCAAGCTCTTAGTTTTTTTAATGTTCCAAATATAATGGCGAAAGTTGGCGCATCTATATTGTTACTTTACAGTGCGATTGGTTTAATAAATGAATTTTATCCAAGTTTTCCAATTAAATTAAGGATACCAGAAAGTTCTCATACTACTATTGCTAAAGTAATAGAAAAAGGTTCTATACCAGCATTTTTTGTTTTAGGGGCACTTGTAGCTATGTTTGAATTTCCGTGTACTGGAGGTCCTTATCTCTTTGTTTTGACATTACTCCATGATTATACTGCTTTTTGGAAAGGTTTTTGGTATTTAATTATGTATAATGTTGTTTTTGTATTACCACTTATCCTTATACTTCTTTTTGCTACGAATAGTATTATGGTAGAAAAAATAGATAAATTACGTAGATTGGAAACTAAAAAGGCACGTGTTATACTACTTCTTGTATTGATAGCATTTGGTATTTTTATATTTTCATTATAAATAGTAGAAGATTATTAAAATCTACTTTTTAGAATGGTCTGGCCGGGATTCGGGGCCCCGGAGAACCGAGGACCTTATAAAAAGTTAGTTTTAATAATCTTCTAAGAATAAATATATATGTCACAAGATCCAAAATTAATGAGTTTTGAAGAACTTCAAAAAAAGATATCTGCTCTAAAAGAAAATAGGGGAGTTGATTTATCAACTGAAGAAGATTTAAGTGTAGCTGTTATGAACTTAATAAGTCTTGAAGAACATTTCTTTTTTTCAGGAGCAAAGACTGGCAAGAGTGAATATTATGATATGTTAAACGAAGTACGAGAAATGAGGAAAGTACTTTTAGCACGCATGATAGACAAGACAGAAGCTGAGAGTTGGTGTATATCTAAACATTTACTGGGAACAACAATGCGACTCATGGAAGTCGGTACTAAATTACAAGGAGATGGTAAAATAGAAGATGCAAAACTGATGTTTACTTATGCATATAAGATTTTTAATTTATTTTTTGGACTTAGATTAAAAATTATTAATACTTCTGATATAAAGGGTAGTCTAGAAAAAGAAAAACCAATGACTTATGATGACATTATGAGTAAGCTTGTTGATTGTTGTAAGGAGTAAAAATTAATTACAAATTAGAAAAATTATGAGTAATAAAAATATTTTTATATCAATAATTATTTTATTAATTTTAGGAACCGTTGCGACAGTATTAATCAGATCTAATAATAGAAATATTTCTCCTACAAAATATGATGAATTTGCACAATGTTTGGCATCAAAGAAATTAACTATGTATGGTGCAGTGTGGTGTCCACATTGTAAAACACAAAAAGCACTTTTTGGAGATTCTTTTAAATATGTTCCTTATATAGAATGTACAGAAACTCCAGATTTGTGTATTGCAAAAGGTATAGAAGGATATCCAACATGGATAGAAGAAAAAGGTCAAAAATACGATGGTGAGCAAAGTTTAGAAAAACTATCAGAAATAAGTAATTGTCAATTACCAATAAATTAAAATTAATTTTTTATAGTATAATATAAATATATGAAACAAGCACGATTAGATCAATTAGCAGATAGTATATTTGCCATAGTAATGACTATTTTAGTTTTTGAGATACGTATACCTGATTTTATTGGTATTGTTGACGAGAAGACTCTTTTAAATTCTATTATTGATCTTTTTCCAGTTTTTTTGAGTTATCTTTTAAGTTTTTCTCTTTTATTTACATATTGGAGGTCACATCATTTTATTGAATCAATACTTGCAAAAAATATTGATACAAAATTCTCAAATTTGAATGCTATTTTTTTCTTTTTTGTAGGACTTATTCCATTTTCTTCTCATCTTCTTGGTAAATATAGTTATTCTAAAACAGCTATTATATTTTTTGCATTAAATATTATTTTGATTGGTCTTTCTTTGTTTAAAATGCGTCAATATGTTATAAATTCTAAAACTATTGAAAATGCAGAATTTACAAAATCAGAAAATGAACATGCAAATATGCGTATATTGTTTCCCGTTGTAGCGGCATTTATAGCTATATTTGTATCTTTTTTTAATAGTAGCCTTGCTATTTTATTATTTACTGTAGCAATATTATTTAATTTATTGGAAAAAAGTACAAAACATACATTTAAAGTTATAGATCTTTTTCGTAAAGGTTATTAGATAAATTATGGATTTCGTTAGAAATAACATAAATATTGAAAACAGGATATGAAAGTTTGGTATTATTAATTAATATAAATTTCTAACGGGATGGATTCTAAAAAAGAAATAAAAGCTTGGCATAAAGTTAAGATTAGTGATAGATTTTTGAATGCATTTAGGGGTATGTATGTTTTTTATAGAACTTCTAGACATTTTTATATACTAGTTTCTTCTGTTGTTTTAGTTTTATTTTTTGGATTTTATTTAAATGTTTCAAATTTTGAATGGATGATGCTTGTTTTTTCTATTGGTTTTGTTGTTGTATCAGAAGTATTTAATACTGCTATAGAGATAGATATAGATTTAACATCTCCTGGATATCATCCTTTTGCTCGTGATACAAAAGATGTAGCTGCAGCTGCCGTAGTATTGTCTATAATTATAGCATCTATCATAGGAATGATTGTTTTTCTACCAAAGATTTTTTAATATGTTAATATGTAATAATTATGTCTCCCATTAGAAATAATGTAAATATTGAAAATGGGATAGTAAGGTTTGATATTAATAATTAATTGAAATTTCTAACGGGATGAATAATAAGAATATTTTTATTTTAATAATTAGTCTTTTGATTTTAGGAACAATTGCTACTGTGTTACTTCAATCTTCATCTGTGTCGACTGGTCCTTCTAAATATGATGAATTTGCTCAATGTTTGAAAGGTAGAGGAGCTGTTTTTTATGGAGCTTTTTGGTGTCCTCATTGTAAAACTCAAAAAGAATTGTTTGGTTCATCTGCTAAATTATTGCCTTATGTAGAATGTTCTACTTTTGATGGACAAAATCAGCTACAAATTTGTAAAGATAAAAAAATTGAAGGTTATCCAACTTGGGAATTTTCTGATGAGACAAGACTTAGTGGAGAAATTTCACTTGAAAAATTAGCAGAGAAAACTTCTTGTTTATTACCGTTATGATTAATTTATGAGTGTAGAGAATATACATTATTTTAATATGTTTCTTGGATTAGGTGCTATTTTTCTTCAAGTTTTTTTTGTTATTATTTTATTTTTGTTTTTCTTTAATAAAGAGAATAATAAATTTTTAAATTTTATTAAAAAATATTTTTTAATAATTGGTTTTTTAATCTCTTTTTTTGCTTCTGTTTTTTCTTTAATTTATTCTGAAATAATAGGTTTTCCACCTTGCGAGCTTTGTTGGTATCAAAGAGTATTTATGTTTCCACAAGTGTTTTTATTTGGTATAGCTTTTTTAGAAAAGTTTACCCAAAATATTTTTCAGAGCGATGTATGCGGGAATAATAAAATAATAAAATATTCAATGTCACTATTGTCAGTAGGTTTTATTATATCTTTATATCAAAATATTGTTTATTATTTTGGTAATAAAGTTAGTGTACCTTGTGATGCTTCTGGGATTTCTTGTTATAAGCAACTAGTATCAGAATTTGGTGGTTATATATCTATTCCGATGCTTTCTTTAACTACATTTGTTTCACTTATTGTGCTTTTATTGGTTGCATATTTTTATAAGAATGATGAATTATTATAATAAAGTTTTTAATTTGTGATATAATTAAAATATGGATCAAGAGTTACAAAAAATATTTGACAATCAAGATAAAAAGATAGATGAGATTTATAAATCTGTAGAGAAAACTAGAAAATATTTTTTAATGATAATTTGGATTACAGTTTTGGCTGTGGTGTTACCAGCGATAGGATTGGTTTTTGTATTACCATCATTTTTGAGTAATTATACAAGTTCTTTAAATGGTCTTAGTATTTAAATTAATTAATCCAAAAAGTGTTTAATTATTAGCATAACATCTATATTTTTATGGCAAAAGGAATGACTCATAAAAAAGAGGCAAAAAAGCCTAAAAAGGCAAAGAAGAAATAATAATAAATCCTCAATATAAAAATTGAGGATTTATGGTTTTTATTAATAAGTATTTTTTAATATAATGTATATTAGAGTAAAAGTCACTGCTTCTGCAAAAAAAGAAATATTAAAACAAATAAATGAAGATCATTTTGAAATTTTTGTAAAAGAAAAAGCTGAACGTAACTTAGCAAATGATCGTGTTCTTTTTCTTATTGCAAATCATTATGATATCAAAAAGAATAAAGTTCGTATTGTAAATGGACATCGTAGCCCAACAAAACTTTTGATAATTGATAAAAAAGATAATTAAATATATTAAATGTTTTTTATGATAATAATTTAGTATTGTTAATATATGTTAGTTTTTACTAAAAAAGAAATAGCACTAATGAAGAAGTTAAAAACACCAGTGAAAGTGCAAGATTTTTTGAATAGTTTGAAATTTAATTTTGAAGAAAATGGAAAAGATACTTTAAAATCACCTGTAATGGTGTTGCGGGCTGGTAATGCTCATTGTACTGAAGGAGCTATCTTGGGTGCTTATATACTCTCTTTACATGGTTTTAAACCTTATATTTTACATTTAAAGACAACAAAAGGAGATTTTGATCATGTTGTTGCACCATTTAAGCAATATGGTTTTTGGGGTGCATTGTCTAAAACTAATCATTCAGTTTTACGATATAGAGAACCAATTTATAAAAATATACATGAATTAGTAATGTCTTATTTTCATGAATATTTTTTAGATAATGGTTTAAAAACTTTACGAAGTTATTCTATACCTCTTAATTTGAATATTTTTGAGAAAGGCTGGGAGACGGAAGAAGATAATCTTTGGGGAATAGATCAAGAATTAGATAATATAAAACATAATGATATAGCTCCTAAAATTGTTTTTAGAAATCTTAAAAAAGCAGATAAAATAGAAATAAAAGCTGGAAAAATAACAGAGTTTGTACATAAGGTAATAAAAAATGTATAATATCTATTATTATTTAATTTTCTGCCATAAGGTAGAAATCAGTCTTTTGGCTGGAATTAGTGTATGGAATATTTATTTATTTTAGGTAGGATATTATTAGGTGGATATTTTGTAATGAATGGTCTAAATCATTTTATACATTTTAAAATGCTTACAGGATATGCACAATCAAAAGGAGTGCCTATGGCTGGTGCTGCGGTACTTTTATCAGGTTTTATGTTGTTTTTAGGCGGTTTAGGAATAATTTTAGGAATTTATATAGAATTTTCTGTGCTTTTATTGGTATTATTTTTATTAGTTACTACTTTACAGATGCATCAATATTGGAAAATTACTGATCAAATGTTAAAGATGGGAGAACAAATTAATTTTTATAAGAACATAAGTCTTATAGGAGCATTACTTATGTTATTAGCTATTCCTTTACCTTGGGTTTTGTCTTTATTCTAGTTTATAAATTTCCGAATATATTCTCTAATAGTTTTTTAAACCAATTCTTTTTTATAGTTTGATTGTTTATTATCTTTGTATTATCAAAAGCAGAAATTGCTGTTGATATATTTTGATTTGCTATTTTTTTTGTTTTTTGTGTGGGTGTTTTTGATACTTTATTTATTTTTTCTTCTAACACATTTTTTTCTTCTACTATTATTGTGTTTATTGGTTTTTCGAATTTTTGCATTATTTGATTCCATGTTTTATTAGACAATGCTGTAACGACATAAGCTGTTTCCCATATTTTGTTTTTTATGTTTATATTTTCTTCTGTTGATGAATTTTTCTCTATATCAGTAATGTCTTGATTTTTTATTAGATAATCTATCGGTGTATTGTTATTTTTAATCCACTCTTCTGGTTTTTCAGATAATGCTAATATCCCTTGTATTGTCCAAGCAGTTGAAAAAATGTTGCCAAAACCGCCATCATCTTTTTGGTTTTGTTTTAAAAATTCTTTTGCTCTTGCAAGAGCAATATTTATTTCTTCATTGGGTTGATATAGAGATAGAGCTTGTATCGCAGCACTAGTCATATCTACAGATTCATCCCAAGATCCATTTTCTTTTTGTTTGGACAGTATAAATGTAATTGTATTATTAATTATGTCTTCTTCTTTTGTATATCCAGAATTATTTAAGACTATTAAAGCAAAGATATCATCATTATCTTTTTCTAAATCTCCAAATTGTTTTCCATCAAAATTATCTACTATTTTTTTTATATAGTTTTCACCATTAGTATTGTATGGATTTAATCCTAAAGACATTAAAGCCATTGTATGTCTTTCAAAATCAGTTAAAAATGTGCTTAAAGTTTTAAATTCTTCAAAATATTTTATAAGTTTAATAATAGATGTTGTTTTAATATCTTGATTTTCTTTTGAAGCGATAGAAATAGCTGTCCAATCAGTGTATATATCTTCACCAAAAGATCCATTTTCTTTTTGTTTTAAGATTAAAAAATCAAAAGCTTTTTTGAAATCAAATTCTTTTTTTGTATCAGGTTTTATTACAGGAAGTGGAACATAATATGATCCTCCACTACTTACACTACCTCCACCACCAATCATAATTATTGGTTCTGGAGATTTAGTTACTGTTAAAGTTTCAGTTGGAAAATAAAAATCTTCTTTAATTCCAACATTATATAAACCTTCAGGTATTAATGAAAAGGTGGCTTTACCATTTCCATCAACTATATTTGTTAATATTTCAATAGGTGACCAAGGGTTGTTTGGGTCTGGCTGTGTTATGCCGATGATTACGCCAGTTCTTTTTATCCATGAATTATTTTGATAATCATAATCTTCTGTACTTACTATTAGATCTTCGTTTGTTTTTATTTCATTTGAATTTAGTGTTGTTTTATGCTGTGGACCAAAATATAAATAAACATTTTCTCCACCTGTTAAAATAGTAGAATCCATTCCTGTTTCAGGATAGATATTATTTATTGTATATTGCCAATTATCACATTGATTACCTACTATATCAGTAATACATTTTAAATATAAAGATCCAAAAGAATCATAATATTCTAGATCTGAAATATTAAAATCTGTACTTAATGTATCTGCATCATTTATTAAAGATAATACACTTTTACTATCTATGTCATGTGGGTTTCCTGTGAAATCGTTTATTGAAATTATTTCAGAAATATTAAGTGGAACAATAGAAGAAAAAACAATAGTATCTCCGTCTCTTATTGTTAAATTTATATCAGTCGCATCAGCTTTTGTACTATTTGTGATAGTAGTTAGTAATATTATTGAAAGTAGTAATGTTATAAATATATTTTTTATTTTCATTTCTTTGTTTATATTTTTTCTAATTTCCAGGATACGACATCTCCGGGATTTATTTTATAATCTGATATTCCAATATTAGCTTTTTTATTATTTACATAATAAATCCAATATTTTTCATTATTTGGTTTTATTCCATTTATTTCTTCGATTAATTTTCCCATACCAGAATAAGTTTTATCTTTAAAATTTATTTTACCTTCCTTTTTTAATTTATTCATGAAATCGTAGATGCTTATTTCTTTTTCAGTTTCGCTTTCATATTTTATTCCATTTATTTCTAATATGGTTTTTAGAGTTGTAAAATCTTCTTTTAATATTGAGTTTATTTTTTTATTTTTTTGTATTTTATTTGTTTCGGTATATTTTTGTATATTATCTATATTTTGTGGTGTATTATTTTCTTTTAGAATTATTTTTAAGGTTAAAAAGAATATACTTAAAAATATTATTACTCCTATTATTATTTTTATTTTTTTATTCATATAATTAATTTGGCATAAAAAAATTCTGCTATTAGCAGAATTTGTGAGTCCTTCAAAAAAGAAGGATATCCTGCTCGGGAAAAACAAAATGATTGGTATTCGGACTTGTTCCTTCTCCGACCGAGGTCGGAGGGACTTACCGTAGCGGCACTGTACTGGAATCTAACCAGTTTCCCCAAACATTTTCTATAACTTTTTAATGAACTTCTTTAGTTTATGCTTTTTTAAGAATCTGTCAATTTTAATTGTGGATAATGAAATTTTAAAAATGATATAATATATTATATTTATGATAATAAAACAAACAAAAATAATGGTATTTGGTACATTTGATGGATTACATAAGGGGCATTTTAATTTTTTTAAACAGGCTAAAAACTTCATAAAGAATTCATTTTTAATTGTTTCAATAGCAAGGGATAAAAATGTTCTTAGAATAAAGAAATACAGACCTTTACTAAGGGAGAAAGAAAGACTTGCTTTAGTGAAGAGATGTGACCTTGTAGATAAAGTAATATTAGCTGGTAAAGTCAATTATTTAGCTCATATTTTAAAGGAAAAACCAGATATTATTGCTTTAGGATATGATCAAAAATCATATGTTAAAGATCTTAAAAAAGATTTAAAAAATAAAGGTATTTTAATAAAAATTATACGTCTTAAACCTTATAAAAAAAAGATATATAAAAATCACTTGATAAATAAAAAAAAATTAATATAATTTTATATTATAAATAATTAATCTTTTAAATTATATATGCAAGAAATAAATATAATAAAAACCATAAAAAAAATATTTTTAAATAGGAGATTTTTCTATACATTTTTAATAAGTTTAATTTCTATTGTTGTTATCATTATTATTTGTCTAGGTTTTGTTTGGTATTATCGTGCAAATATTTTTGATTATTTTGCAAAAGAATATTTACAGGAGGTTCAAAATCCAAACAATACATTTGGAAATGAAGAAAAATTAACTACAGAAAAAATTATAGAAAAACAAGCTATCTTTTCACAAGAATCTTTTGTCGTAGATACTGTAAAGAAAACTAATCCAGCTGTTGTTTCTATAATTATTAGTAAAAATGTTCCTAAATATGAAGCTTATATTGATCCTAATCAACAACAAAATCCATTTGGAAATATGTTTCCTGATTTTTTCTTTAATGTTCCACAATATCGTCAGAATGGTACAGAAAAAAAGAATATTGGTGGAGGTTCAGGATTCTTTGTATCTAGTGAAGGGTTAATTGTTACTAATAAACACGTAGTTGATCAAAAAGATGTTGATTATACAGTTTTTACAAATGATGGTAAAAAACATATAGCTACAGTCGTAGCACGTGATCCAGTACTTGATATTGCTCTTATAAAAATAACAGGTTTTAATTTTCCATATCTTTCTTTAGGTAATTCAGATTCTTTACAGGTCGGACAAAGTGTCATAGCTATAGGTAATGCACTTGGAGAATATAGAAACACTGTTTCTGTCGGTGTGATTTCTGGTCTTGCTCGTTCTGTGACGGCTGGAGATTCTTTTGGAAATACAGAATTATTAGATCATGTTATACAAACTGATGCTGCGATTAATCCTGGGAATTCTGGTGGCCCATTACTTGATTTATCAGGAAGAGTAATTGGTGTAAATGTCGCAATAGCACAAGGATCTCAAAATGTCGGTTTTGCTCTTCCTGTAAATAGTATAAAAAGTGCAATTGAATCGGTAAAAACAACAGGGAAAATAGTACGACCATATTTAGGAATTAGATATGTTGCAATTAATATTGAAATGAGAGATAAGAATAATTTATCAGTTGATTATGGTGTACTTGTAAAAGCAGGAGCTAATCAAAATGAACTTGCTGTAATTCCTGGAAGTCCTGCTGATAAAGCTGGAATAGTAGAGAATGATATAGTCCTAGAAGTTGATGGTGTGAAATTAGATGGCAAGACAACGTTGGCATCTTTAATTAGACAGAAAAATATTGGTAGTATTATTAATTTAAAAATTTTACACAAAGGTGTAGAAAAAAATATTGGTGTGACACTTGAAGCAGCAAAAGATTAAAAATTACTTAAACACTAAACACCACAGCCAAACGCCAGGCGTTTGATATTAGTATATATGTATTAAGTTTAGTATGATAAAGATATGCCTATTCGGGAAACTGATTTTATTGAAGGTGAATATTATCATTTATACAATCGTGGTAATAGTAAACAGAAAATTTTTTTGGATGATAAAGATAAAAATAGATTTTTAAAACTTCTATATCTTTGTAATTCAAAAAATAACATTAATTTTAGAGAAGATATTGTAAAAAAAAGAATTGATGCTTGGGATTTTAAAAAGGGGAAATCTATTGTAGATATAGGTGCTTGGGTTTTAATGCCAAATCATTTTCATTTATATATTACACCAAAGCCAAACGCCAGGCGTTTGGCTGGTAATTCTGTAACTTATTTTATGCACAGAGTTTTGACAGCCTATTCAAAATATTTTAATGCTAGATATAAAAGAACAGGATCTTTATTTGAAGGTAAATTTAAGTCTATACATGTAAATAAAGATACACAGGCAAAATATTTATTTTCATATATTCATTTAAACCCATTGAAATTAGTTGATTCTAATTGGAATAAAAATAGAAGCAAAGCTTCCATTTTGAAATTCATAATTTTTTTGGATTCTTATAAGTGGAGTAGTTATCTTGATTATATGGAAATTATTCGTTCTGAGAATAAGATACTTGATAGAATTGATTTTATAGATTATTTTGAAACTAAAAAATCTTTTCAAAAAGAAATTTTTGAATGGATAAAGATTAAAATAGAAGAAGAGAATTAAGCGAACGCCAGGCGTCCGTTTTTGTCTGTTTTCTCGTTTAATATTTATAAAATTTTAACTTTGGTATAATAAAAATATGATTAATTATAATGTTTCTTTTTTCAAACATACGTGAGGGTATTCATTATTTTCAGGCTGTATTAAAAATGGTTTTGAAATATTTTTTATCAAATAAAAGATATTCTTTTGAGGAACTTGATAAAAAAACTGCAAAAGTAAAAGGTCTTTGGATGTGGTTAATGGCGAGTCTTATATGGTTGAATAGAAGAGGTTTTGAAATTAAAAATATAGGAATGTTTGATTATTAAAAGTTTGGTAAAGAAGGTGAAACATATTTAATTGATTTTTATAGTAAAGAAATTAGAGAAACATAAATTACTCATAGTAAAATATTTTAAGAAATTAAGTATGCAAAAAGTTTTGTAGAAGAAATTTATATAGAAAAAAAGATCACAGAAATAAAAGAAATAATAAATTTTTTAGATAATGAATATTTAGTTATGTGTGTTATAAATTCACAAATATTAAATAATTTACCTGGTTATTCTAGGCATTTTGTACTTGTTAAGGGCTATGAAAAGGATTCCTTAATTACCCATGATACTTGTTTACCAAAGCAAGAAAATAGAAAAGTATCCTTTGATCTTTTTGAGAAAAGCTGGGTGTATCCAAATTGAAATGCTAGAATTCTTGTATTTTTAAAAATTAAATAAATAAAAATTTAAATACTTTTAGAAAAATTATGGTAGATTTATTGTTTTTTATAAAATCAAACTCAATATTTCATAAAAAGCTCCTGCTAAAAAAAATGCCATAATCAAAAAGCTTACCCATTTTTTCATTTTTAATTCATATTCAGGATTTCTATCTCCTTTTGTTTTTGCTTTTTGCCAAACGAGTATCAAAAAAATAGAATCAATAGCACCAAACACTGTTCCTGTAAATCCTAGAATTTCAACAAAGCCTGGATTTATTATCATCAAAATAATAAAAGGTATACCTATAGACCAAAAAAATGCGGATAGTTTCTTTTTTTTGAAGTCAAGTGTAAATTGATCTTTTAGATAAACTCCAATGACTAAAAAAGAAGTAAAAGTAGCCAAAAAACCAACAATAGCACCAATATAAAGTATCCAAGGGCCTAAAACAGATACAGAACTTAAAATACTATCTTCACTTACATTTACTCCACTAATACCCAAAGAAGCAAAAACGAAGAAAATTGTTATAAGTATAACAATTAAGGTGCCATAGATAATTAATGATTTCATTTTATGTAGTTGGCCAGACAAGATGTCTCTCATTTCTGGTATTGCAGATGCTCCAAAAAGGGCAAAAATAATTACACCGTAAGGTAAAAAGAAATCTGTTGTTTCTGTTGGTATGATACTTAAATCTATGTGATTTAGAGAAATAGCACTAATAAAAATTAAAATGAAAACTAAAATGCTGGTTAGTATTAATTCTATTTTTGAAAGAATTTTTATTCCACTAGCTACTATAAAAGCAGAAATAGCATAAAAGACAATTTGATACAAAAATTCTGATCCTCCTAAAAAAGGTTTTGAAATAAAATATAAAAATTTTCCACCAATTAAAACATAAGCAATTAATGCTCCCCATAATCCTATTGTACTGGCAAATTTTACAAAGTTTCCGTATTTAGGTCCAATAAACTTAGAAACAAAACCTGGTAATCTATGCTTTTCTTTTGATCTTAAGGTAATTTCTCCATACATTAAATGTATTAAAAGAATTATTATTCCAAGAACTATAAAATATATTATTCCTAAAATCCAACCTGATTTAGCTATAGTATAGGGTACACCAAATATTCCAGCTCCAAATGTAACTCCAAGTAAAATAGATAATGCTCTAAGTGATTGTTTGTTTTGTTTTAACATTTTTTAAATACTTAATACTACGGGAATGACTAAAGGTCTTTTTGCAGTTTTTTGAAATAAGAATTTTGAAACTGTTTCTCCTAGATTAGATTTTATGTAATCTAAGTCAACTTGATTATTTTTTATTACGACATCGTCTACTCCCTTTTTTATAATAATTCGTACTTGGCGTAATAATTCTTGATTTTCTTTTAAATATACAAATCCACGTGATATTAAATCTGGAGATTTTTTTAGTTTTCCTGTTTTTTGATCAACAAGTGCTATTATGACAAACATTCCATCTTGTGCTAGCATTTGTCTATCTCTTATTACGACATCTTGTACATCGCTTATAGCGAGTCCATCTACCATCATTGGTGCTGAAGGTGCTTTTTCTTTACGTAGAGTCATTTTTTCTCCATCAGAAGATATTTCAATAATAGAACCGTTATCTGGGACTATTATTTTTTCTTCTAGTATTCCGACTTCTATTGCTAATTCTTTATGAAGTTCTAACATAAAATGATTGCCATGAATTGGGATAAAGAATTTAGGATGTGTTTTTTTATGAAGCCATCTTATGTCTTCTTTATTTCCATGTCCAGTAGCATGAACAAAATCTTCACCAGCTGTTCTATAACTTATTATTTTTACACCTTGACGAGATAAATTATCTTTTATTCGTTGAACTTTTATTTCGTTTCCAGGTACAACAGAAGATGAAAGTATTATTGTATCTCCTTTTTTAATTGAGAATTTTGTATGAGATTTATTTGCTGCTCTACTTAATGCTGCGAATTCTTCACCTTGAGATCCTGTCATAAGTATTACAACTTTATTTGGGGGATATTTATCAGCTTCTTCTATTGGTATTATGGTGTCTTTTTTGGGTTTAAAATATCCAGCCTCTATCGCTACTTCTATATTTGTTTTCATTGAACGTCCATCAATGGCAATCTTCTTTCCTAAATTTTCAGCGACTTTTACTACATGTGTTAATCGTGTGATATGTGAAGCGAATGCAGCTATTATAATACGTCCACTTACTTTTTTTATTAGGTTTTCTAGTCCTTGATGTACTTTTATTTCAGGTAATGAAAAACCCTCGTTTTCAATATTTGTAGAGTCAGTCATTAATAAAAGAACTTTTGCTTTATCAAAAATTGAATATTCTTTTTCTTCTTCATTTGATACTATTCCGTCTACTTGATCTAATTTATAGTCTCCTGGAGTTACTATCCAACCATTTTTGGTTTCTATTATTATACCAATTGAGTCTGGAATAGTGTGTGTGACACCAAAAAATCTGATTTTTATTTTACCACAAATTACTGTATCATCTTTTTCTACAATGTTTTCTTTCATTGTTGCTAATTGTGGAAATTCTGCTTGACGTTTTCTCATTAACAACATAGAAAGATTACGAGAATATACTGGAGGATTTCCTATGCGTGATAGTACGAGAGGTACACCCCCTATATGGTCTAGATGTCCATGAGTTATAAAAAGTCCTCGTATTTTATCTTTATGTTCTTCAAGATAAGTTGTATTAGGAATAACATAATCAACTCCAGGTGTATCTTCATTAGAAAAATGCATACCAGCATCAATTAATATAATATCATTACCTATTTCTATTGCTGTCATATTTTTTCCTATTTCTTCTACTCCACCGAGTGGAATGATACGTATTACTCCTTCTTCAGGTGGTGGAATTTTGTTTTCACTTATATTTTTATATTTGTTTTTATTACTAAAAGAACGATTTCCACCTATTTGTTTTCCATAATTTTTCTTTCTGTATTGATAAGTAGAACTTTTTATAAGTTTTCTTTTTTCTCCATTCTTATTTTCAATTTTTATTTTTTGTAAATGGGGGTTTGTAATTATTTTGTTTTCTTTTTTCTCTTCCATCATGACAGAGCTAAAAGATAGTCTGGTTTTTTTCATTTTGTTTTTTTTATTATTAATAATTAATAGTTAGTTTTTCCGCTATAGGCGGATCAGCTCATTAGTCTTATAACCTCAGAGTTGATAACCTATAGCTGGTATTCGGAAAATATTTTCCAAACATTATCTGTTTTAGTATACCATAAATATGAACCTAGGAATCTATCACTAGGTGTAGTAATGTGATTCATTGAAAACCCTTGAAGATTCTTTGATATTACATATATAAAGTTTGGACTATATAAAAATACTGCTGGCATATCTTTTTTTATTTTGTTTTCAAATTGAGCATATTTCTTAATTCTTGATTTTTCGTCGATTGTAATAAATGCATCTTCTAATATTTTATCTACATTAGCATTTGTATATATAGCTACATTAAGCCCTGGATCTTTTCTTTGTGATGAATGCCAGAAGGCGAATAAATCAGATTCATGGTTTATAATTTGTCCAAAAAGCAATGCATCATATTTGCGTGGTCGTATGACTCCTTGATTTAAGTTTCCGATTTCAAAAGTTTTTATAATGACTTTCATTCCGATGTTTTCTAAATTTTGTTTTATTAATTCTGCAGATTTTGAAAGTTCTGGAGCATTACCTGTTGAAATAGAAAATTCTAGGCTTGTTGTTGTTTTTTTACCTTTTACTGTTGTTGTTTTTTGTAAAAATCCATTTTCATCTTTTTTCCAACCATCTTTTGCTAATATACTTTCTGCCTTTTTTACATTTTCAGCATAAGTCATAGTATCTTCTTTGTTTAGTTTTTGATAATTTATCATGTTTGGTGGTATTGGGTCACTAATAACGACACCATATCCTAAAAGGACATCATTAATAATATTATCTTTGTTTACCGCTAGATCTATCGCTTTTATGATATTTTTATCAGTAAAAATTTGATTTTGATTTTGGTTAAAAAATAATCCAAACACTCTTGGAAGTGTTAAAGATTCTATACGATATCCTTTTTCTTCTAATATTTTTGCATTTGATGGAGTTATAGAACTTATCTGATCTACTTCTCCTTTTGTAAGAGCAGATATTTGGTCTTCTTCATTTGGATAAAAATGTAATGTTATATTTTTGATATATGGTTCATTAAAATTAAATTCTTTAAAAGAAACTAGATCATAATAATCTATTAATCCTATTGATTGTTTGCTTACTTTGTTTACTTTATATGGTCCAGATCCTATTGGTTGTGTATTTATATCATTTAATTCTATAGGGGAAATATTCCATAAATATGATGGCATTATGCCAAGAGTTGTATTTTCTAGAAATGATGAATATGGCTGTTTTAATGTGAATTTAATAGTTTTTTCATCTATTTTAGAGATAGTTATACCTTCCCAATTTCCTTTTTTGGGACTTTTAATTATGGGATCTTTTATTTTGTTTATAGTAAAAATTATATCATCCGCAGTAACAGGTTTTTTATCATGAAAATAAATTTTATCTTTTAATGTAAATGTATACACTAGATTATCTTTTGATACTTCATATTTAAGAGCTAGGTCTGGTGTGAGGCTACCATCAGAATTTTTCCTCATTAATCCAGAATAAATTAATGATACAAGGTCTTGATCTGCTATGGAATTTGCAAGTATTGGATTTATAAAACGTGGAGTACCGACTATTCCTTCAGTTATGGATCCTCCTTTCATTGCTACACTTACCATAAATGATTTATTTATATTTTCAAGTATCATTAATGTGCTTATGATTAGAATAGCTACGAACCCTAGAAAAACAAAATATTCTCTTTTTGAGAAATGAGAGATAGCTTTTTTTATTTCATTTTTAGGAGGTAATAAGTTTAATATATAACTATAAAAATTTTTCATAAGACTAAAAATTTAACGTTAAATTTACCTTAGAGTAAACCTAGAAGAGTTACACAGTCTTTATCATTATTGCGAGTAGTGCAGATAAGGTAAAAAGAATCGCACAAACGATAGATAATATAAAAAGAAAATATTCAAAACCACGACGTGTGTGATGAAAGGCATCAGCATCACTTCCTCCTAGCGCACCACCAAGACCTGCTGCAGATTGTTGCAGTAGGATTGCTGTAACTAATATTACAGAAAGTATAATTTGCGCATAAGGTAATATTGTAGCCACTAATTCCATGAAAACAGTATTGCATAATTTGAACTAAAATACAACCCCTCCTAATTTTCCATTGTCAGAGGAAGAACCGTAATTGAAGTCCCCATGATAAGGGGGATATAGGGGGTTGTATTTTTTATCTTTAATTTTGTATAATATAAATTATGTCACAACAAAAAATATCATCTTTAAGTAAAGAACTTCAGGGGAAAATTTTTATGGGAGAAAGGGATTATAAACCTGATCCTAAAACACCTATTACTAATTGGCTTGTTAACACAAAAAGGCATTGTAATGGAGGTAAAACTGTAAACGCAGGTCTTTGGCTTAAAAAACACACTGACAATGGAGGTAAGATATTTTTAACTATGTCAGGAGCAGGCTCTTCTTTTCAACAAGGTATTATGATATCTGAACTTATAAGAGCGGGGAAGATTGCAGCTATTTCTGTGACAGGTGCTAACTTGGAAGAAAGTTTATATAGACTTGTAGCAAATAGTCATTATGCTTATATACCAGACTATGTTGAATTAACTAGGCAAGAAGAAAAAGAATTAGCCAGAGCAGGACTTCGAAGGATTACAGATACATTTTTGCCAGAAGATGAATCGGTTAGAGTAGTTTTACCAGAATTAGAAAAATTATGGCGTGAAGCTGAAGAAAATAATAAACCTCTTTTGTGGCATGAA